>Ga0222714_10005747_pt1 | contig 11696 bp, 8 predicted proteins | sample C33_3DmetaG_FD_165048 | JGI IMG/M metagenome (GOLD analysis project Ga0222714, IMG submission 165048) | Estuarine water microbial communities from San Francisco Bay, California, United States - C33_3D | ecosystem: Environmental > Aquatic > Marine > Unclassified | place: USA: California... | reverse complement strand
TCGACCGAACGCAGGGTTCGAACGACATAGCCACGCCAGCCAAGCTGTCCAAGCGTGTGACGCAGGCGTTGTCTGGTGCGCAAGCTGGCCAGGCCGGCCAGGACAAGACGGGGGAGGACCACTCCAAGGAGCAGCGTGCCGGCATAAAGGTGGATCCAGGGCAGGGCGGGTGCCGGTTGGGTCGTCTGTCCGGCCGTTCGGCGCATCGCGGGCAGGCGGTCCAGAGGCAGTTCCAAATCCAGCGCGTTTGCGGCAGGACCGAACAGGGTTGCGAAGAAGCGTCCCGCCGCCGCTTCGTCAAGCAGGGTGCTTTCCCAAACGGCCCGATATTCGCGCGACCAGCCGTGGACGTACAGGCCGCCGATGCTGCCGAGCGCGAGGATGGCGGCCGAGAGGTGCAGCCAGGCGCGCAGGCGCCCGCGCAGACGCTGCATGGCCGCAGGCAGGGCGAGGGCGGCGAAGCGGTGGTCCGCCGTGCTGGTGCTGAGCACCTCCCCCTCAGCCGGCCTTTCCTCGGAACCTGCGGAGGTGGCACTGGCCAGCCATTCCAGCAGTCCGGCACGAGGTTGCGGCTCCGACCGCAGTTCGATGCCTAGGGACAGCAGGATCATGGCGGCATTCCAAATCAGAAGGCCGGCAAGCGGCAGCGCCAGAAGATTGAATTCGGCCTCCTGGCCAAGGCCGGAAAGGCCGTAGCCTGTGGCAAGCGCCGCGACCCAGCCGGCGCAGGCCCAGGACCAGCGACCCTCGGGAATGCGCAGCCTTTCCATCACCCGCGCCACGCCCCCCCCCCAACCCAGGGTTTCCCGCTCGAGCCAGTCGGCCCGCTTGCACAGGAAGGCAAACTCGCGTTCCGTGGCTGCATCGCCAGGCAACTGGTCCGACGCGAGGCCTCCACGAGTTCTCGCGGTCGCCTCCTGGCGTCGCTCCTCGGCCAGCAGACCCCCCTCGACGTCACCCTCCTCGAGGGCCCGCCAGCGCAGGAGTCTCAGCCAGTCGTTCCAGTTCATTCGCGAAGGTCAGCCGTGCTTGAGCCTGATGTCCCGGATGCCGGCCCCCTTGAGTTGTTCCTTCAGCCGGCGCAGGATGCGCGGGCGCTCGACGGACAAGGCATGGTGCACCGCGGGTTGGAGCACACGCACGCTCAGCACACCGCGCTGGATCGAGTCCGGTCGCGAATTCTGGAAGAGGAAGTCGCCGACAATGCCGCGCCAGGCGGCCAGCACCTCCTCAAGGCGCATGCGTTCCGCCAGGCCGGACTGGGCGACCACTTCGCCGACGAGGTCCGCGGCATTGCGCACCGGCAGATCGAGCAAGGGACCGTCTTCGACACCACGCCACTGGGCCACCAGCGCATGGCGACGGCGCTGGGCGGCGGAGGCATGGCGTGAGGACATGCTGGCAAGATGCCGGAGGGCGGCGCGAAATGCGAGGAGGATTTTGCGTCCGTCCCCGGCGATCGCCGCACCGCTCGTCCTTGCCAAGTCCCTCATCCGCTTCAATATGTTCGGCTCCACATTCCGCGCCCCGCAGCGCAGACCGTCCCTCTTTTCCCCATGTTCAACTGGATCATCAAAAAAATCATCGGCACCAAGAACCAGCGCACGGTGCGCCGCCTGCAGCCGGTTGTGGCCGAGATCAACCGCCTGGAAGTCGAATTGCAGAAGCTCCCCGAAGAGGCGCTGCGCGAAAAATGCGCCGCCTGGAAGCAGCAGTTCAGAGCCTTTCACACACCCCATTTCCTCGGCGGCGTGTCCCTGCGCATTGCCGGGGAGGAGGACGTGGATGCCTGCCTGCGCCACATCGACGGATACTTTCAGGCCCTGCAGCCCCATTTTCCGTCGCTCGAACGCGATTACCTGGCCGAATCCGCTTGGAGCGGTGCCGCTCTCGACGACCGCAAAGCCCGCATTGACCGGGCGCGAGAGGCCTGGAACGAGATCCAGCCGCGCTTTGCCGCCCTCGAGGCGAAGATGCTCGATGACCTCCTGCCGGAGGTCTATGCCGTCGTGAAGAACGCCGCGCGCCGGCTCTGCGGTCAGGAACACCAGGTTTGTGACACGCCCCTCAAGTGGAACATGGTCCACTTCGACGTCCAGCTCATCGGCGGCATCGCCCTGCACCGCGGGATGATCGCGGAAATGGCCACGGGTGAGGGCAAAACCCTCGTCGGCACCCTGCCGGTCACCCTCAACGCGCTGACCGGACGGGGTGTTCATGTCATCACGGTCAATGACTACCTGGCGCGCCGCGACTCGGAGTGGATGGGCTATCTGTACCAGTTTCTCGGCCTGACCGTCGGGTGCATTCAAAACGACCAGCCACCCCACGTTCGACGCGAGCAGTACACCTGTGACATCACCTACGGAACCAACAGTGAGTTCGGCTTTGACTACCTCCGCGACAATGGCATGGCTTCCAGCCGCGAGCAGCAGGTCCAGCGCGGCCACTATTTTGCGATTGTTGACGAAGTGGACTCCGTGCTCATCGACGAGGCCCGCACGCCCCTCATCATCAGCGGTCCGGTCGCCGGTGCCGACAGCACCCACCAGTACGAGCGTTACAAGCCGTTGGTCGACCAGTTGGTCCGTCGTCAGCAGGCCCTTTGCAACAGCCTGGTGACCGAAGCCAAGGAACTGGCCGCCTCCGGCAATGTTGAAGAGGCGGGCCGCAAGCTATACCAGGTTCATGTCGGCCAGCCAAAGAACCGCGCGCTGATGCGCTGCATGGAGGATCCGGAACTCCGGCGCGCCATGGAGAAGGCCGAGCTGAAGCTTTACGAGGACACCCAGAAGAAGGACCTGTTCGCCCTCAAGGAGGAATTGTTCTTCTCCATGGACCAGAAGTCGCACGATGCCGACCTCAGTGAAAAGGGCCGCAACTTCCTCAACCCCGACGAGCCGGACGCCTTCGTGCTGCCGGATCTCGCCACCCTCTATTCCGAGATCGACGGAGATTCAGCCCTTACCGAGGCCCAGAAGACGGAAAAGAAGGCCGAGCTTCAGGATCGCCTGTCGCATCAGGGACAGCGCATTCACCAGATCAGCCAGTTGCTGCGCGCCTACTGCATTTACGAGAAGGACGTCGAGTATGTCGTTGAGGACAACAAGGTCGTCATCGTCGACAGCCAGACGGGCCGCAAGATGCCCGGCCGCCGCTGGAGCGACGGCCTGCACCAGGCGGTCGAGGCCAAGGAGGGCGTGCAGATTGACGCCGAGACCCAGACCCTGGCCACGATCACCATCCAGAACTACTTCCGCCTCTATCAGAAGCTGGGCGGCATGACGGGCACCGCCGAGACCGACGCGGCGGAGTTTCACGACATCTACGGCCTCGACGTCCTCACCATTCCCACGAACCGCCCGGTGAAGCGCGTCGATGACAATGACAGCATCTACAAGACCCGCCGCGAGAAGTACGCGGCCGTCATCGCCATGATTCATGAGCGTCACGCCAAGGGGCAGCCGATGCTTGTCGGCACCGCCAGCGTCGAGGCATCCGAAACGGTCAGCCGAATGCTCAAGCTGCAAAAGATCCCGCACTCGGTGCTCAACGCCAAGTATCACCGGCAGGAGGCCGAGATTGTCGCCCGGGCCGGTCAGCGCGGTGCGGTGACCATCTCGACCAACATGGCCGGCCGCGGCACCGACATCAAACTGGGCGAGGGGGTTGCCGAACTCGGCGGTCTCTTCGTTCTCGCCACCGAGCGCCACGAGTCGAGACGTGTCGACCGCCAGCTGCGAGGCCGCTGCGCGCGCCAGGGCGATCCCGGTGAGAGCAAATTCTTCCTCAGCTTCGAGGACGACCTCATGCGCAATTTCGGCGCCGCCGACCGCATGACGAAGATCATGGAGCGCTTCGGCATGAAGGAGGGGGAGGAACTGCAGCATCCCTGGCTCAATCGCAGCGTCGAGAGCGCCCAGAAGAAGGTGGAGCAGCGCAACTACACCTGGCGCAAGCGGGTGCTCGAGTATGACGATGTCATGAACCAGCAGCGCGAGGTCATTTACGAGCGCCGCAATGACGTGCTCAACAGCAATGATCCGCGCCTGCTCATCGACGAAGCCGTCAAGGAGGGGCTGGAGGAACGGCTCGACGAATTCCTGCCGCGGGACGAAGGCAGTGATGGGGTGCCGGATGAGGACGGACTGCTGCACTGGGTGAACTCGACCTTCCCGATCGGCCTGCGCGAACTTGATGATGATTTCCGGGGGCTTTCCTACGAGGGCAAGTGCGAGTGGCTGCGCGGCCGCATCCTGCACGCCTATGACGCCAAGGTCGCCGGTGCCAATCCTCAGGCGCTGCAGGAGATCGAGAAAATGATCCTGCTCAACGCCATCGACCGTCTCTGGCAGGAGCATCTTTACGCGCTCGACGCCCTCAAGGAGGGCATTTCGCTGCGCAGCTATGGCCAAAAGGACCCGCTCATTGAGTTCAAGCAAGAGGCTTTCTCGATCTTTTCGGACCTCATGCGCAATATCAATGGGGAGGTTCTTGGCAACCTTTTCAAAAGCACCCAGCAGCTTGCCGCCTTTGAACAGTTCCTGGCCCAGCTAGCCCTCCAGGCCGGTGGCGAGCCCCAATCCCAGCCGCAGCGCAAGGCTTCCGAGGAAAAGCCGCATGATCCCGCCACCGAGGGCCCCCGGCTCATCGTGCCGCGTGCCGCCGGACCCGCGCGCCCGAAGGTCACTGCCGGCCGCAACGATCCCTGCCCCTGTGGCAGCGGCAAAAAGTTCAAGCAGTGCTGCGGACGGCTGGCGTAGTAATCCACCCTGAACGGCCATGAACGAAGACGCACTGCAGTCAGCCCTGGAGAATCCCCGCAATCTTGGTGAGATGACCGACGCCGACTCCGTTGGCACGGTGGGCAGTCCGGACTGCGGCGACATGGTTCGCATGTGGCTGAAGTTCCGCGAGCAGGACGGGCGCAGGGTGATCGACAAGGCCACCTTTCAAAGCTTCGGTTGCCAGACCGCCATTGCGGTCGCGAGCCTGGCCACCGAACTGATTCGCGGCAAGACCCGGGAGGAGGCGCTGCAACTCTCCGCCGAGGAACTCAGCGCCCCGCTCGGTCCGCTGCCGCCGATGAAGATTCACTGCGGCCAGATGGTTGAGGGTGCCCTCAAGGCCGCCCTGGAGGCGGAGCAGGGGAATCCTCCCTCCGCGTTGGCGCCCCCGGTCCCACAGGGACCGACATTGGCTGACAGCCTCGCATCCGCCGGCAAATCAGCCGGCAGGATTCGCATCGTCATGGAATCCTGAGACCCTTGTTCAGGGTGGTGGGGCCGCAACGGCGACACGCTTGGCCTTGTCGAAACGAATGTCCTCGGCTTTCTCGATGAAGACGGTGTCCTCGCAGATGTTTTTGCAGTGGTCGCCGACGCGCTCCAGGAAGCGTGCGATGAAGATGAGGTGCAGATAGCCTTCGAGGGGCGCATTGCGCGCCTCCATGACCAGGAGCAGGGCCTGATCCAGATGCTTCTCGGCGGCATCCAGTTCCTTGTCGCGCTGGCGGATCTCGGCGGCGGCTTCGGCGTCACCGTCGCTAAAGGCCTGGATGGCCGCTTCCAGGTTGCGGGCGCAAAGATGGTAGACCGGCTGGATCAGGCTGGTTTCCGGCATCTCCGGGAGCAGATTGATGGCGCGCGCCCGCTTTGCGATGCTGCCCGCCTGATCGGAGATGCGCTCGAGGTTGTTGGCTATGCGGATCGTGCCCATGACCTGGCGGAGATCCTGGGCGGTGGGCTGGAACTTGAGAAGGATCTGCATGCCGAGGCGGTCGATGCTCTTCTCCAGTTCATTGACGTCCTGGTCGGCCGCGATCGCGGCATTGCACAGGTCCGTGTCGCGTTCCATCAGCCCGCGCATCGCGCCGGCGAGGTTCTTGCGGGCGATGCTCGCCATGATGAGAACCTGCTCGCGCAGGCTGAGGAGGTTCTGGTCGAAACTGGTGAGGATGTGGTCCTGCATGGAGTTACATGGCGGGGTGCGTTGCGGATTCGTTCGGGCCGGACTTGCCGGCAACCTCGGCGACATCGGCTCCCCCCTTGGGTTCCCGGCCGGTCCGCTCACAGAATTGATCGTACGTGATCACCTCAAAGCGATCGTCGAGGTGCTCGATGATGGCGGTCAGCGATTCGACCCAGTCGCCCGAGTTGAGGTAGTGGGTTTCACCGATGACCTTGTCGGCCGGGCTGTGGATGTGGCCGCAGATGATGCCCCTGCAGCCCTTGGCGCGGGCAAGCTCCTGAAGCTGCTCCTCGTAGCGGCCGACAAAACTGACGGCGGACTTGACCTTCAGCTTGACCCAGCGGCTCAGCGAGAAGCTCTCCTTGCCGCGCACCCGTCGCCACCAGTTGTAGACCCGGTTGACGCGAAGCAGCAGGTTGTAGCCGATGCCGCCGAGGTGGGCAATCCAGGGGTGGTTGGTGGTGACGTGGTCAAAGCCGTCGCCATGCACGACAAGATAGTCGCCTGCGGTCGTGCGGTGAATGTGTTCTCCGGTGATCAGGAAGTTGTCGAGGGTGATCGGGATGAAGCGGTCGAGGATGTCGTCATGGTTGCCGCGCAGGTAGATGATCTGGGTGTTTTCTTTCTCCATCTTGCGCAGGACCGTGCGGATAAAATGGGTGTGCGCCTTGTTCCAGCCGCCAAGACGGCGCAGGTGCCAGGCGTCGATGATGTCGCCGTTGAGCACCAGTTTATCGCAAAGGGTGTTGCGCAGGAAGTGCGAGGCCTGGGCGGCCTTGCAGTCGGGCATGCCGAGGTGCACGTCGGAAACGAAGACGGTGCGAACCCGCAACTTGGTCTTGGCAGCCTGGGAGGGGGCGGCGGACGTGGTTTCAGGGTCTTCGGGCATGGCGGAATTCAACGATGGCATGCAGGCGGGCGTCAAGGGCGGTCTCTCTGGACTTCGAGCAGCTCCCTTTCAAATTGCTCAATCACGCGCGGCCAGCCCTGCTCCAAAGCGAGGGCCCTTGCCTCGGTTCGATGCTGCGGGCTGTCCAGGCAACCGGCGGCGGTCTCGACAGCGGCAAGAAAGGCCGCTTCATCGCCAAGTGGAGCCAGCCAGCCGTTGTTGCCATGACGGATCAACTGGCGGGGGCCTGCATAATCATAGGCAACTGTCGGCAGGCCGGCTGCCAGGGCTTCCAGCACGACGTTGCCAAAGGTCTCGGTGACACTTGGGAAGAGGAAGAGGTCTGCGCTGGCATAATGACGTGCCAGATCCTCGCCGGTGCGGGAACCGGAAAAATGCAGGTCGGGGCGTGCCGCCTGCAGGCTTGGCCGTCGCGGCCCGTCGCCTACAATGACGCAGGGCGAGTTTGGGTGAACCGACCTGAAGACGTCAAAGGCTCGGACCAGAAGGTCGAGATTTTTTTCCGCTGCCACCCGGCCGACATAAAGAGCCACCGATGTGTTGTCATCGGCGCCCCAGCTGCGGCGCAACTCCGCGCTGCGGCGATCCGGATCGAACAACTGGGTGTCGACGCCGCGCCCGAGCACACCGACGTTGTTGACTCCCCAGGAAGTGAGCATGGCCGCTGTGTCGGCGCTCGGCGTCAGGGTGCGAGCCGTTTGATTGTGCAGGGCTCGCAGCAACGGCCTGGCCAAGGCGGCGAGCATGGTGGGTGCATAATCCCCCAGATAGGTCTGAAAATTGGTGTGAAATCCCGAGACGACCGGCACGCCCGCACGACGTGCGGCGAGAATCGCGGCGAGTCCCAGCGGCGTTTCAGTCGCCACATAGAGCACATCCGGACGAAAGTGCTCAAACAGGCGCAGCAGGTGTCCGCGCGTGGCCAGTCCAAAGCGCAGGCCGGGATAGCCGGGCAGGGGCAGCGAACGAACCAGGTGTCGAATCGGTGCGTCGCCCGGTTCGCCGGGATCCGCCTCACGAGGCGTGACAATTTCCACTGCATGGCCCCGTTTGAGCAGGCTGCCAGCCAGGACCGACAATGTCCGGGCCACGCCGTTGATCTCGGGTGGGTAGGTGTCGGTGATCAGTAGCAGCCTCATTGGGGGGGCGGTAAACTTTACTGACAGCGGCCTGAGCCGGCCTCAAGATGGTGCATGGTGACGAATCTGTCACGAAGCTCTTGGGTTGAAGCCGGAACGGTGTAATTTGTGCCGTTCTCGTCACCAAATACTATTTGTTGGAGCCCGTGTGGGCTGGTGTATTTCATCGTCCTATGAGCAAAATCCTGGTCGTTGACGACGAACCCGACATTTCGGAGTTGATCACCCTCCATCTCATGCGAGAGGGTCATGAGTGCGTCTGCATAACCAATGGTCTGCAGGTGCTCAACGCGGTGATCGAGCACGAACCCGATCTCGTGGTTCTGGACTTGATGCTGCCGGGTCAGGACGGCATGTCCGTGTTCAAAAGGCTGCGCGCGGACAGCCGCACCCGGTCAGTGCCCGTCATCATGCTGACTGCCCGTGTCCAGGTCACCGACAAGATCAACGGCCTTGAACTGGGGGCCGACGATTACCTGACCAAGCCGTTTTCCCCGCGCGAACTGGCCCTGCGAATCACCGCCATCCTGCGCCGCACCAAGAAAGTCACCCATGTTTCCGAACTGCGTGTTGGACCGTTCCTGCTCGACCGCAAGAACATGAAGTGTTATCACGACGATCATCCGATCGAGCTGACCACGACGGAATTCAAGCTGCTGGCCGTGCTCATGGAAAACACCACGGCCGTTCACACCCGCGCGGAATTGCTGCGCGAGGTCTGGGGCTACTCGGACGACGTTGCCACGCGCACGCTCGACACACACATCAAGCGCCTGCGTGAAAAGCTGGGTGACGCGGGTCGCCACATTGTCACGGTGCGTGGCACGGGCTATCAGTTTGCCGCCGAGGCAGCCGGTTTGGAACGGGTTTGACCGCCGGTCTGCTCGGCCCTTGCTTTTTTCGTCGCGCCGCCTTTCGATGCCGTTCATGACATCGCTGACGCCGCTGCTGTTGTTTTGCCTGCTGGCCCTGGCGGCCTGGGCATGGACACGCGAGCGCCGCTGGCGGCGCTTGACCGACCGCCTCACCACCGTGGCCGGGCTGAGACCGGCCGAGGCGGACATACTCGCGGCCCGCTTTGCCGGCTTGGTCGAGTCGGAGGGTGCCCTTGCCCGGGAGGAGTATCTGCGACGCCTCTTCGAGGCCCTGCTTCAGGAGATTCGTCAGGGGGTGGTCATTGTCGATGAGATGATGCGCATCAAGTTCTGCAACCGCAGCATGGAGCGACTGATGCACAAGGCGACCATCCGGCGTGGACGCACCCTGCTTGAGGAATTGGCCGATCACCAGATTTCGGAACTGGCGCAATCCGCCCTGCGCGAGGAGCGGCGCTACGTCCGTGATATCGAACACCAGGCCGTTCAGGACGGGGGCGTGCTCGGAACACGCCACTATCTCGTTGAGGCCGCGCCGCTGCCCGCCAAGGCCGAACGCGGTGTCTGGCTGATGGTCTATGACATCACCGAGCAGACGATGACCGAACAGATTCGCCGTGATTTCGTCGCCAACGCCTCGCACGAACTCCGGACGCCCCTGACCCTGATCAACGGCTACATCGAATCGCTCCAGAGCGGGGTCATCCGGGATGAGGCAAGTCGTGCGCGCTGTCTGACGGTCATGGAGAAGCATGGCAAGCGCATCCTGCGCATCATTGAGGATCTGCTCACCATTTCGCGCCTGGAGAATGGTGCTTCGGCGCTCAGCCTGGAGCCGTTCAACGTGCGGGCTTGCGTCCAGGACGCGCTTGACCATCTGGCGCCCATGCTGGAGGGACGCGACACCCGGGTGGAAATGGATTTCCCGGAAGAGGACGCTGTCCTTGTCGGCGACCGCTTTTACTGGGATCAGGTCTTCACCAACCTGCTGGAGAATGCCATCAAGGAAAACCCGAATCCCGGCCTGCTGATCCGGGTCAGCGGCAAATGGTCCCCGGAAGGCTGTGTGCTGGTGGTTAGCGACAACGGAATTGGCATCCCGGCCCACGACCTGCCCTTTGTGTTCAAGCGCTTTTACCGCGGACACAAGCATCATTCGCCCGAAATCAAGGGCACCGGTCTCGGCCTGAGCATTGTGCGCCGAACCGTTGAGGCCCATGGCGGCACGATTGAACTGGTCAGTACGCCGGGCGTGGAAACCCGCTTCACGATCCGCCTGCCCGCCGCCCCGGTTGCCGTCTGAGGAAGAGACAAGTTGGCTTTGACTTCGTGTGCCGAACCCGCATTTTGTGGCGCTGGCGCGACCGGCTCCCATGCACACCACCTCACGCTTGGAACGGATCTTCTTCTGGCTCTCCGGAGCCGCCACCGACAGTTTGGAAGCCTGCCCCGCCTGGGAACGGCGCAAGTACGTCGCCTTCGGCGCCACCGTGCTCGTCCCCTGCGTCTTCGCCTTCATCGCCTGCGCCTACGCGCTGTCGACCCTCACGGACAACGTCTGGGTCATCGCGCCGGTCTCGCTGGTCTGGGCCTTCATCATCCTGACCGTCGACCGCGCCCTGCTGGCCACCTATCGCGCCTACCAAAACGTTTTTCGCAAGTTTGCCCAGTTTGCGCTGCGCCTGGTGGTCGCCACGCTCATGGGAGTGACCATCGCCCACCCGCTGACCCTGCTGCTGTTCCGCGACACCGTCTCGGCGGTCATCGAACAGGAGCGCCAGCAGGAAATCGAGGCGGTGCGCCAGTCGACCGCCCAAAATCGGGCCACGGTGGAGGCGAAGATCGGGCCGCTGGAGGCGCAGATCGCCGCCCAGCGCGAGGCTTGGAATGCGACCTTTCGTGCGGATTTCCTCGACAAGCCGGCGACCGCCGGCGAGGCGCCGCCCACCGAGGAGGAGCTCAAGGCGCGCGCCGAGCGCGACGCCAAGATCGCCGAAGCCACCGCTGCGGCCCGCCAGCGCCTGAGCGCGCTCGAGGCCGAACTCGCCAAGCAGGGGGCCGAACACCAGAAGATCGCCGGCGAACTGAACCACTGGCAGACCGAGTTCGAGCGCGAGGTCAACGGCCAGCGCAGCGGCATCATCGGCCTCGGCCCGCGCGCCAAGAGCATCCAGGAGGACCAGCTCGCCTGGCGCCGCGCCGAGTCGGCCCGCCTGTCCGGGGTGCTCGACAGCCTGACCGCGGCCCGCACCGCCCTGCTCGCCGAAATCAAGGGCGAGGAGGCCAAGGTCAACGCCGCGCTGGATGCCGCCGCGGCCGAAACCGCCGCCCGCCTCAAGGACGAGCGCGACCGTCTCGACGGCCTGCGCCGGCAGGTGCAGCAGCAGCAGGCCGACCAGTTTGTCGGCCAGCAGAACGCCCTGCGCGACACGCTCAAGGCGCAGATCGACGCCCTGCTGGCGCAATTGCGCGGCCTGCAGGAGGAGTCGGCGCGACTCAGCGCCGACGCCGAGGCGCGCATCAACGGGCTGCGCGCCGAACCCCGACGCGACATCCTCACCCAGACGCTCGCGCTGCACGCCCTCTTTGACCGGGGCGCGGAGGGCGGCCGTTTCGCCCTGATCGCCTACCTGGTGCTCTCGGCGCTCTTCATGCTCGTCGACACCATCCCGCTGGTGGTGAAATTCTTCTCCAAGCCCGGTCCCTACGACACCCTGCTGGACTGCGACGAGGTGAAGTTCGACCGTGAGCGCATCGCCTTCCTGCGGGGGTTTGACCGCTACATGAAGCAGCTGGGCGACA
>Ga0222714_10005746_pt1 | contig 11696 bp, 10 predicted proteins | sample C33_3DmetaG_FD_165048 | JGI IMG/M metagenome (GOLD analysis project Ga0222714, IMG submission 165048) | Estuarine water microbial communities from San Francisco Bay, California, United States - C33_3D | ecosystem: Environmental > Aquatic > Marine > Unclassified | place: USA: California... | reverse complement strand
CGACCCGCGCGTGGCGCGGTTTCCGCTGCGCCAGCGCAAGCTGTCGCGCGCCCATCCGCTCTACCGGCGTGCGGCTGCACAGCTGAAGCGGCCGCCGCCGCCTTTGTGGGCGAGGCGATCCATATTTGCCGCGGGCAAATCGCCTATACTGGTCAGCGAAGTGTTCCTGCCTGCAATACACGACCTGTGAACCCCGCACTGACGCTGAAGGAACGGCTGACGGCCTACGAGAAGCTGATGCGGCTCGACAAGCCCATCGGCATCCTGCTGCTGCTGTGGCCGACGCTGTGGGGCCTTTGGTTCGCCGCCGGCGGCATCCCGCCGCCCAACGTGCTGCTGATTTTCCTGACCGGCACCGTGCTGATGCGCTCGGCGGGCTGCGTGATCAACGATTACGCCGACCGCAATTTCGATCCCCATGTCGAGCGCACCAAAAACCGTCCGCTCGCCGCGGGCCTGATCCGTCCCGGCGAAGCGCTGGTGCTGGCCGCGGTGCTGATGCTGCTCGCGTTCGCGCTGGTGCTGTTTCTCAATCCGCTGACCATCAAGCTTGCGTTCGTGGCCGCTGCGCTGGCTGTCATCTACCCATTCGTTAAGCGGGTGTTTCCGCTGCCGCAGGCCTGGCTGGGTGTCGCCTTCGGCTTCGGCATCCCGATGGCCTATGCGGCGATGTGGAAGAACGTGCCCGTTGCCGCCTGGGCGCTGCTCGCCGCCACCATGCTGTGGGCGATCGCCTACGACACCGAATATGCGATGGTTGATCGCGACGACGACCTCAAGATCGGCGTGAAGTCCTCGGCCATCCTGTTCGGCCGCGGCGACGTGCTGGGCGTGATGGTTTTCCATGCGCTGTTCCTCGGCGTCATGACCTGGTTCGGCTGGCAGCAGCTGCGCGGCGCGTACTACTTTGGCGGCCTGACGGTCGCCTCCGCGCTGGTGATTTACCAGTACATGCTGATCCGTACACGCACGCGCGATGGCTGTTTCCGCGCCTTCCTCAACAACAATTGGGTGGGCTGCGTCATCTTCATCGGCGTCGCCCTCGACTGGTGGCTGGGCCCGCAGGTGCTGGTATGAAATTCCGCGATCTGCGCGAGTTCATTGCCGGGCTGGAGCGCGACGGTCAGCTCAAGCGCATAGCCGTCGAAGTCGATCCGAAACTGGAAATGACCGAGATCTGCGACCGTGTGCTGAAGCAGGGCGGCCCGGCGCTGCTGTTCGAAAAACCGAAGGGGCACAGCATCCCCGTACTCGGCAACCTGTTCGGCACGCCGCAGCGCGTGGCGCTGGGCATGGGCCGCGACTCGGTGGCGGCGCTGCGCGAACTCGGGCAACTGCTGGCGCAGTTGAAGGAACCGGATCCGCCCAAGGGTTTGAAAGACGCCTGGGACAAGCTGCCGCTGCTGCGCCAGGTGATGAACATGCAGCCGAAGGAGATCAGCAGCCCGCCATGCCAGGAAATCGTCTGGGAGGGCACCGACGTCGATCTTGCAAAGCTGCCGATCCAGACCTGCTGGCCCGGCGACATCGGCCCGCTGATCACCTGGGGCCTGACGGTGACGCGCGGGCCGCAGAAATCACGGCAGAACCTCGGCATCTACCGCCAGCAGGTCATCGCCAGAAACAAGCTGGTCATGCGCTGGCTGGCGCATCGCGGCGGCGCGCTCGATTACCGCGACCATGGCCTCGCGCAACCGCGCGAGCCGTTCCCTGTGGCGGTGGCGCTGGGCGCCGACCCGGCGACCATGCTTGGTGCGGTGACACCGGTGCCGGATTCGCTGTCCGAGTACCAGTTCGCCGGACTGCTGCGCGGGGAGAAGACTGAAATTGCGCGCTGCCTGACGCATGACCTGAAAGTCCCGGCGCGCGCCGAGATCGTGCTGGAGGGATACATCCATCCCGGCGAGACCGCGCTCGAAGGCCCGTTCGGCGACCACACCGGCTATTACAACGAGCAGGAGCGTTTTCCGGTGTTCACCGTCGAGCGCATCACGCTGCGCCGCGATGCGATCTATCACTCCACCTACACCGGCAAGCCGCCGGACGAACCCGCGGTACTGGGCGAGGCGCTGAACGAAGTCTTCGTGCCGCTGCTGGTGAAACAGTTTCCGGAGATCACCGATTTCTACCTGCCGCCCGAAGGCTGCTCCTACCGCATCGCCTGCGTCAGTATGAAAAAGCAGTATCCGGGGCACGCCAAACGCGTGATGTTCGGCATCTGGAGTTTCCTGCGCCAGTTCATGTACACCAAGTTCATCATCGTCACTGACGACGACGTCAATGTTCGCGACTGGAAGGAAGTGATGTGGGCGCTGACCACACGCGTCGATCCACGGCGCGACACGCTGATTGCCGACGCCACGCCGATCGATTACCTTGATTTCGCCAGCCCGGTCGCCGGACTCGGCTCGAAGATGGGCATAGACGCCACCAACAAGTGGCCGGCGGAAACCGACCGCGCCTGGGGTACGCCGATTGCAATGAGCGAAGACGTGAAGAGGCGCGTGGATGCGATGTGGGGCGCATTGGGACTCTAGTCTGCGCAGCAACAACCATATTTTTTGAAATTCCTGTTTTTTGTGCCGGCAAGCATTGTGCGGGACCGCCACCGTTTCTCCATCGCTGAAAGCCGTTCTTGAATACGGTACTGGTTCTCAAACTGATTCTGGTGCCCGCGCTGATCGCGCTGGTGACTCTCGCCGGCCGGCGCTGGGGTCCGGCCGTGGCGGGGTGGCTGTCGGCGTTTCCGATCGTCGCCGGTCCGATACTCTGGTTCATCGCGCTCGAGCAGGGGGCGGTTTTTGCCGCGCAGGCTGCAGTCGGCACGCTGTCGGCGGTGCTGGGTATGCTGGCCTTTGGATTGAGCTATGCCTGGGCGGCGACGCGGTTTCCTTGGGTGCTGAGCCTGCCACTGGCCTATGCCGGTTATGCGCTAACCGTCGCGCTGCTGGAATGGTGGAATGCCACGCTGCCGGCGGCTGCGGCCGGCGTGCTGCTCGGCTTGTGGTTTGCGCCGCGCTTCTATCCACGTCTGGTTGCGGTTGCGGCGCCGCCGGTGAAACCGCCGCGGGACATGCTGCTGCGCATGTTCCTCGGCGCGCTGCTGGTGCTTGCGGTGACTTATTCCGCCGCGCAGCTGGGGCCGTCACTGAGCGGCATCTTTGCGATGTTCCCGGTGATGGGCACGGTGCTGGTGCTGTTCACCCATCGCAGCGCCGGCGCAGCAGCCGCTGTGCAGCTGCTGCGCGGCATGGTGCTGGGTTTCTATGCCTTCAGCACTTTTTGCGCTGTGCTGGCTTGGATGCTGACGACGGCCGACATCGGCATGGCGTTCCTGTGGGCTCTGGCCGCCGCCGGCCTGGTACAGTTGCTGTCGCGGCTGTGGATGAGCCGCCACGGTCTTGTGATCGCGCGGCGAGTGCCTTAGCCCCTGCTTGCCCGGACACCGGTGAATGCCTGTAAGGCGAGGTGTTCCCGTCCGACCATCAGGCATGGTTCCTAACAAGGCCGGTAGCGACAAACCACCGGCAAACATCGCGGCACCCCTGCTGCGGCAGGTACGTGCCTGCACCCTGTGCGCACAACACCTGCCGCATGGCGTCCGGCCGGTGCTGCAGTTTCACCGCGATGCGCGCATCCTGATCGCCGGGCAGGCACCGGGACGGAAAGTGCATGAATCCGGCGTGCCGTTCGACGACACCAGCGGAGAGCGTTTGCGTGAATGGATGGGCGTCTCACACGACGATTTCTACGACCACAGGAAAATCGCGATACTGCCGATGGGATTCTGTTACCCCGGCACCGGAAAATCCGGGGATCTGCCGCCGCGTCCTGAATGCGCACCGGCGTGGCGTGGGCCGCTGCTGGCAGCGCTGCAACGGCTGAAACTGACGCTGGTGATCGGCAGTTACGCGCAGGCCTGGCACCTCGGCGGTGATGCGGCGAACGTCACCGCTGCAGTACAGGACTGGCGCAGCCACTGGCCGGAGCGTGTCCCGCTGCCGCACCCGAGCCCGCGCAACAATATCTGGCTGAAGCGCAACCCGTGGTTCGAGGCGGAATTGTTGCCGCGATTGCGCGCCCGGGTTGCGCGGGTGTTGCAGGCATGAAAGCGGACCGGGCCTGACCGGGCTATCTTTTCCCGCGCCGCCGTTCCTGCCGTTTGCAGCAATCGCTGCTGTCGCGGTTGTGCACCCAGGTCAGCAGCGCATCCATCGCGGGTTGCGCATTAAATGCGTTGGTGTGGTTGACCAGGAATATCACTGCCACGCGATTGCCCCGTGCGTCGAGTACGTAGCCGGCGATGGAGCGCACACCGGACAATGATCCCGTCTTGATATGCGCCTGGCCGGCGATCTGAGCGTTCTTGAGGCGGCGGCGCATGGTGCCGTCGACGGCGGCGACCGGCAGCGACGCCATCAGTTCCGGCATCACCGGGCTGGCGTAAGCATCCAGCAGAAGTGCGCCGAGATGGCGCGCGGTGATGCGTTCGATGCGCGACAGGCCTGAGCCGTTTTCCATCACCAGCTCGGGCATGTCCATGTTTTTCGCGGCCAGCCAGCCGCGGATGGCGGCAAAGGCATTGGCGGAAGTGGCCGGCATGCCGTTGCTGCCCAGCGTCAGGTAAAGCTGCCTCGCCATCACGTTGTTGGAGTACTTGTTGATGTCACGCACGATTTCCGCCAGCGATTCCGACGGCGCGCTGACCAGCAGTCGCGCCTGCGGCGGCGCAGCGCCTTCCCGTACTGTGCCGGTGAAACTGCCGCCCAGCTCCTGCCACAGCAGCATGAACAGCGCGCCGGCATACTGCCGATGCCCGAGTACGCTGGTGCTGTAAGACTGTTCGCCGCAGGCCAGCGCATAACTGCCGGTGAACGAGAGGCGCGCAGCGTCGCCATTGCCCTGCGTGGCCGGCCGCATGCGGTTGTACCAGTCGCCGCAGGCGCCGTCGGTCAGTTTCAGCTGGTTGACGATCTGCACCTGGGGCAGCGGCGGCTCAACGACGATGCGCACGGTACGCGTCGTGGCATCCGGAATGAATTGCAGGAACACGGCCTTGAAATTCACCAGCAATGCGCTGGGTCCGGTGTTGTAGGGCTGGGTCGGCTTGTCGTCGAAACGCGCGGGGTCGTGGCCCTCGTCGGCGAACAGGGTGTGATCCAGCACCAGGTCGCCGCGGATCTCGCGCACACCGCGCGCGCGCAGGCTGCGCAGCATCAGCCAGAAATCCTCCAGCGTGATTTTCGGGTCTCCCGAACCTTTCAGGTACAGGTTGCCGTTCAGCACCTCCTGCGCGACAGCGCCGTCGGTGAGGATTCCGGTTTTCCAGACATGGGCGGGACCCAGCAATTCCAACCCGGCATAAGTGGTGAGCAGTTTCATGCTCGACGCCGGGTTCAGCGCGCGGTCGGCGCCGACGGCAACGACAGGCTGGGCGGCCCCGATTTCGTGGACATAGACGCCGACGGCGGACTCGGGGATGCCGCCCTGCGCCAGCGCGCGGGCCACAGGTTCGGGCAGCGCAGTCTGCGCTGCCGCGGCCAGCGGCAGCAGCAGGGCGGCGGTCAGCAGGCAGAGCAGTTTGGCGGCGCGCATGGGCAGGGTCAAAGGATGGCGCTGCTGTGCAAGGCCGGCGTGTCGATTTCGCGCCAGCCCAGACGGGCGCGGACGGCATCGGCGAAAACCGCGGCGACGGATTCTTCGCCGTGGACGATGAAGGTGCGCGCCGGCGGTTTTTTGAAGTTTCGCATCCAGGCCAGCAACGCGTCACGGTCGGCATGCGCTGACAGGCCGTTGATGGTATAGACGTCGGCGCGTACCGGTACGGGGATGCCGAAGATGCGCACGCTGCGGGCGCCGTCGACGATGCGCCGGCCCAGCGTGCCTGCCGCCTGGAAGCCGACGATCAGCAGCGTCGAATCCCTGCGACCCAGGTTGTGCCGCAGGTGATGCTTGATGCGGCCGGCGTTGCACATGCCGCTGGCGGAGATGATCACCGCGCCGTGTTTGATACGCTGCAGGTTGGTCGATTCCAGCACATCCTGCACGAAATGGATTTTCGGTTGTCCGCGGTGACGTTTCAGCCATTGCAGCTGCGCGGCGGCGTCCTTGTCGAGCAGGCTCCAGTGCCTGGCGGTGATTTCGGTGGCCTTGGTCGCCATTGGCGAATCGATATAGATGTCCATCTGCGGCAGCCGGCCCTGCCGGTAGAGGTCGACCAGCAGGTAGACGATTTCCTGGGTGCGGCCGACGGCGAAAGCCGGAATGATGACGTTGCCTTTCTTGCGCACCAGGGTGTCGGTGACCGCATGCTCGAGTTCAGCCAGCGTCTCATCCATGGTCCTGTGCAGGCGGTTGCCGTACGTCGATTCGACGATCAGCACATCGGCTTCGGCGATCACGGCCGGGTCGCGCACCAGCGGCCGGCAGGGCTGGCCGATGTCGCCGGAGAACACGATCTTGCGCGTTCGTCCGCCTTCCGCGATCCATAGTTCGATGATCGCGGAGCCGATGATGTGTCCGGCGTCGCGGAATACGCAGCGCAATTTTTCATGGGGACGCAGTTCCTCGCCGTAGGCGACCGGCTTCAGGCTGCGCAGCGAGCGGGTCGCCTCCGCCACGGTGTACAGCGGCGGCTTGCCGGCGCCGCGTGTTTTCGATTTTTTCATCCACTCGAGCTCTTTTTCCTGGATGTGCGCCGAATCGAGCAGCATGACCTCAAGCAGGTCGCAGGTTGCCGCGGTGGCGTAAACCGGGCCGCGGAATCCGGCGGCAACCAGGCGCGGCAGCAGGCCGGAGTGGTCGATGTGGGCGTGGGTCAGCAGCACGCAATCGAGCGTTGCCGGATCGAAGGCGAAACGCGCGCGGTTCTTGGCGTCGGCTTCGCGGCCGCCCTGGAACATGCCGCAATCCACCAGCAGACGCAGGCCCGCAGCCTCGATCAGGTAACTGGAACCGGTGACTTCGCCTGCGGCGCCGAGGAAAGTCAGTTTCAAGCGGTATGTTCCAATGCGTCCAGGGTGCGCTCCGCGAGCAGATCCATCTCCGCATCGCTGATCACGTACGGCGGCATGAAATAAACGGTGTTGCCGATGGGCCGCAGCAGAAGTTCTCGCACCAGCCCCGCTTCAAATAAACGCCGGGAGTAGCCATCGCCTGCGCAGTCGACTTCAAACGCCCAGATCATGCCGGTCGAGCGGAAATCACGCACCCGCGGATGCGCGGCGAGCGCCTGGGTCGCTGTGGTCATGCGCTGCGCCCTGGCGCGGTTGCGCTCGATCACGCGATCCTGTTCAAATATGTCCAGCGTCGCCAGCGCGGCGCGGCAGGCCAGCGCGTTACCGGTGTATGAATGTGAGTGCAGGAAGCCGCGCGTCACGGCGTCGTCATAGAAGGCGCTGTAGATGCTGTCGCGGGTCAGCACTGCGGACAGCGGCAGGTATCCGCCGGTGATGCCCTTGGACAGGCACAGGAAATCAGGGGAGATCGCTGCCTGCTCATGCGCGAAGAAGCTGCCGGTGCGTCCGAAGCCGGTCATGATTTCATCGGCGATCAGGTGCACGCCGTAACGGTCGCACAGCGCGCGCGCGCGGCGCAGGTACTCGGTGTCGTGCATCGCCATTCCGCTGGCACCCTGCACCAGCGGTTCGATGATCAGCGCCGCGGTTTGCGCATGATGCTGTTCGAGGTGGAGTTCCAGCGCCGCGGCGCAGGCAATGGCATGCTCGCGCGGTGACACGCCGGGCGCGGCCAGGCGCCAGTCAGGGCTCGGCACCTGCACGCTGCTGCGCAGCAGCGGCGCGTAAGTGTCTTTGAAGAGGCGCACGTCAGTCACCGACAACGCGCCCAGCGTCTCACCGTGATAGCTGCCGGCGAGGCTGATGAATTCCGTTTTCTGAGGTTGGCCGCCGTTACGCCAGTAATGGAAGCTCATCTTCAGCGCGATTTCGACAGCCGATGCGCCGTCGCTGCCGTAGAAGCAGTGGCCCAGCGCGCCGCCTGTCAGTGCCGACAGCCGCTCCGAAAGCTCGACCACCGGCTCATGCGTGAAGCCGGCAAGCATCACGTGTTCGAGTTTCTGCAGCTGGTCGATCAGAGCGGCGTTGATGCGCGGCTCGGCATGGCCGAACAGGTTGACCCACCACGAACTGACGGCATCGAGGTAGCGTTTGCCGTCGCAGTCATAGAGCCAGCAGCCCTGGGCGCGGGCAATCGGGATGATCGGCAGCGTTTCGTGCTGCTTCATCTGGGTGCAGGGGTGCCACACCGCAGTGCGGCTGCGTTCTAGCAGCAGAGTGTTGCGAGTGCTAGTTTGCATTGCAGTACCACTCTGTCAAATACTCGGCCACATTCAACCGGCGCGTTTTTCGGCCGTTAAGGGAAGTGTGCGGCATGCGGGCGGCGTATCGATGCCGCTGCCGCGCAGTGGCACCGAATTTGCTCTGATGTTTTCGGTAGTTGTTGTTGAGTTTAACAGCACACTAAAGGAGATGTTGATCCATGCAGATTCTCGAGCGCATCGAAGACCAGATGGCTGCAACCAACCTGCCCCTGGTGGGCGTCACGCTGGCGGCAGTACCCTGCCCGGACACGCCAGTCATCCTGACGCTGCACTGGCACGGCTTCATCAAACAGAAACTGGCCGAGCTTGAGGAAGCCGAGCCCGTGGCCTACGCATCGATACCGAGTTCATCGCTACAACTGAATGAACGCTGGCGCGAACTGCTTGCGGTGGACCACGCGGCGATGGAAGCGGCATGGGCGCTGGGCGCCTGGGACGTGGCGCGTGCCGAACGCCCCGGCTGCATGCGCCGCGGCGCCGATGCCAGCGAGGCGCTGGAATGCCTGCAGGCTTTCGGCGCCTATCCCCATGCGGTGAACGGCGCGCAGGTGGCCGTCTCGGACGCGCCCGACAGCGACGATCTGGTCGAACTTGCCGCAGCCCAGGGCTACCTGATGTGGGTGTTCCGGCCGGTACTCGGCGGCATCTGGAAGGACTATGCCGACGATGCCACCTTGACCGAGGAGGGGCGGCGCAACGGTCCCTGTCCCCATGCCCCGGTACCCCCGGTCTGCGCCGGCAAGCGCCGTACGGTCTACCGTTTCGGCATACCCAGGCACCGTACCTTCCCGGTGCCGCATCCCGGCGAATTACATTAAGTATTTGTTTTAATTAATATTTTAGTGTAAGCGAGTACTCGCTTCAAGGCGGGCGCAATCACGTGCCCCCTTGAAATCCCCTTCGTACACCCCTATCATTAGCACTCGCTTGAGCAGAGTGCTAACAAACTCGCTCGCGGTAAGTTTCCCAGATTATTCAACCGTTACTTGAGGAGATGCACCAATGAAGATTCGTCCGTTGCACGACCGCATTATCGTGAAGCGGCTGGAAGAAGAGCGCAAGACTGCTTCCGGTATCGTGATTCCTGACACCGCCGCCGAAAAGCCGGATCAGGGTGAAGTCAAGGCTGTCGGCAAAGGCAAGAAAAACGACGACGGCAAAGTGACCCCGCTCGACGTCAAGGTCGGCGACCGCGTCCTCTTCGGCAAGTACTCCGGCCAGACCGTCAAGGTCGAAGGCGAGGAACTGCTCGTGATGCGCGAAGAAGACATCATGGGCGTTGTCGAGTAACCCACACAGAATATCCAGGAGATACCAACATGGCAGCAAAAGACGTCAAATTTCATGAGAACGCACGGCACAAGATTGTCGCCGGCGTGAACGTACTGGCCGATGCGGTCAAAGTGACACTCGGACCCAAGGGCCGCAATGTCGTGCTCGAGCGCAGCTTCGGCGCCCCCACCGTCACCAAGGACGGCGTGTCGGTTGCCAAGGAAATCGAACTGAAGGACAAGTTCGAGAACATGGGCGCGCAGATGGTGAAGGAAGTTGCTTCCAAGACTTCGGACACCGCCGGCGACGGCACCACCACCGCCACCGTGCTGGCGCAGTCGATCGTGCAGGAAGGCATGAAGTTCGTGGCCGCCGGCATGAACCCGATGGACCTGAAGCGCGGCATCGACAAGGCCGTCGTCTCGATCGTCGGTGAACTGAAGAAACTCTCCAAGCCCTGCACCACCAGCAAGGAAATCGCCCAGGTCGGCTCGATCTCGGCGAACGCTGACGAAACCATCGGCAAGATCATCGCCGAAGCCATGGACAAGGTCGGCAAGGAAGGCGTGATCACCGTCGAAGACGGCTCGGGCCTGGAAAGCGAACTGGAAGTCGTCGAAGGCATGCAGTTCGACCGCGGCTACCTGTCGCCGTACTTCATCAACAATGCCGACAAGCAGCAAGCCATCCTCGAGAACCCGTACGTGCTGCTGCACGACAAGAAAATCTCGAACATCCGCGACCTGCTGCCGGTGCTGGAACAAGTCGCAAAAGCCGGCAAGCCTCTGCTGATCATCGCCGAGGAAGTCGAAGGCGAAGCGCTGGCGACCCTGGTGGTCAACAACATCCGCGGCATCCTGAAGACCTGCGCCGTCAAGGCTCCGGGCTTCGGCGACCGTCGCAAGGCCATGCTGGAAGACATTGCCATCCTTACCGGCGGCACGGTGATCGCCGAGGAAGTCGGCCTGTCGCTCGAGAAAGTGACGCTGAACGATCTGGGCCAGGCCAAGCGCATCGAAATCGGCAAGGAAGAAACCACGATCATCGACGGCAACGGCGACCAGAAATCGATCGAAGCGCGCGTCAAGCAGATCCGCGCCCAGATCGAGGAAGCCACCAGCGACTACGACAAGGAAAAGCTGCAGGAACGCGTCGCCAAACTGGCGGGCGGTGTTGCGCTGATCAAGGTCGGCGCTGCAACCGAACTCGAGATGAAAGAGAAGAAGGCCCGCGTCGAAGACGCGCTGCACGCCACGCGTGCTGCGGTTGAAGAAGGCATTGTCGCCGGCGGCGGTGTGGCGCTGATCCGCGCCCGCAGCGGTCTGGGCAAGCTGAAGGGCGACAACCACGACCAGGACGCCGGCATCAAGATCGTGCTGCGCGCCGTGGAAGAGCCGCTGCGCCAGATCGTCGCCAACGCGGGTGACGAGCCCTCGGTGGTGGTGAACAAGGTCGTCGAAGGCAAAGGCAACGTCGGCTACAACGCCGCGACCGGCGAGTACGGCGACCTGGTGGAAATGGGCGTGCTGGATCCGACCAAAGTCACGCGCACTGCACTGCAGAACGCGGCTTCGATCGCCGGCCTGATCCTGACCACCGACGCCATGGTGGCCGAATCGCCGAAGGAAGACGCACACGCCGGACACGGCCACGGCGGCATGGGTGGCATGGGCGGCATGGGCGGCATGGATATGTAATTCGCGAAAGCGAATTACATATCCGAAGGCTGAACGAGCAGGAGGGAACCGATGGTTCCCCCCGAGCCCTCCCTCCCTTTGGAGCATTGGTTGTGCAGGAAACCCCGCTTTGGCGGGGTTTCTTTTTTGGCGTGATTTTAGAAGCGATTATCGCCCGTGCAACACGTCCGCTGCGTGCCGGTATTACCTTGACGCAAAACGGTTTTGAGGTTTAAATAGCGCCCTTTCGCACGGTCCGATCAGGTGCGAAATCCATCTCCCCCGCAGTTTCCGCAGCACCTCGCAACACGGGGCCGGGTAGCTCAGTTGGTAGAGCAGAGGACTGAAAATCCTTGTGTCGGCGGTTCAATTCCGTCCCCGGCCACCATCGATTTGTCGAGCGCAGC
>Ga0222714_10005745_pt1 | contig 11698 bp, 11 predicted proteins | sample C33_3DmetaG_FD_165048 | JGI IMG/M metagenome (GOLD analysis project Ga0222714, IMG submission 165048) | Estuarine water microbial communities from San Francisco Bay, California, United States - C33_3D | ecosystem: Environmental > Aquatic > Marine > Unclassified | place: USA: California... | reverse complement strand
GCCTCGGCACGAAGAGCTCTACTGAAGAATTAGTTTAATGAAAAACAAAAAAGAGGGCACTTTAATTTTAAAGATATGAATACTCAGCGAAGAAAATTTAGCTTGATATTTTTGCTGTGCCTTGGGCTGATCTCCTTTGGACTATACCTTCAACACAAGGAGGGATTAATCCCCTGTCCCATGTGCATCTTGCAAAGATATGCGTTTATTTCGTGCGGCATACTCTCAATGTTTGCCGCCCTATTTGCTAATTCAAAAACTCCAACTAAAGTATTTGGAGGTGCAGTAGGAATTTTTTCTTTGACGGGGGCCTCGATTGCCACCCGACATGTTTGGCTCGAGCATTATCCCCCAGAACTATTTGATTGCGGCGCAGACCTGGAATTTATGGTCAATACGTTTCCCGTCGGAGAAGCCCTTCCAATGATATTTAGAGGAACGGGAGACTGTTCTCAGGTGTTGTGGAGCTTTTTGGGATTGAGCATCGCCGAGTGGTCGCTAATCTGGTTTGCCGTGATAACAATACTCGCTATCACAATTCTAGTATCGAGAAAGTAATAGGCAGCGTCTTTATGTCAAAAAAACCAGCATCTGCTGGTTTTTTTATTACGACTTTCCGAAAAGTTTTTGTAACTCTCCCGATTGATACATTTCGCGCATGATATCCGCGCCCCCAACGAATTCTCCATTCACATAGAGTTGGGGAATAGTTGGCCACTGGGAAAACTCTTTGATTCCTTGACGAATCTCCTCATCGGCTAGGACGTTAACTGTAGCAACATCCTCTGCACCACATGCCTCTAATATTTGCACGGCGGCGGCCGAAAAACCACACATCGGAGCCTCCGGCGATCCCTTCATGTACAACACAACCGAATTTTCAGAAATTTGCTTCTTTATAACCTCGTTAGCGTCCATTTCCTCTCGCATCCTTTCATATATCTAAACTAACCTCAGTTGGTATTTTACCACCACTAATACGGGGCCTTCCGCCCAGATCGCAGTCAGTAAAAATCTCCTCGAAACCAGCCTCTCTCATCGCCGAAGTAACCCGACTCGATTGATCAAAACCATGCTCGAGAATTAACCATCCACCCGAATTCAGATACTCCGGGCTTTTTTCGATAATCAAAGATAAATCCCGAAAACCATCGGGCCCCGAAGTAAGTGCTATTTTTGGTTCGAAACCCATGGATACGTCTTGCAGGTGGACATCTCCCTCAGCAATATAAGGCGGATTAGAAATAATGAAGTCAAAGCGACCCGTCACTGGATAGAACCAGTCGCCGATTAAAAACCGGATACTTTCGGGATTCCCTAGAATTTTGTCTACGTTCCTGGTCGCAACCTTAATCGCAGCACTAGAAATATCTGTTGCCACCACCTCCAACCCAGCAATATGTTTTAAAGCCGTAATCGAGAGTATCCCGCTACCAACCCCCAGCTCCAACAAAGTTTTACCTTCAGAATCACCGACTCTTGCGAGTAAGCTATCAATTAGTGTCTCACTATCGGATCGCGGTATCAAAACATCTGGGGTGACTTGAAAGCACAATCCATAGAACTCGATTTCTCCAGTTATAAATGAAAGTGGCTCACCAGTTAATCTTCTGCGAAATAAACAATCAAAATTCTCGACGTACTTTTGATCTTCGAAATGACTTGGATTCATCAGCAACTCTAACTTATTTAGGTTACTAGCCTTCGAAAAGATCGTTAGAACTTCGCGCTTAGCGTCCTCATCACTCAAGTACAGCGCTTCAGCAAGCTCCTCAGCTTTTTTACGAAAAAAAACGCGTCTAAACATCGAGGAAACTTAACCAGATTGGCTCGCTAACAATTCTGCTTGGTGCTCTGTACGTAACGACATTACGATTTCGTCGAGCTCGCCCTCCATCACTTGGCTCAACTTATAAAGGGTCAAATTTATACGATGGTCAGTGACTCGCCCCTGCGGAAAGTTATAGGTGCGAATCCGCTCAGACCTATCCCCGCTACCAACGAGCGTTTTTCTCGTTGCGGCCTCTTTTTGTTGTCGCTCACGAATCTGAAGATCATTGATTCGAGCCGCTAGAACTGACAAGGCTTGCGCTTTGTTCTTGTGCTGAGATCGATCATCTTGGCACTCAACCACGATACCGGTCGGTATATGCGTCACGCGTATCGCCGAGTCGGTCTTGTTAACGTGCTGTCCACCAGCACCGGATGCTCTAAAAGTATCGATTCTGATGTCAGCCGGGTTTATTTTGACCTCTTCCAGTTCATCGGCTTCTGGCATTACGGCCACCGTGCAAGCACTGGTGTGAACCCGTCCCTGGGTCTCAGTTTCAGGCACCCTCTGCACTCGATGCCCACCAGATTCAAACTTGAGTCTGGCATAAACTTCCCGACCACTGATCTTGATAATAATCTCCTTATACCCCCCCAAATCGGAGTGGCTTTGCGAAATAAGATCAATTTTCCAACCAATTCTCTCAGCATAACGGCTATACATCTTGAACAAATCGCCTGCAAATAATGCAGACTCATCACCACCCGTTCCCGCCCGAATCTCTAAGAAAATATTACGACTGTCATTCGGGTCTTTCGGCAAGAGTGCTCTTTGGAGCACGTCCTCGAGATCTGCCAATTTATCATCTAAATTCGACGCTTCCTCTCGAGCATAATCTGACATGTCTGGGTCTTTCAGCAGCTCAGTTGCCAAGGCCCTATCGTCAACGCACCTGAGATACTCTTGATAACCCATTACGATGGGGACGATTTCAGCATGCTCTTTTGTCCAGTCCCGAAAACTATCCATATCATTGGTCGCGCTCTCGGAGCTCATCAGTGCATTCAACTCATCCAATCGGAAACATAACTTCTCGAGTTTTTCTTTCATCGATGAGTTCATATCTGATCGTCAAGATTAAATAAATTTAGAAGCGCCGAACTCAGATAATCTTGCTGTTTGGCGTCGTGCTGAGTTAGAGCTCTGCTTGGACGATCAAGAAATTTATTTTTTATAGATTCAGAGAATTGCTCAATCACAATTTCTGGACTTTTCCCTCGCTTCAAGCTTTGAATCGCTTTAGATAATTCACGATCAACAATGTCTGCCCCAAATTTTCTGAAAGATTTCAGCGCATCTATATTCTTACGCGCATTTACCCACGATGAAAACAAATCTGCACCTTCCTTAATTATCCTCTCTGCCTCAGCTATAGAAGCCTCACGCTTACTTCTACCAATATCAGTATAAGCTCCGATATCATCTATCGAATAAAGAAACACGTCATCGAGTTCCGACACATTTTCTTCAATATCTCTCGGAACCGCCAAATCAAATATTGCAATTGGCTCATGCTTTCGCACTCGAATGGCGTTTTCTACCGCCCCTTTCCCAATGAGGGGAACAAGACTACCCGTGCAAGAAATAACAATATCGAATTTTGAGAGTATGTTCGGTATCTTCTCTAAAGGGAAAAAATCCCCATTAAAAGACTTAGCTAAGATCGCTCCTCGCTCAGAAGAACGGTTTGCGAATGCGAGCCTTTGAAATTTATTTGTGGATATATGTTCAGCACATAAGCGGACCATCTCTCCAGCCCCAATAAAAAGAACGCTTCGCTCGAGAATATTAGGAAATATCGCCCGACTGATTGCCATGACCGCAGATGCCAGAGAAACTGTCTCAGCTCCCACTCCGGTATTGGATCTTACATTCTTAGCAACGGAGAAAACTGTTTGGAAAAGCTTATATAAATTAGCACCTAAAGTGCTATGTTTATCTGCGTCAAAGTATGCTCTTTTAAGCTGTCCATGGATTTGAGTTTCTCCAAGAACCATAGAGTCCAAACCACTTGCAACTCTAGCAGCGTGCTCGAAAACAGCAATACCGGTATAAAGATAAAAATAATCCTCTACTCCATGTGCATTGAAACATTGCTCACCAAGAAGCCAATTAATTACCGCTCTAGGCTCTTCTGCCGAATAATAGATCTCAGTGCGATTACACGTAGACAAGACAAGGACTTCCCGAGCATTTGCGTCATTTTGCAGATTGAGAGCAACATCTAAAACACGACTGGGATCTAACGCGAATTTCTCCCTCAGCCCAATTGGTGCCGTTTCATGATTAAGGCCAAACAAAAAAATATTTGAGTTCTCTTTTCGCACCGCTGCAGCTTCCTTAGCTCGATAGAATACACGCTACTGAAGTTGAAATTCTATAGGATTTGCCAGTAGCCGTATTAGCTAAAATTCGAGAGAAATCATAGTGCAACAAGCATCTTATTTTCATCCATTTTTAGTTATAAGTACGCAATTGAAATATCAACCAAAACCAACAAGTTCGTCAGTATCAAACCAAAGAAAACCATCTTCCGGCTAAAAAAACTATTTATGAAGTAAAAACAAAATGGAAGTAAAAATAAATAGTACTTCCCAAAGGCATAGGTGGGGAGCATTACACATATAAACCAAGTAAAACTTACTATTGCCAAGGGTATGGTCCAAGGCTCTATACGAATCAACGATTTTTCAGCAAAACTTTGCTTAGATATATCAGCTTCCCCTCTTACTTTTTGAATAAAAGTATTTATTACCCAGCAAGAGACAAACCCGAAAATAAAACCAAAGGCTGACCATGCTTTAAAACCATGCGCCGTCATAAAGATCAACGACAGTAAGGTAATGCCAGGCCTAAGTAATACGTGGTACTTATCTTCTCCTTGCTCGTCCATTACCTGGACAATTTGCAATATTTTAGAGTCATTGGAAAACAAATAATATAGATTACGAATCGAATCCCCATGAAAATACGCTACTCCGACCAAAATAACCCCTACAGCGTACGCTATCCACCTGTTGGTTAGAATATATTTCGAGTTGAAGAATTTGATCAGGGAAATAAATAGCAACAACACGATTACATTTTGTATATCGTGTAGTGCCAAAAATGAGATCAACAATATAAAAATCGACAATTTGTTTACTGAAAGCAAAATTAGCAAAGAGCTAGCCATGAATACTGTCTCGAACGAGAAGAGCCCTAGAAAATATAAGGTGCTCGGCATAAAAATGGAAAGTGTTATTGCATCGAGTCGCTTACGATATTCGCATCGATTTAATAAATTCGACCCGCCTAATAAATTTTCTAGTCTTTCCCGAAAGGCAAGAACCAAAAGCAACGGAAAACTTGATAAAAATACAAACAGAAATCGCGGTAGAAACAGGGAACCACTGTGATCAGCACATCTGCTTTCAAGTTTCTGAGTTAAAGAAGGCATCGAATAATCTAATCCACACGATAGCCAAACATCTATCCCAGCCTCTTTCATTTCGTGAGAAACAAATGAGGCTGCTGGAGAAACAAACTCGGTTTTGAGTGTGAGGATTCTCGAAATTCGCTCTTTGAAATCGGGCTCATCGATTACCGGTAAAAATACACGCAATGTTAGAACGGCCAACAAAAAACAAAGAACTGGTATCAGTGCGTTACGACTCACTCTATGCACCAAAAATCACCATGCGAGTATCTACTCTTGATGTATCCATATATTGGTTTTCATACATCTCGAAAAATTGTTGGAAATAAAGTCCACGAAATAGCGCACTTAATGCTCTAACCCTACACCTGATATTGATTAACTCGCTAATCGGCTTTTTTTGGATTAGCGACTAATGAAAGTAAGAATCCGAGACAAAAACCAAAGATAATTGATCCGAAAATAAACCTTACCCTAGATATATCTTCCGATACAGTGTAGACAGGCCCCGACACATACACAAAATCCCCTGACTGAATGCTTGATTCAGCCCTCTTTAACTGGATCTGTTGCTCGACGCTTATATTGCTAGATTCAATAAACTCCGAAAAATCGATCTCAAATTGCGACGTTATATGTTCCCGCAACAAACGCTCTAAGTAATCTACATATCGCTCGAAAGCGATTAGTCGTTCCCTGTTTGAGGTACTGTAAGCCATTCGTAATTTTATCGGATGTCCTTGTTTGTATTCAGCAACAGAGGGTTGAAATGGATTACGGAAACCGTCTTTGAAACCATTACCAATTTCCGAGTTCTCCGCATTTATTAATTCCGCGTAAAAAAAAGAGGCCTCTGGGGTTTCTTCAAGAAAGCGCTCGAACAAGCTTTGATCATTTAAAAATGCAATAAGTTTATATTGCATCGAATCCCCGAGAGTTACGTTACCGTCTATGTTTATATCCATTTCCGCTTTGAAAACATCATCTTTACCCCAGATACTTTGGATAATATTTCCGGCTAATACGCATACAAGCACGACTGATAAGATTAAAAACCTTCTAGACCATAAAACCCCAAGAATAGACTCGGTACTTGAATTAGGTTCGCCACTCTGCATTATTTATACCCTTTATAACTTTGAATAGTGCACATTTTACTTTCAAAAAACGCGCTAAATCTGATAGAGCTCCTATAATATTGGCTCGGAACACCAATCAATATCAGCGATTCTAGCTCTTAACTATCGTCCAACACCGAGCTCCATGGTAAATTACACAACAAGGCTCATACACGATTTCTCTTAAAATAATAACGCCTGAATTTATAGAAAAATTTAAGCATACTGCTTACGTGCCACCTGAAATGTCGAAAATTTCTATGGCTGGCTCTTTGCCCCTCATGTGTCACTACAACATTTTCTACTATCTCGAGAGAGTGACCAGCTAGCAGAAGCCTCAAGCAAATATCTACATCCTCGAAATACATAAAGTATTTTTCATCGAACCCCCCTATAGAACGGAAGGAGTTCGCTGAGAACAACATAAAAGCGCCTGAAATCCAAAAAAAACTCTGAGGAAATATACTTTTCCCCCCCTTCGAAGCATAGTAATTTGATCTAAATACGAGTCTTCTAAATAGAGCTTCAGGAGTTGGAAACCTGCGCTTATTCACCTCGTACTGACCAGCTGGGGATACCAATTTGGGAGCTAACACACCGACAGCATTCTCGTCTCGGTCCCGGATCATTTCACTTAACGCCTCGCGAGAAAATGAAATATCTGGATTCACCACGCAGAACCACTTCTCCTCGCACAACAGAAAAGCATTATTATTGTTAGCTCCATATCCCATCGGTTGATCATTGCATAGAATCTTTAAATCGAAAGAGAATCTTTTATTGATATAGGAGGGATTATTCGGTCCCATATTGTAGGTGACTACGACCTTACTCAAGCTTGGGGCGCCATCAAGCTCCGTTAAGAGTTTATCAACCAAGGCATCATTGCCGTGGCTTACGACTGAGAGGCAAATAGACATGCAAATAGAGTTTGTTAACTAAATTTTGAGTTATCTAGTACATTATCACGACTCGAAATTTAGAAGTGGCTAGACCAACCGAGTGCCTTGAGGGTAAAAAAGGGTGTCTAAGTATTTCCCACGATACCTTCTCGAGAAGGAAACAAGTCGCAAAACAATCCGACGAACGACTAAATTATTATCAATTAGTATGCTTTTGCTTTGAATTCATTTTTCTCAAAAAACTATAAGCGGTCAAATACGCAAAAACATATAAGGTTAGAAGCGCCACGCAGTACTGACTGTCTTTTCTGTATACAAGAGCAAGAAAAGAAACCACCACGGAAGACACTAGTATAGGAATAGCGCTAAGACTATTGATTATTGAGGGACTAATAGCTTTATAAGACAACCGCCTCTGTAAGAGGTTAAAGCAAAGTGTATGCATGTGATAGGAGTCTGGCTGAAATGGACTTACCCGCACAACGCAACGCCTAATTATACTGAATATAGTTTCGGTAATTGGGTAAGCATTTACTAAGATGGCGAACCAAGGTGAAATATTATTTGTTTTAGGGCCCGTAGCGATCAGAGAAAAACTCACACATAAAAATCCGATTAAGTAAGCCCCTCCATCACCGAGAAATATCCTACCACTCAAGAAGTTAATCAAAAAAAATCCAAATATTGCAGAGATATATATCAGTCCAAACCCCCACAAATTATAGTTTGCCAACTCAAACAAGACCCATGCCAAAGGAAATAAGGCAGCTAAACCAAGACCTGCGCAAAGCCCATTTGCGCCATCTACAATATTATAAGCGTTGGTGACACCGACAATTACAAATGCGACGAATAACCACGTGATTTCCGGGTAAGCGGGTATCAAACCAAAAAATTCGTAAATCCCCACAGAGTCTATCGGGAAATCTATTGTTAAAGTAGCGACAATAGAGATTCCAGCAAGAGCTAATAATCGCGCTCGAGCACTGAATCTTGACGCGATGTCCTCGACGAATCCTACTAAAAAAAAAACTGTAGAAAATACTGATAACTTTAAACCAATACTCGTGGCTGCGAGGTCGGTGAAAACTGATTTGAGAATTAGGCCGACGGAGGCAGCTAAAAATAAGCACAAACCCCCAACTCGAATGGTGTGTTGGCCGTGAATTTTCCTCTCATTATCGGAACTCGGATCGAAGAACATTGAAGTTGGCTCTAAGTGATTACCGATATAAATCAGCAAGACACTTGAACCTAGACTCAATACGAACACGATGAATAGAATTTGACTCGCCACTTCCAAAACTTAAATTGTTTCCTTCACTTGAGCATTGTTTAAGAACAAATATCAACGTCGTTATCTGGTAACCCCCTGATAATCTCACGGAATGCATTACGTAAGTTACTAATGTTATCAGGATCTAATACGCTGGGGTCTGTTTTAAAATCGCCACTATTACCAACGAATGTATTCGACCAAATATCAAACATCAATTTTTTTACATCTTCTTTTTTATACCGCACACGCCATAATTCCGAATCTCGCATCAATTGTGCAACACAAGCATTAAATGGGTCAAAACTCTCTCTTACCAACATTTTTTTAAAGTACATCGGCACCATAGTAACAGCAGGAATGCCCAGCATCGCGGCTTCTAAGGAACTCGTACCCGTAATTGACATAACCAAACGTGACCTTTCTATTGCCCTCCTACTTTCCTCGTGAGGATGCAGCACCTTTACGCAACCCATTGAATCGAGCGCTTGATAAAACTGCCTACCTCGCTGCCCAAAATCATGAGGATGCTCTTTTACCACGACCGTAAATCCAGCGGGGGTAGTCCGGACGATTTGTCTGACCACTTCTAGCTGGTTTGAAAATTTTTCACCGACTACGTCGATACTTGCCTCGGGCTGCACATGTAAAGTTATCAATATAAACGGCTCAGACAAATCGTTTATCCTGACAAAGTTATTGAAAAACGTGTATTGATACGCTCGCACCATTGCACCAAGTTTTCTTAATATAGCCCTGCCCAATGACGCTTGGATGTTTTCATTCCGATATCCCAATACGCTCAGCCTGACAATATCAAAGAGAACCCTGAGCTTTGCAAAAGTGAATTTATTACGCTTGTTGAATTTCACAAAGTACTGCGGCTTTTTATTCTTCAAAAATAAGTCAGATATTTTTTCGACCAGATCAAGATTTTGGCTTGCTGAATCCCTGATAAACAAGTCTTCATGTAAATGATCCTTAAACACGAAAAAGTGATTAGCCAGTAGTTTATCCTTCACTGGAGAGATGACCGGAATTTCAAGCGCCTTACAAATCTTTGTCAAGATTAATTCGTGAGTCCAAGTGGGCTCAATCAGAACCGCATCGATATGATTTAACTCAATAAAATTTATAATTTGACTTGCTATGCTGTGAACATACCGAAAATTGTGCTCCAAGTCTCTGCGCCTTAATGTCCTATCTGTCAAGATAACTTGATTAACGTTGAGTTGATATTTTTTTTCTAATGATTTGACGCCTTCTACCACGCGATCAAATGGTAATTGGTCGAATTTCGGGTGATGTAGGTTCAAGATTTTGTGAGTAGGCACGCCAGATTCTTCGAATAATTTTCGTTCCTCAGGCATGACCGACAGAATATAGAGATCGACTAACCCATCCAGGGCCTTAAACCAAGAGCGTGATCTATAGTGGCTCTCTACTAATAAAAGTTTCATTATTATAGTTTCTGTAATCTATTCACAAACAACCTTGGAAGGCAACCAGGACAAAACTTTCAGCTTATCGATAATCATTTTTGCATCAATAGCATACTGACAGACCAGTCGATTTTTGCATTTAAACGGATAGTGATCTTGAGGAAACATCTTGCTTCCGATGCAAGGCATACAACCTGTAATCTTATTAAATAGGTACTGATAATTGTCTGTATGCCACTTGTAAACCTCTGGATCTGAAAACAAAAATATTGTTAAAACCCTTACACCTAAAAATGCACTCATATGGGCAACCCCATTGTCATTTGCCACAACAAATCTCGCCTGTTTTATTAATAACGAGAGCTGTTGTACCGAGGTTTTCCCAGCAAGGTTTGTCACGAATTCTGGCTTATCCACACTGGAACATATTTTTTCTATATGGTTACGTTCAGAGTGGTTGCCAACAAGTAACACGGTTACCCCATGTTCGGTTAATAAGTTGACTAGGGATACATATTGCTCAACTGGTAGCCTACCCATATCCCATTGGCCTGACTTGGTCACAGAAACTACAACCGATGATTTATCCTTGTCATCACCATCCCGAGACTTGATCTGATAATCAGTATTTGGTTTGGATACTTCGACACCAATATAACTACAAATTTCTCGACCCAACCGCTCAAACTGCTTCACTCGGCTTTTCTCAGCTGATCTCTGAGGTCTGATGAAAAGCCCTATTGAGCGAATCGTAAAGAAATTAGCTAGGAACCCAACTGATCTTTTTATTCCTAAAAGTTGTGAAACAAGATAACACTCGAAAACCGGCGAGGTTTGAATAAAGATTTTATTATCAGTTTTCTCTGAAGATCTATATTTTCTTAATTGTCTAATAGCATTATTTTTATCAATAGAAATAATGTTAGGTTCCCCAATCACAAAACAAGCGATATTCTGAGGGTTAAAATCACAGAAAATAGTTACCTTCCTAAACCGTGCTAGGGTGTTTATTAGATCTAATATCAATAAACAATCACCGAGTCCGCCATAGAGAAAAAAGATAAATTCGTCATCCTTAGTTATCTTACTTTTTTTACTACAAATGCCGTGCAATAATGGAATGACCGAAACAAGAAACCTAAGCATTCCATCTAGAAACCTGTAAAACCGATTCTTTATCGCATGACTTTTGAGAATCGAGTAAAGTGAAGTTTGGTGGGCACGACTCATCGCTATTAATACAATCGGTTAGATAAGCTTTTCAGAATCACTGCGATTGGTAATTTCGATATTACCCGTTCCATCAAATCGGAAAACGGTTTTACATAAAACCAAATTACTGTTTCGATGTGAAATCAGTATGAGCGTGATACTGTCATCGAGTTGGCTTAAGCTTTGTAAAATTTCTCGCTCGGTTGCACTATCGAGAGCACTCGTTGCCTCGTCCAAGACCAGTATCCGCGCCTCCCTATAAAGGGCCCTTGCAATTCCGATTCTTTGGCGCTGACCACCGGATAATCTGGCCCCTCTCTCACCCACAACCGTATCGTACTTATCATCCCAAGAATCGACCAGAGAATCTATATTAGCCAGTTTTGCTGCCCTGGCAACCCGTACATTGTCAATATCTTGGGCGTCAACCCCAAACGCAATATTTTCCTTGATTGAACAATCTGCGAGATAGATTTCTTGGGGAACATGCGCGACATGT
>Ga0222714_10005744_pt1 | contig 11699 bp, 10 predicted proteins | sample C33_3DmetaG_FD_165048 | JGI IMG/M metagenome (GOLD analysis project Ga0222714, IMG submission 165048) | Estuarine water microbial communities from San Francisco Bay, California, United States - C33_3D | ecosystem: Environmental > Aquatic > Marine > Unclassified | place: USA: California... | reverse complement strand
GAACACGACCACGAACCACGACCACACCCATGCGACGACCGACCACGAACCACGACCGACGACTGGGCGACCGACGACGAACGGGCGACGACCTCGGGCGGGCGTCGCGCGGCACACCACGCACGCCACGCACACGATGAGCGCGCGATCGGCTTTGCTCGCCTTCTCCAAGCGCTCCACCGCGTTCGCGCCGATGACGGCGCACGCCGTAGGACTCAAAGCGTATTCCACCGGTACGTCGTCGTCGCATGCGTCGTATGCGTCGTCGTCGCAAGGCGATGCGTCGCGCGCGCGTTCGGTGTGGCGATGTGGATAGACGCGCGATGACGACGACGATGGGCGGCGATCTCGATGGCGTCGGCGACGACGCGCGAGACGCGTGGCGCGGGTGATGGATGCGAGGGCGGGTGGTGGGATGGGCGCGCGCGCATCGTTCGTGCTCGGATGCGGGCGAGGGCGAGGGCGAGGCGACCGCGCGGCGACGCTCCGTCGCGCGCGCGCGAAGGCGACGGAGAGGCCCCCACGAGGGCGTCTCGAATGGCGACTGACGATGTGTACGTGCGCGCTCGCGCGATGTGTGATGCCGACGACGCAGTTATTGAAGGGTTGAAGTACGCCGCGTCGCACGAATGGGCGAAGATCGACGGTGATGTGGCGACGATTGGGATCACCGACCACGCGCAGGTACGCGCGCCGCGCCAACCGCGAGCTGGGGGCCCCCAGCTCGACGGCGTCGTTCTCCGTCGCGTCTCGAACATGCACTGACCGTGTGACGTGTACACGCTGCGTTGGACACGAAAACTTTAGGCTGAATTGGGTGATATTGTGTACGTTGAACTCCCGGAAGTGGGTTCCACGGTTGAGAAGTCGGCCACTTTTGGCGTCGTGGAGTCTGTGAAAGCCGCGTCGGATGTCTACTCGCCGCTTTCTGGTGAAGTCATCGCTGTCAACGAATCGTTGGCTGATACCCCGGGTGCGGTGAACGAATCCGCTTTCACGGATGGCTGGCTCATGAAGATCAAGTTGTCTTCGCCGGGCGAGGCCGCCAGCCTCATGGATGCCAAGGCGTACGAAGCGAGCTACCAATAAATTTGCGGGAAAACATTTCATTAAACGGCGCAACGCGCCAGTGTATAGCTTCATCTCGATCGTGCTAGCGCAGCACGCATCGATCGAGATACACGTATACCTGTTTTAACTATCGATCACACTCATTTGATTCCTGAACGCGCATGATGCACGCATCGGCAATGTCGCGTCGGCGCTCTTCAGTTCGTCGCGCCGAGCGACGTCGCGCTTCACTCCTCGTCCACGCGTCGTCCTCGCACCCAACCTACGTTGTCCACGGCATCGCAAAGAGAGAGAAGTCACAGACGGTTGCGAGATGGTATTTTCACCGCGCTCGTCTCCGCCCGATGCATCGACGTCGCATAGCTCGTCGTCGCCAGGCGAAGAAGGCGGCGATGAGCGCCGATCGCAATCCTCCTCGTTCACAACCTCTACGTCCGACACGCGAACGAACGACGCGCCACCGCTACCGGGGTTTCGTCGTGGCGTGCATTTATACGATACTACGAATGCGGCTAAAGCGCATAGGTGTAACGACAGATTAGAAGACGTCGTACAAGGTTTGTTTGAAGGCAATCCGTTGCTTACGGTGCCGCCGGCGTGGAGGCTTTTCACGCAGTGTCTACGTAGCGCTGAGGGTGAAGAGCCGCGAGATCCGTTTTTGTATCATACACCAAAATGGCTCGAAGCTCAGCGCGCGCGTGAACGAGAGAAGAAACATCGCGGGTGGTTTAGCGGCGGCGGCTGACTCGTGTGACAAATATTTAGAAACGCTTTGTAAAAATAGTATGGAAACATGATTAAAACGCGCAGTCAACAACTCATTACTTATCCCACGTCGGTCGAACGTCGCCGCACAATCCTAAAGCATCCAGCGTGAACGCGTGCTCAAAAGCCGTTTGTTTATAGTGCTGGTATCTGTCTGAAGCCGAAAAGTGACCGGCGCTCAGGTCGGTTTTCAGCAAAACGCGCGAGCCATTCGTGACTGACTCTCTGAGGCGTGCGGCGTACTTGGCTGCTTCCCAATAAGCAACTCTTGGATCGTGCAACCCGGCGGTAATCAAAACATCGGGCTTTGCGCTACTGGTAATGTTTTCCATGGGAGAATATTGCGACATGTACTCGTAATACACCTCTTCGTTTGGATTGCCCCATTCGAGCCATTCACCAGTGGTCAGAGGGATTGAAGGGTCACACATTGACGTCAAAACGTCCACGAATGGCACGCCTGCAACGACGCAGCGGAACAAGTCTGGACGCATGTTCAATACGGCGCCCATGAGTAAACCGCCGGCGCTTCTGCCGGTGATGGCGAGACAACTAGGTTGCGTCCACCCAGTGGCCACCAATGACTCGGCGACGTCAATAAAGTCGTGAAAGGTGTTCATTTTTGTCGTGTACTTGCCCATTTTTTCATACCAATCCCGACCAAGTTCACCGCCTCCTCTGATATGGGCGACGGCGATGGCAATCCCGCGATCCATCAAAGGCACTGCGGTTCTCATAAACGCTGGGTCGTTAGAGATGCCGTACGAACCATAGCCTTCGAGTAAAAGCGGACCTTTATGCGTGCGCTTGTCCGTTCTATACGCGATGGATACTGGAACCTTGACGCCATCGCGCGCTGTGATTTCGAGGCGCATCGTAGTGTACTTGCTCGAATCGAAACCCTTCACGGGAGTCGTCTTCACAGACTTGGCGTCCTTGGTGTTCATGTCGTACAAATACACCGTCCGCGGGCTCACCAAGGATGAATACGAGACGTAAATCTTTGATGTATCCCACACCTGATTCGCCCCAACGCAACGCAGCGTCTCGCCTGCAACGGAGGGATAGACCAATGCGTTTTCACTTGGCCACACAGTCTTGTGCCACTCAAGAACGCATTCGCTGAGTGGATTAAATCGCAAAACCCAAATCGCGGAAAATCCGTTCTCGCGACCATCAATAATTAAGTGGTCTTTGCACGCGAAGAAACTTTCCAGCGTTCTTTTGTCATCAAAAGTAAACGTCGGTGCGTTGGAGCTATCGACGAGCGGTACCCAGTGCTCTTGCGAAACGTCATCGATCGTCGGCGTCATGAGCAAGTCAAAATTAATTCGACCATCCTTGTTTGTGAGCACAAAGAACCTGTCGCCGCGATGTTCGAGATAATAACGATGACCCGTTTGACGCGCTTGCACCAACTTCGGCTGTTGCGAGGTCTCGGACTCTAAATCAATCAAGTAAACTTCATTTGTTTCCGTGGACTCGGATTCGAGCGTCATGAATCGACCGCTTGAAGATCGACCAAATCCAACGTTGAAGCATTCGTCTTTTTCTTCCAGAACGCACACGTCGTCGGCTTGCGGCGTGCCCATGATGTGTCGCCAAACCTTGTCAGGCCTATGGGCGTCATCAAACGTGGCGTAATACACCTCTCGATTCACCCCACCACCCCAGCTAACGCCGCCAGCGACGCCTGACAGCACGTCTTCTAACATGTCACCGCTCGTCAAATCCTTGAAGCGCACCGTGTACGTTTCATACCCGGTGTCGTCAATGGCGTATGCCAATACATCGTGCGTCGGTGACGGCTTGAACCCACCAAGCGAACAATATTGCATGTCCTTCGCGACGGCATTGACGTCGAGCACGGTTTCAACCGTCTTACTCCCGCGCGCCACGCGACACACGATGGGATACGCCGCGCCCTTCTTCGTGCGCACAAAGTATTCAAAGTCACCCCACGCGAATCTCACATCCTCATCCGTTTCTTCGATCCCAGCGATGATTTCATCATACACCTTTGTTTCCAGCGTCTTCAAATGCGCCGTGTGTGCCTCGGTGTACGCATTCTCGGCGGTTAAATACTCCAACACGCGCGCATCCTTGCGCTCGTCGTCTCTCAACCAGAACAAATCATCGATGCGTTCGCGCGCGGGATTCATGGCGTTGTCGCCGCGAAACTCGCCTTCGACCGCGCCAAACTTCACCACGTGCGGTTTGCGTTCGCACGTCGGAGGCTTCGGTGCGCGCGCATCGTCGGCGGGACACCGCGCGTGCGTCGTTGCCGATGAAGACGACGCCGACGACGCTGACGCGCCTCGCGCGAGCTTTTGCCCGCGCTTGGGCGCGCGACTCGCGAGATTGCGCGCGATGGCGTACGCCACGCCAACGCCGAGCGCGAGCGGCGCTAACGGGCGCATGACGACGACGGTTGCGGTCGCGAGTGCGCGCGAGAGAGAGACTCGAAATGGCGTCACTCGACGACGACAAAGACGACGACGACGAGGCATGGCGAGCGGCGTCGCACGCGTGGAGCGAGGAGGTGACGACGACGAGCGCGACGACAGCGACGCCCGCGCGACGGCGACGGCGACGACGCCGATGGCAGCGACGATGGAGGCTGATGCGGCGGCGGCGGTGGAGAGGCTCACGTCGCGCATCGATGCGTTGCGCGTCGCATTGCGCGCGAGAGACGATCGCTACGAGGCTGAGATAGCGCCCGGTGGACGGTCGTGTAAGGCGGCGATCGAATCCGATCCGGAATGGCGCGCCGAGTACGAGGAGTTGAAGAGACTTGAACGCGAAGCCGCGGGCTCGCCTCGCGACGGGTGCTGCGCGTTTTACGTGTCGAGAAAACGACGGTTTTGTATATCGAGAGCGCGTGATGGCGGCACGATGTGCACGTTGCATAAGCCATTTGAAGGTGTTGATGCCGTGACACCGTCTGTAGTCGAGGCGGTGCTTGAACGCGAGGCTTGGAGACGGGTCGTGGTGACGCCGGCGGCTGACGGCTCGAATGGCGCCGACGGCGCCTCGTCTTCGAATTCGGCTGCACGAAGACGGAAAACGAATGTCAATCGTCGAATGAAGAGGATGACAAACCCACTGGCGGTGCAATTTCAAACACCAAAGGTTTTAGATGACGCCTATTGGTCGCGCGCATACCAAGGCGAACATTTGAGCGCGCCTTTGTTAGTTGACGTCGGCACCGCCAAGGGTGGTTTTATCAAAGCGCTGGCGTCTGACTGTGCCGAGGACTGCACGACGGCTAAAAGTGGAGTGGTGTACAATTTATTAGGTGTAGAAATTTTCGACATTCTCGTCGACGCCGCGAATGCTTGGGTAAAGGAGAACGCGTCAACGCTCAAGCGCAGAGCGCATTTCGTTGGATGCAACGCGAACGTGTCGTTAACGGCGTTGAATATGCCCAACGTTCGAGCGATATGCATCCAATTTCCCGATCCGTGGTCTAATAAACCAAATCGTAGAGTAGTGACTCCGAAATTTGTCGATGATCTCGCCGCGATATTACCCAGCGGTGGCGAAATATATTGTTGTTCAGACGTTCGTGCGTTGGCTGAGGAAATGTACGACGTCGTTTCTCAAAACAAACATTTCGTCTTGGACGAACGCACGTACGAGCGCGTCGGGGAAATGCCAGACAAGCCAAATTTGGAGCCTGTGCCCGAATTTGACGCCGCGCACCAGTACAAATGGATCAAAAATACACACGTAAGAACCGACAACGAGGACGACGAAGACAAAGACAAAGACGTCCCGCGCCGCTGGCTCAACGCCAATCCATACGCCGCGTACACCGAACGCGACATCGTGTGCGAAGGTAAATGGAGACCAGTGTATAGATGTGCGATGATTCGCATATAGTCATCTAGCTTAGCCATAGTCGCAACGTGCGCCAACCAACCTTGCAATAAACGCAGCGCTCGGGGGGCATAAATAAAAAAAGGTCAACCGACCGCGAAAGGAATAATCTCACGAAGGCGCGCGGCACACCACCGCGCACGCGCCCACGCACGCGCGATGGGGTTAACCACCACACTCACCGCGCTCGGGCGCTCTATGGCGTACACCACGCCAAAGTACGCCAAAATCATCGACTACCGCTTAGCCTTGAGCAACTTGGCGTGTCAGGTGTTGATCACCTTTTACGTTTTATACGCGCTCATTCGCGGGAAGACGTACTTGCAAACGGAAGTACCGATTGGCCGAGTCACGAATTGGGGTTCTGGCACCGCTAACTTTGCCGCCGTGCAAACCGCGGCGCGGACGACGACGACGCTGACGACGCAAACGTTCGGTGGAGAAGAGTTTACGATTCTACCCTGCGCCGGCAGCGCTACGGCTTTGGATGATTACAACTTTGTGTACGACGATACATGGGTGTATGCAAACGCGGCGTGTGCGTATTTAACAGCGGATGAATTAATCACAAAGGAAACACGCGGGGGTATGTTTATCTCCACGCATGCGACGCAGACGATTACTTATCGAGTGCCGTCGTCGGGCACGTGCGCGGCGAATGTAAACTTTAAGGACGAGGCCGGCAGTAATGTCAATGTCGCTCTGGATTCGACGGTTAACAACGTATGCTATTACAAAAAGTCTACTGACTGGCTCTTTGTCGGCGCTGAGCACACATCGATCGGAATCGCGCACGAATTTGAGACGGCGTCGGATATTTTTGCCGCGCAAAATCCGAAGACGTACGTGCGACGCCCGGGCTCGAATGATAATCTTATCACTTTTGAATCCGGCAGCAGCATCTCACTGACGCTTAAGCAAATTCTTGACGTCGCACAAGTTGATTTGGACAAGCGATACGAAGATCAGCCGGGTGGTTACGCTATTTCCGCAAACGGTCTCACTGGCTCGGTTGACGCCAGCCGCGGTCCAATGATGCGACTCGCTGGATTACGCTTGAACGCCAAGCTTATGTATTACAACTACAATTTGGATGGCTCTTCGCAAACCACGGGCGATTCTGATCCGTATTGCATCTTGGAAATCGAACCTTCCATAACTTGGACGTCGCTCGGTCAATCCATCACCTATCGTTCTGAAAGCAATAATCTCGATGATCCGCTTCGCACGGCTGATGGCCAACCTGAAGGCTACGTGATGAATATGTACAAGTATGGCGTGCATATTGACATTTCAACGAGTGGTATCGTCGGATCTTTCAACTACGTGTACTTTATCAACGTTCTCATCAGTGGTCTCGTACTCCTTCGAGTCGCGACGACGATTTGCGATTTGATTGCAAAGTACGGCTTGGGTACGCGCTCGAGTATTTATTCCAGACACATGGTTGAAGAAACCAACTTTGAGCGCGAAGCGGCTCGATTCGCCGTGCAAGGTATGATGGCTATTGATTCCTACCACCAAGCGGATACCTCTGGCCATGGAGGCTTGGACATTGACGAACTTAAAGATCTCATCATGAAGGCGTTCAACCGCTCGAACGACGTGGGCTTGACGAACGTCGAAAAGGGTTCGATTCGCAAAGACCTCAACCGCCTCAGCGAAAGCGAGTGCAAATGGCTGGCGAGCGCGGTCATGTCTAGCGGAGATAGCGAAGCGATGAAGCGATACTCGCAAGGTTTACCCAAGATGACGTACGCCGAACTCTCCAAGCAAAACATCGGTCTCGATGAATGGATCGAGCTCATCACGGAATCGTCCATGACTGTGCCGTTGTTGAAGAAAGTCATCGAGATGGACGAAGAAGAAACCAAGAGCCGAGAAAAGCTCGCGGAATACCTCGGTTAAATTTACATTAAATCGCGTGCCATCTGGTTTTCAGAATTTTAATACAACAACTACCACGCGCGCGCGTGACCTACTACGTTCTATGACTCGTCGCCGCCGTCAACCTCCACTTTTTGTCACTTGAAACATTTCAAAAGGAAATGCTGCTTTGATTTTTGACGCGAGCGCGTTACGTGCTTGCGGCGTCAACGCCGGGGCGTACGTACTTTCGTCGAGCATATCCTGAATGTTTGTCGCCGGCGAGCGCCACTGCGCGCCGCGCCCAGAAATTTCAAGCCAGTCTAAATATTTGAACTGAGACTCGTGCTCCACCACGCGTTGATTGCTCGGGAAAAACCAACGCGCTGGAATGCCAAACGCGTCGGCCAGAATCAACCCGTGCAGCGAACTGGAATAGACGTGCGAGCATTTGACAATGTCCGCCACCCAAGGCTCCCACGTCATGCCGTACTTGCCCGGACTAAACGTCACCACGCCTTCGGGCGCGCGCGTCAAATCTGAATTCACGTGTGGAATGAAACACTTGTGTTCGTGCGTGGGCTTAAACTTTGACGCGAATAACGATCCAACTAAAAATCCGGGATCGCCCAACGCTTGCACGCGCGCGTCGCCGTACACGCCGTTCAACACGCGCGCCGTCTCGGGTCCACGAACGCCACCATGAATGGTAAAATCTAGATGTTCGGCGTGCTTGCCAGCTAACGCGCGCTCGTGCCACAGTCCCAACCCCCACACGTGATCGCCGCTTCGCACGTACTCCATGAGCGAACCAATCGACCACAAACACTTCAACCCCGAAGACGACGAGCTCCGCGTCGGACCCGAATGCGGGATATTTTCCCCCGAACACCCACCGCCAAAGTGCTCCTCCAGCACCGCGCGCGTCACCGCTGGTGCGAGTAAATCCCCAGCGTTCGGCCACGGCGAGTGACACACCGCGAACGACGCGTACTCGGGCTTAAACGTAATCTCGCACCCACTCACCGATAAACCCGCCGTCGCCGTCGCCGTCGCCGTCGCCGTCGGTGCGGCGAACGCGTCGCCGAGAATCTCATTCGCGCCACTCGCACCCGAATCCCGCGCTCGCGCGAGCACCACCGCGCTCAACACCAACATCGCCACCGCGCACGCGCTCAACACCATCATCGTCCCTCGTTGACACCCCGACGACGACGACGACGACGTCGTCGTCGTCGCTCGCGCGCCGTCGCCGTCACCGCGTTCGAGCGCATCGGCGCCATCGCGCGCGAGTAAACTCGCGCGTTCGCCGCGCGCGGTCGCCATGCGGAGTTCCGGATGCGCGCCTCGCAGTGACGCGGCATGGTGTTGCACCCGACCGTCACTGTGCGACGGACGACGGTCGACGGTCGACGACGATGGCGCCGACGCATCGCGAGAAGACGACCACGGTGACCGCGCGCGACGTGGCGGTGATCACCGAACGCATCGCCCGCGACGGCGCCGGCGATTGGAAGGCGATTGGAAGGCGTCGAATGCGCAGGATTGGTGCTTGATGTTCGTGTTCGTGCCCGTGCTAGCGATTGGCGCGGTGGCGGTGTTTCCATGGACGTGTTCGGTGTATTACAAACGCAAGCGCGAGTTTCGTCGCGAGCGCTACGCGGTGTCGAATACGCGGTTCTTTTATTGGAAAGCCAACGCGCCAGAGGATGTGTGGTCGTGCCCGCTGCGCAAAGCGCGCGTCGGTTATCAAGATGATTTTGGGGGGTGTCCGTGCGATTTCGACCGGTGTGCGTTTGGTGGGGAAATGATGAAATTTGAGATTCGTGGCCGTGGTGCCTCGCGCGTGGCGTCGGTGACGATGATGGACGAAGCGGGACGTAAAATGTATTATCTGAGGACGATGAACGACAATCATGAGAAGTTGTACGCGCTGATTGAGCAGGCGCAGACGAATGCGGAGAAGAAAGCGGATAGTGGTGATGATGATGATGATGATGAATGAATGAATGAATAAAACCGCGTGCGCGCGTACGCGGATGTAATGCTAACGGTATACACAAAGTTGAAGTTTGAAGTTGAAGTTGTTAGACGACGATGACGTTTGCGCGCAACGCGGTGACTGTTCGCGCGTCCACGTCCAAATTAACGCCTATTTCATCGCCTCGCACGCTTACGACGACGCCCCATTGGCCATTTAAGGACCCTTGTCGCATGTCGCGCAAAACCACGCGCGAACCGACTCGAATAGACGACGGCGCAACGCCAGACGCGAGGCGCGCGACGCCAGACGCTAACGCCGCCGCAAAATTCATCGCCGGTCGCTCAAACTGCGCCAATACGAGCCCAACGAAACAGCCAGACAGGTACAAATTCATCGATGCCGGTGAGTGGTCTAACATGTACAAGATGGCAATCTCCACCAAGGCGGCGTAGTGCGCCGATACGTCGATGAATCCAAAGAACGACACGCGGCTGCGAACTCCGTCCCGATAATCCACGCGCGCTCTGTACGTCTTCAGCGCAAAAAGCAATCCAGTTGACCCGGACACACAGGAGTTATATGCATTGTTCATGATCGTGCACGCGCTCAAGATCGCCACAGCGTTCGTCAACGCCCCTAGAGCGAGCACAAAGCCCACGGTGGCTGGCACAGCTGTCGCTCGCGACGCGCTCGCGCGAATGCGTTTTTCGAGCTCAGACGTCTTTAAAAACAAACTCCCGAGATTGTAAATCGCATGCATGTCTGTAGCATGCACACATGTCGCTGCGAAACACGTTTGTGCAATCATAGATGCCGAAGCACTGATGCCGTAGCGCGTGACGTGGCGCGCCAAGACGCTCGGGCACAGCGTGCCAATCTCATTTGCGCGCTCAACGAGCGCTATCAACTCGCGCACGGGCACCCAATCCATCACGCGCTCGGCAAAAATAATCGTCAACGCAAACGCCGTACCGTATGGCTCGAAGCCGTACGCGTGCACGCATTGCGCCCACGCGGCGTTGACTGTTTTAAACGCCTGATGCGCGAAATAGAACACCCACGGGTCGACGAAACCCGCGCGTCGCTGTCCACGTCGAGGACGATAGGCTGAACCACCGCGGTGTACGTGCATGATCGTCCGTTACGTGTGTTGTGTCTCAGGCGCGCTTGCGCGCCTGTCGATGCGTACGAAGCGTCTTGAAGTGAAGAGTCTCAGTGGTGGTTACAACGAAAGCTACATACTAATCTACAGCACCCATGCACGCATCGCGACCGCGCAAGGCATCGCGCTACACGAACTCTATTGTCGTGGCATACCGCCCAAATCGGGCGGCGCGCTGACGACGACCCACGACGGCGATGCGGGCTGTCCCGACGCCGCCCTTCGATGTCGGCGCACAAAGGCGTCGAGGTCCGCGCCGAGCCTCGCCGCACTCGTTTTCGGCGTCGGGCGTCGGACTTCGCGCTCCACGCCGTCGTCATCGCGTACGAATAACATGGGCACGACATCGGCGTAGGCATCGGCCCATTCGGCGTTCGTGCTCACGTCTCGCTTGACGACGACAAAGCCGCGTAAAGCGTCGTCGGCGGCGGCGGCGCTAGTCGCCTCGCGCGACGACGTCACGGCATCGAGCTTCTCAAATAATCCATCGCACAAGCAGCATCCAGGCTTGGTGTACACGATGAACGCACGCCCTGAGGTCTCGGCGGCGGTGGTGTCCGAGGAGGCGCCGCGCGCGACGCCGACGCTCCCGCGAGCGCGACGCGCGACGTCGCGCGAGAGCCCATGTCGATGTTCGCTCGTAGCGGATGCCACGAACGGTACTGGTGCGAGCGCGTATGGCATCCCACGCGTTGTCCTGCACGCTCGTCGAGCGCGGTGACGCGATGCGCGCGATTACACGTTTCGCGACGCGCGCGAGGCGCGAGACGCGAAGTGAGGTTTGAGACTCGGCGGACGAGTACTCACGACTAGCGCGCGCGCCATCGGCGGCGGCGTATTACATACATCTTGCGTGCGTGCACGACACTTGGTGGAACGAGCGTGTGAATTACGGAATCACGATCGCAGTGTCATTAAAAGTATCACGCGCGACCGCGACGACGCGGTTTGCAGATTTGGCTAGAGGAA
>Ga0222714_10005740_pt1 | contig 11707 bp, 9 predicted proteins | sample C33_3DmetaG_FD_165048 | JGI IMG/M metagenome (GOLD analysis project Ga0222714, IMG submission 165048) | Estuarine water microbial communities from San Francisco Bay, California, United States - C33_3D | ecosystem: Environmental > Aquatic > Marine > Unclassified | place: USA: California... | reverse complement strand
CCACCATAAAGTCCAAGGAAGCCACCGGGGGCTGCACCTGTTTCGTCGTAGCGCCAGAGGTTTTCTTCGGCTATTAGCTTGTCTTCAGCGTAGCGTATGCCGAGCGTCAAAGTGAACTTCTCATTCAACTCAATCGCAGCCTGAGAGTATGCTGCAAAGGCATCGCGCTCGGTTTGTGTCGCATAGAGAAGATCTGAAGCTTGACTTTGTATGCCATGAATGACATTGAGATCTGGATTGCTTCCATCGTCTCCGTACCAAGCAGAAGTTTGGAGATTATTGCCACCGGCATTCCGTTGACAGCTCTCTGCTGGCGTCGCTACCTGGCATGATAGTTTAGCGCTATTCAGACTGACCATCGGACGGCCCCCGAAAGCAAGAACTGAAGCGCTCAGACCCGCAGGGATACCTGTCGCTGCCGACATTGCAGGGCTAATTGCAGTCTTGTCTTCATAGGCATTGACCATGCGCGCTTCTCCTAATGAGGAGTAGTAGTCTCCGCGTTGATCGATTAGAGCGTCGTAGGAGAAAATGCCAGACGTCAATGTGATGCGATCTGTAACATCGAAAAACGCCTGTAGTTCGTGAGAGGTGTAGTCAGCCTCGTGATTGACATAAAACTGCCTGTCATGGATTTTCGAGGCGGTATTATCGTCGTCAGTATTGCGCTTGTAGCTGAGCACCGTGTCACCATAAAGATAGACTAACTCGAGTCTGTCATTGACAGTCCATGAAGCGCTGAATTGAGTTGAGTTATTTTTAATCCTCTCGTAATTGAGTCCGTCAGACGCAGCGCAAAGGTCTCCGCCTGAAATATCTCCTGGGAAAACACAACTATTATAAAGAGCTGCACTAGCAGCGCTTGTCGAGTTAAACCCATCTAGCGAAGCCACTGCGTTTTGCTGGCCGTTGAAGGCGCCAAAGTCGATTCCCGCACGATTTCGCTGTGCCTGTCCGACCGCACCAGTAACAGGATCTTTGAAGGTGAGTATGGGTTTACTCGAATCGTAGAAATTACTTTGGAAGTAATTTGCTTGATCAGTGTTGTTAGTGTCGATGAAGCGGTAACCCGGAACGAGCGCATCAGTGATCCGGTTATTCTCCCCGCCCTCATTAAGAACAACAAGGCCTGCGCCGTTTGCGCCGCCGAACGAGCGATCGACTTTCAAAAAGTTTTGACGGTAGTTAAATTCGAGGTCTTCAGTCGGTGTCCATTTAAACTGGATGGCGCCGTTATCAGTGCCTAACCCGTCGACATCTCCGGTTGGCCCTCCGATTTCCTCCACAATACCATCGCGGTCCCTAAGGCTAAAATTTACGCGCATCGCGAGCTTGTCGTCGATTAAAGGCGTATTAAACATTCCGTAGGCTTCTTTGGTGCCAAAATTTCCGACGATAGATTTAAATGCAAAGTCTTTTTCAAATGCAGGTTCGTTATAAAGAATATTGATCGCACCGCCGACCGCATTACGGCCGTAGAGGGTGCCCTGCGGGCCTCGCAAAATCTCTATTCGGCCAACGTCCCAAAAAGTAGCTGCTGTAGCCGTTATCAAGTCTTCTGAGTAGATTCCTTGTGTGTAGGTCGCCACGCCAGGGTCTCCGCCAAGTGCGCGGAAGTTCCGGCCTACGCCGCGGACAGTCGAATCGTAAGGCTGAATCGTTGTTGCTGGAATAAAATTCTGCAGATCCTCTTGATTGCGAATACCGAAATCTTCGAGGTTATCACCTGTAAGTGCGGTAATCGAAATCGAGGTGTCTTGGATTGAGGCTTCTCTGCGCTCGGCAGAAACCACAACCTCTTCGATACGGCGCTGGCCGTCCTGTGCGAATACTTGCCCTGCAAAACTAGTTGCAGAAAAAAGAGCTGCTGCGCCCATTAACTGGGTTGCAAATTTACTTCGTTGTTGCATGTTCTTTCCCCCTCACTATTTTGGTTTTGGCCCGTTTTAAGCTCTGCAAGTGATAGGATAGTGGGACTCCGCTTGCGACTGCGTAGCTAATTAAGGGCAATTTTTACTCACCAAGAATCGCAGTCGGTCTGTCTTCGGATTACGAAGGACAAAACAGCGAAATATGGCGAGAATCCGAATTGGGCCAGGGATGACTCGAGGGCTAGTGAGCAGAGACTGCGCGCCTAACCTTATAGGAAAGGGTATAAAACAAAACTACGCCTACCACTGTCTACGCTGCTATTTTGCAGGTTTATTCCATGGCTTACTCGGCGTTACTACCAATAATCTGCTTCAAAGTGTAACTATCGGTAACTATCTGTAACGGTAATACTCAAATTATCGCCAAAAACTGGTTTAAAATGCGCTCTTTTTTTTGCGGCGATTAGATTTTGACGATTCGTTCACGGTACCTAACAAACGCCAAAGATTCCAATCTTTTTTCTGTTCATTTTAAAGGGCGTTGACGGTCGTTTCTGGCGCACTTAGGCTCGAACGCGCACAGTTTAGTAGGCAAAGTGATGCCAGACGAAAATTGATCTTGCGTAATATCGAATGCTTGCACTCACAGACAATTAGGGTTTATAACCTAATTCTGAAATAAAAGAAATTTGCGCCATTACCAAAGACGAGGTAGACCTATGTCCCAAGCAGCAGCGATAGATCAACAGAGAGTGACAGGCACTCACGATGCCGAAGCATGGCGAGACCCTTGGAGTCTTCCGCTCGAATCGCTTGATCCGGCACGAGCAATACTGTTTAAAGAAAACGTACACGAAGAGTATTTTCGGCGGCTACGGCAGGAAGATCCGGTTCACTATACGGCCGATAGCGAGTTCGGTGCGTATTGGTCAATTACTAAATACAATGACATTGTTGCGGTCGACTCTAATCACAAAGTCTTCTCGTCACACAAGAATATTGTAGTCGGCGATGCCCCAGACGAATTTTATTCGCCGATGTTTATTGCCCAGGACCCACCGATTCACGACGTTCAGCGTCGTGCTGCGCAGCCCGCCGTTGCACCGACGCAGCTCGCCGATCTTGAGGCGCTCATCCGTCAACGCGTCTGCACCATTCTCGACGATCTGCCGGTTGGCGAAGAGTTCAACTGGGTCGATCGCGTCTCGATCGAATTGACTACGCAGATGCTCGCAACGCTTTTCGACTTTCCGTTCGAAGATAGGCACTTGCTTCCCTACTGGTCTGATGTGGCTACTGCGACACCATCAACTGGCCGCAGCGATGTGACATTCGAGGAGCGCAACAAGGTGCTGCAAGAATGTTTGAATTATTTTGGCCAGCTTTGGCATCAGCGCAAGAATGAGCCGCGCAAATTCGACTTCATCTCGCTGCTCGCGCACGATCCCGAAACTAAAGATATGCTCGACAATCCGATGGAGTTCTTGGGCAACCTCATACTGCTTATCGTCGGCGGGAATGATACGACGCGAAATTCGATAAGCGGCGGAGTCATTCAGTTAAACCGTGCCCCCGAGCAGTGGGAAAAGCTGAAAGCTAATCCCGAGTTAGTGCCAAACATGGTGTCTGAGATTATTCGCTATCAAACACCACTCGCGCACATGCGTCGCACGGCGTTAGAGGATATCGAGTTTCAAGGCAAGCAGATCAAGAAGGGCGACCGCGTGGTGATGTGGTACATCTCAGGTAACCGAGATGATGAGGTTATCGATGAGGCCGATAAGTTCAAGATCGATCGCGAGAATGCACGTCGTCACGTGTCATTCGGGTTTGGCATACATCGTTGTATGGGCAACCGAGTTGCCGAAATGCAGCTGCGCATTCTCTGGGAAGAGATACTCAATCGCTTCGATGCCATTGAGGTGGTTGGCGAGCCCGAGCGGGTTCTCTCAAACTTCGTGCTTGGTTATACTCATCTTCCTGTGATTCTTCACGCGAAATAGAGGCGCATTTGGCGCGCATTTGCGCCGCAGGTGCATGCCCAAGTCACGCACCTGCGGTGCAAAAAGAAGAAATAATCTAGTCGAAATAGGAGGCATCAGTGCCGAAGATTACCTTTATAGAATTTGATGGAACGGCGCACGAAGTCGATGTCCCAGCCGGCGGCAGCGTAATGGAAGCCGCGGTGAGTAATAATGTTCCAGGTATCGATGCCGATTGCGGTGGCGCCTGCGCCTGCGCTACCTGTCACGTCTTTGTTAACGGGGCGTGGATGGACAAAGTAGGCGAGCGTGGGGACATGGAGCAGTCGATGCTCGATTTCGCCGAAAATGTAAGACCAACATCGCGGCTCTCGTGCCAGATTGTGCTTACCGACGAGCTCGACGGTCTCGTAGTCGATATGCCAGAGGCTCAGCACTAGGGCAAATAATGAAAACCAGAGAGCGCATAATTGCATTAGCACAGACACGCTTTAACGAGCTCGGCTATGGCAATGTGACCACCGCAGCGCTCGCCGCGGAGCTTGGGATTTCTGAGGGCAATCTTTGGTATCACTTCAAGACTAAGCGCGACCTGCTCGAGGCTATATCCGCCGAGTTCGTGCTCTATTCAAATGAGCGCTTGGCACTGCTGCCGGATAAAAAGGCAGACGTTATCGAAGGCTACACGGCGCTCATGGCGTCGCATGAGCAAGAGCTCCTAAGATATCGATTTCTCTATCGCGACCAGGCCGATTACGGAGGGCATAGTCAGATTGTGCTCGACAATATCACCGGGCTCTACGATAAAAGTCTGGCGCAGTTTAAGGCTTTTTACGCGGAGATGGTGCGCGTCGGCGTGTTGGATTGGCCTAAAAATCAGCTCGATAGCCTCTCGGTGAACGCAGTGATCTTGATTCGCTTTGGTCTTGAATACCTTCGAGAGTCGCAGCAAGCGTTTGATTCGAAGGCAGTGGAAAAAACCTTTCTCCAGCACTTAACACTTTTCGAACATCAACTCGAACCGGCGGCTGCCAAGCGCCTACGATACGCTCTGGCCAACCTTTCTTCGGACGCGGAGATCTGCGCAGCCTAGGCGCTGCGGGTGCGCTCATCCCCCTACGCCCTTCGCCCACTTTAGCAACGTCTGTCGGGCATAGATCGCAACTTGGGGCGGGTGCGTATTCCAACCATGAACAACTTTTCCCTGGAATCAGTTTATAGCTCTTGCCCCTACTGCGGTGAGCCGATCGAGCTGCTCATTGATTGCAGCGTGTACGAGCAAGAGTATGTCGAAGATTGTCAGGTCTGCTGTAGGCCGATTATGGTGCATGCCAGCGTCGATAGCGACGGCGACCCAAGTGTTTTCGTTAGCAGCGAAGACGAGTAGCGAGCCAGCCGGGCGTGTGCGGTGCTGGCCCCATAACCAGCGTGTGCTTATTAATAAGTTGAGGAAATTTTATGCGGTTATCTAACACGCTCATTCCGATAGTTCTCATGCTGATGGTTAGCGCGTGCAAAACCGCGGACCCAATGCCCACCGTTGCGTCGGTTAACCTGAACCGTTTCATGGGCGATTGGTATGTCATCGCTAACATTCCGACGTTTATCGAAACCGATGCCTACAATCCTGTCGAAACCTACCGGCTTAATTCCGACGGGACAGTTGCTACGACGTTTGCCTTTAATCAAGGTGGGTTTAGTGGAGAGCGCAAAGAATACAACCCCAAGGGCTTCGTTGTTGAAGATACCGGCAATGCGGTGTGGGGGATGCAGTTTATCTGGCCAATTAAAGCCGACTACAGAGTTGTTTACTTGGATGATAACTACGAGCGAACGATTATCGGGCGCAACGCGCGAGACTATGTGTGGGTGATGGCGCGTACGCCGCAGATATCAGACGCCGACTACGATGCGCTTATCGCGGTAGTGGAGTCGCTTGGCTATGACCTTGAGAAAATAAGGAAGTCGCCACACAGATTGGCCGATTAAAACCTTTCAATTAAAAAAGAAAAGCTCGACGAGTTGCCGAGCTTTTCTTGTTGCTTAATAACGAGCGAACTTGCTAGCGACTACGGCTTCTTGAACACGAGGAAGAAGCGATCGGTCATATTGGGTATCTGGCCGACTTCGAGTGTGAGGTCATCGCTCTCTTCGAAAAACATATCCGAGACCCTATCAAGAACGAAGCCAGCGCGCTGAACCTGAAGAATCACGTCAACGGGGTCTTCACGACGGCCCAACACACCAGTCTCAGGCTGCATGTGGCGACGCGTGTGATCAACGACCACGTATTCGCCACCCGATTTTAGCGTATCAAAAACCTTCGCATTGATGCGCGTGTTGTCTGCTTCGTTAAAGTTGTGATACTCACGGAAATGTAAGAATAAATCAGCCTGCGCTACACCAAAATCAATTTCGCCAGGCACATAGCGGCCTTCTGCACGGTTGTAGTTATTCTCGATCACCACGGGATGAGTCATCGCAAATTCAGGCTCTTCGGTCCAGTCTCCCCAGCTACTGAATGTGCTGCTGTTATCGACGGTCATCAGATGGCCTTTCTCTACGAGAACGGGGCCAAGAATTTTCGTATAGTAAGCCTGCGCGGCAGGCAAAAACTCGATCACGGTCATGTCATCGCGAAGACCGATAAACTGCAATGCCGCCATCGGATCACGGTCTGCATCGCGCGCAAGCTCGGCTTCCGTGCGGTGCTCGCCCTTAAGTGCAGCGGCAATCTTTTCCTCGACCGACATTGAGGTTTGCGCCACGGCAAGTGCAGGCACGAGCAGTGACGATAGTGCGATTAATCTCGAAAACGTAAACATAATATTTCCCCAAGTAATTACCAATAAGAAGGTGCTCTAGCAAGTGGATTGCCAGATTACGGCGTTAAGCTACCATAGACACGAGTCTATTGAGTAGAAAAACAGGTGGGTTTAGAAAAGGGTCTGACCCCTTAAGCGGGTAGCGGGAAATAGTAAGAAATAGTAAGAAATAGTAAATGGTAAATAGTAAGTGGTGCCCAGAAGAGGACTTGAACCTCCACGCCCTTTCGAGCACTAGCACCTGAAGCTAGCGTGTCTACCAATTCCACCACCTGGGCAAGACGGTCTTGTTGAGATGCAGATGGGAAGGCATCGTCGACCGGAGCGCAACTTTAACGAGCGGCCCGATTGCTGTCAATCCCCGTCGGCTCTGGCTTTTAGCGAAAACTGCAGTCGAAGTTATTCGATTGATGCGTAAGGACTGTCACAGACAGCGGCATGAGCGAGGTGTATACTTGAGCCTCATTCATTGTAGAAATTATTTAATGCCAAAATCTATTAAGACCGGCGCAAGCCCCAGCAAGCCCCGCAGCAAGAAAACATCCCCTCGCAAGCAATCTGCCAAAGACCCCTTCGCCTCCCGAGAGGCCGAGAACTACGAAAACCCGATTCCAAGCCGCGAATTTATCCTCGAGCACCTCGAAGAAGCAGGCGAGCCGCTTGGTCATACCGAGCTTTGCGAGCGCCTAAAACTTGTTTCCGACGAGCAGATCGAAGCACTGCGCAGGCGCCTGATCGCGATGAGTCGCGACGGGCAGATCATTAGCAACCGCCGCGGTATGTACGGTCTCGCGTCGAGCATGGAGCTTATCAAGGGCCGCATTCAGGGCAACAAAGACGGATTTGGGTTCTTTATTCCAGAAGATGGCTCGGAGGATCTCTTCCTCGGTGCGCGCGAGATGGAGACGCTGTTCGACGGCGATAAAGTGCTGGCACGGGTGTCCGGCGTCGACAATCGTGGCCGTAAAGAGGGCACAATTGTTGAGGTATTGCAGCGCCGCTTTACGCAGATCGTGGGTCGCTACTACCACGAGCAGGGCTTTGGCGTGGTGGTCCCAGACAGTAAGCGTATCTCGCACGAGATTCTTATTCCTGACCAGAATGCGGGCAACGCGAAGGATGGCGACTTCGTGGTGGCCGAAATAGTCGAATACCCGACGCGGCGTCGCAAGGCGATCGCGCGCATAGCCGAGGTGTTGGGCGACAGCAGTACGCCGGGTCTAGAAATAGACGTTGCGCTGCGCAGTCACGATATTCCCCACGAGTGGCCGAAGGCGGTCGAGAAGCAGGTTAGGGGCTTTGTCGAGGAAGTCGTTGAGGCTGACCTCGTTGGCCGTAAGGACATGCGCGATATCCCGTTTGTCACCATCGACGGCGAAGATGCGAAAGACTTCGACGACGCGGTCTATGCGCGCGAGCATAAACGCGGAAACTGGACGCTGTATGTTGCGATCGCTGATGTATCGCACTATGTCCAGCCTAAGAGCGCCTTAGATGAGGAAGCGATTAATCGCGCGACTTCGGTCTATTTCCCCGGCCACGTAGTGCCAATGCTCCCCGAAAAGCTCTCCAACGGACTATGCTCGCTAAAACCCAAAGTCGACCGGCTCACGATGGTGTGTGAGATGGAGATCTCGGCGCTTGGGGAGATGACAAGTTACAAGTTTTACGAGGCGGTGATTCACTCCCACGGCCGGCTTACCTACAACGAGGTCGCCGATATTGTGCAGCCTGCCGAAACAGACCTGCAGCAGCGGGTTCAGGCAAAGCAGAGCAAGCGCTACGCCGAGTTGGTGCCGCATCTAATCAGTCTCTATGGGCTGTTTCATGCGCTGCGCGAGACGCGCGAGGCCAATGGCGCGATGGACTTCGACACGACGGAGACGCGCATTGTCTTCGGCGAGAATCGCAAGATCGCCGAAATCGTACCGGTTTACCGCAACGACGCGCATAAGCTTATCGAGGAGTGTATGCTGCGCGCCAACGTGGCGGCGGCGCTCCTTCTAGAAAGCGCAGAGCTGCCGGCGCTGTATCGCGTGCACGAGGGGCCCAACCCCGACAAGCTCGAGAATCTGCGAGCGTTTCTGCGTGAAATGGGATTGCACATGGGCGGCGGGCTCAAGCCGACGCCGCGCGACTACCAGGCCGTACTCAAGCAGATTGCCCAGCGTCCCGATCATCATCTACTCCAAACTATGCTGATTCGCTCGATGATGCAGGCGGTGTATCAGCCCGACAACGTCGGACACTTCGGGCTTGGCTACGAAGCGTATACTCACTTCACTTCTCCAATCAGGCGCTATCCGGATCTGCTCGTGCATCGCGGGATACGCCACCTGATCCGTAATTCTAAGCACAAGTGCGTCGAGAAGCAGTCCGATGCGCCGAAGCTTACGAAGGCGAAGATCTACCCTTACAACCTAGACGACATGGCGCGTTTCGGTGAACACGCCTCGATGGCAGAGCGGCGCGCGGATGCCGCAGGCTACAGCGTGGTCGACTGGCTGAAATGCGAATATATGCAGGACAAAATCGGCGAAGAATTTGTCGCGACGGTTACCTCGGTGACAAGCTTCGGTCTGTTCGTCGAGCTAAACGACATCTTCGTTGAGGGTTTGGTGCATGTGACCGAGTTGAGCAACGACTATTACCGGTTCGATCCTATTCGGCATTGTCTCGAGGGTGAGCGCAGCCGCAAGGTCTATCGCTTAGGCGACAGCGTCGAGGTGCGAGTCGTGCGCGTCGATCTCGACGAAAAGAAGATTGATCTGCAGATGCTAGGCGGCGGAGGCGAGCGCGGTAGGGTAGAAGCAAAGCCGAAAGGTGCCGCTGGCCGCGGTGCTGCGAAGTCTTCAGCAAAAGAGAAAAACGGCAAGGCGGCCAAAGAGAATAAGTCGGGCCGGAGCAGGGGTGGGCGACAAGCCAAGACGGACGAGGGCACAGCCAAACCAAAGCGCCGCAAGCGCAGCGCGGCGAAGGCTAAGCCCAAACCTAAGTCGAAAGCCAAGTAGGCTAGAGACAATATTAAAGTAAATAGTTTACTAAGTTTGGATAAGTAAAGACAACGCATAATGAGCAAGCAACAAGAGTGGGTGTGGGGTATTCATGCGGTCGGTGAGCTGCTAAGGCAGCGCGCGCCACAGGTGATTAAGCTGATTTTCCTTGCTGGGCGCGCAGATGAGCGTATCAATGCCCTACGTGCGCTTGCCCTCGAGGCCGGTTTGCCGGTCGAAGATGCTGATCGCCGGCAGCTGGACCGTCTCGCCGAGGGTAATCACCAGGGTGCGGCGGCGCTCTGCGACGTGGGCTATGGCGTTAAGAGCGAAAAGCAGCTTGTGGCAGCGCTCGACTCACTCGCTGCAGGCTTTCAAGCCAGCGCTCCGCTCATTCTCGTTCTCGACGGCATCACCGATCCGCATAATTTTGGCGCCTGCCTGCGGACAGCAGACGCGGCGGGGGTTGACGCGGTCATAGTGCCGAAAGATAAGTCGGCGCCGCTCAATTCGACGGTGCGCAAAGTGGCTTGTGGCGCCGCCGAAGTGGTGCCGGTTTACGCGGTAACCAATCTCGCTCGCTGCCTCGAGTCGCTTAAAGAGCGCGGTATTTGGCTTGCGGGGCTCGCGGGTGAGGGCAGTGTCAGCCTGAGTCAGCAGGACCTAACTGGCCCGCTCGCTATCGTTATGGGCTCCGAGGGCGAGGGGCTTCGGCGTCTTACGCGGGAGGCCTGCGACTACCTCGTGTCGATACCAATGGCGGGGAGTGTGAGCAGCCTCAATGTGTCTGTCGCCACCGGCGTGGCGTTATTTGAGGCAGTTCGGCAGCGCAAGGGCCATCTGCATTAACCCGCGCTCGCCGAGCCATGGGTCTCTGTCATTTATCCGCTTGCATAGTTAGCCCAGTTTCTCTAGAATTCCGGCTCTTTTGTTCGCGGGTCGTCAAAAACCCGTTAACTCCTTGCCTTACCACGCACCGTGTCATCATGGGCGATGGAAGGCGTTAACCCAAGAGGAGTCTCTATGAGACACTATGAAGTTGTATTTATGGTGCATCCCGACCAATCTGAGCAGGTCTCAGGCATGGTCGAGCGCTACACCCAAATCGTTACCGAAAGCGGCGGCACGATCCACCGTTTAGAGGACTGGGGTCGTCGCCAACTCGCCTACCCGATTAATAAGATTCACAAAGCTCACTACGTGCTGATGAACATCGAGTGCGGCAGCGAAGCTCTGGAAGAACTCACTACTTTATTCCGCTACAACGATGCCGTTCTGCGTAATCTCGTTATTAAAGAGAAGAAAGCAATCACCGAAGAGTCATTGATCTCGAAGGGTGAGCGCGAAGGCAAAGAGCGTCGCGCTCGTGCCGAGCAGAAGCGTAAGCAAGAAGAAGCCGCAGCGGCGGCGGCAGCAGCTGCAGCGCCAGCTGAGGACGAAGCAGCCGAAGAAGCGCCAGCAGCAGAAGAGGCAGACGCCGCTCCTGAGGCAGTCGACGCTCCAGCTGAAGAGACTCCAGCGGCCGAGTAAGAGAACAGCCTAGCGCATCTCTTACCCTCACTCATTTGTAGGAAGGAAATTTAAAATGGCTCGATATTTTCGTCGACGCAAGTTCTGCAAGTTCACTGCCGAAGGCACTGAGCAAATCGATTACAAAGACATCGAAACGCTGAAGGCGTACGTGTCTGAGACAGGCAAGATTGTCCCTAGCCGTATTACTGGAACAAAGGCTCGCTACCAGCGCCAGCTCGCAACAGCGATCAAGCGCTCGCGTTACCTTGCATTGATCCCGTACACGGATAGCCACCAGGTTTAATAGGCCTTCATTGATGCGCGCCCTCGCCGAATTCGTCATGAAGGACCGCAGGAGCGCCATCATCGCGGTGCTGCTCTTAGGGCTAGTGCCGATGCTAAATCTGCTTAGTCCGGTGATAGTTGGCCTGACTATGCTTCGCAAGGGCTGGAACGAAGCGCTAACCCTATTGGTGTGGGCGCTTCTTCCGATCGGCGCCTACGCCTACATCGGCGATGTAGTG
>Ga0222714_10005739_pt1 | contig 11709 bp, 14 predicted proteins | sample C33_3DmetaG_FD_165048 | JGI IMG/M metagenome (GOLD analysis project Ga0222714, IMG submission 165048) | Estuarine water microbial communities from San Francisco Bay, California, United States - C33_3D | ecosystem: Environmental > Aquatic > Marine > Unclassified | place: USA: California... | reverse complement strand
TTCAGATTTTAATGAACATGATTATCATAATTGAAATTTGTTAGTTCTTTCAAATACTATCTTTCATAATATGGTATATGGATTCTGATGTAATTAAAAAAAAGGCAACTGTAAAAGAAATCATGAATGATTCTGTAGTATCTGTTGATTCTTCTGTGAGTGCAACTGATGCTGCAAAAATGATGGAAGATTGTGGTGTTGGAGCAATAATTGTTTTTGAAAATGCTTCTCCGATTGGAATTGTAACTGATCGGGATTTTGCGATAAAAATTACTGCCCATGCTTATCCTATAGATACTCCTGTCAGGCGAATCATGTCTTCTCCTTTGATTTCCATTGATTCAGATTCTGATGTTTGGACTGCTTCAGATTTGATGTCTACAAGAAATGTGAGAAAATTACCAATAATTGATGATGACAAATTGCTTGGTATAATCACATCCAGTGATCTTGTAAAGCATATTGCTGATCACTGAATTTTGATGAAAAGAGGCATGATTCTCTTGAATTACTAGGGGGTTGGGTTGCAAAAGCTTATTATATTTTGAGCCGACTTTTGACTTCATTATGGCAACTGAACAAACACAAAAGATGATCACAGTTACTTCAAAAGCAGCTGAGAAAATCAAAGAATTCATGAAAGAAGAAGCCGAATCTCCTGAATACCTTAGAGTATATGTTCAAGGCGGAGGCTGTTCTGGTTTGTCTTACGGAATGGGCTTTGAAAAAGCACCAGAAGAAGATGACCTAGTCATGGAAGAAAATGGTGTAAAACTTTTAGTTGACAGTTACAGCGTTGACCACTTACAAGGTGCAAACGTTGACTATATTGAAAGCCTAATGGGCTCCGGATTTAAGATTAACAATCCAAATGTTACAAAATCCTGTTCCTGTGGCCATTCATTTAGTACTGAATAAACACACACCACTCATTTTTCATTTTTAGATTTACTTTAGGTTGTATTCTGTGCATTTTTTGTATAGATTAGCGTTTTTGAGTGCCAATTATTGCGATACCCCTATATATCGAATATAGGGATTCAAATCATGATAATTAAGGAGATGAATAATTTATGCCTCAATCAGGAATTGTCAAATATCATGTTAAACTTTCCTATGAAGTTGATGGGCTCGTTGAAAGAGCAGATATAATCGGAGCTATCTTTGGCCAAACAGAAGGACTGTTGGGCCCTGAGATGAATCTGAATGAACTGCAACGAGTTTCAAAAGTAGGACGCATTGAAGTAAGCGCTAAAAATACTGCTAACACCACAACTGGTGAAGCATTAATTCCAATGAGTACTGATATTGATACTTGCGCATTGATTGCTGCAGGAATCGAAAGCATTGACAAAGTAGGACCTTTTGATTGCAAATTTACCTTGGGAGCAATAGATGATGTGCGTGCTGCAAAGAAAGATGATATTGTAAGACGTGCAAAAGAGATCAAGCAAAAATGGGCAACTAAAACTGTAAGTGAAGGAGAAAGTATGTTGAATGATGTTCATCAGGGTGACACTGGAAGACTAACCACGTATGGACCATCCAAACTTACTTGTAGTTCTGGTCTTGCTGATTCCAAATGGGTAATACTAGTTGAAGGAAGAGCTGATGTAATCAATCTTCTCAGAGCTGGATATGATAATGCTCTAGCAATTGAGGGTGCAAAAATTGATGAATCTATCAAAGATTTGTGCAATACTAAAGAAACTGTAGTTGCATTCTTAGATGGTGATAGAGCAGGTGGATTTATTCTCAAAGAACTAAAATCTGTCGTTCCAATCGATTATGAACTAAGAGCTGATAACGATGTTGAAGTTGAAGAGTTAACCCCACAAAGAATTGATGAAATTCTTAGTCCTGTCGCTGAAGAAATTAAATCTGGAAAACCTTCACCACAACTAAAAAGCGAAGATGATAAACCCTTAGCAGAGATGGCAGGAAAAATTTTCCCAACTCTAAATGAAACTCTTGAAGCAGTTGCATTAGATGGTGACAATAATGAAATCTTTAAGGTTCCAATCAGTGAAGTTGTTAGCAAACTATCAACACAATCTGGAATCAAATACCTTCTATTAGATGGAATCATCACTCAGAGGCTTTTAGAGGGTGCCAAAAACGCAGGAATTGAATGTGTAGTAGGTCACAGAGTAGCTAAACTTTCAAACTCTGATGGAATGACTCTCAAAACATTCACTGACCTGGGTGTAGCATAAGATCTTAGATGCCTGAACTAAAAATTCAGCACATCCTAACCTTATCTTATCTGTTATCCAAAGGTGCTAAACATAACTATGTTTCAATAACTACATCTTCTTTGGGAAAGAACATAAAAAAATCGCAACAAGCTGCATCAAAACATCTTCTGGAACTAGAACAAAACCAATTCGTAGATAGAATATTGAGTGGACGAAATGTTTCAGTCAAAATCACTCCCAAGGGATTTTCCGAAATGGTAAAACTTTCTGCCACCCTTCAAAAAAGCCTTAATTCTTTCCCGTCTCATGTTGAACTCAAAGGAACACTTGTTTCTGGAATGGGTGAGGGTGCATATTACATGGGACTTAAAGGATACACAAAACAATTCAAATCAAAAATTGGCTATGTTCCATTTCCTGGAACTCTTAATGTTAGACTGGATCAAAAAATCCATCAAGAAGCAATCAAACAATTTGAAACACTTGATGGAATTAAAATTAAGAGTTTCTCTGATGGAAAAAGAACATACGGTTGGGTCAAATGCTTTGCTGCAAAAGTAAATAACTCAATTAACTGTGACATGATTCTTCTTGAACGTACTCATCATGATAATTCTGTTGTTGAACTAATTTCAAAAACATGTTTGAGAAAAACTGCAAAACTAAAAGATGGGTCCAAAATTACAATAAAGATACCCATATTGTCATAACAAAAAATTGATTAAGCATAAACTTGGAATATCTATAACTTGATAAAACAAATTACTGTAGCAATTATCACTCCTACTCATGATAAAAAATCATTTGAACTAGGATTGGAATTAGCAAAGAATCTTGGATGCTCATTATCTGTGATTGAATGTTTTTATCAAAAACCTCCAACCTTTCACTTCTTTGAGACAAAAACTGACAAAATTGCTTTACAAAAAAGAAAAGATCAAATCAAAAATGAGCTTTCCAAATGGGAAAATGCTGCAGCAAAGCAAAATGTTCCAATCAAAACTAAATTTGCGTTAACTGACTCTATTGCACACTGGGTTATTGATTATGTTAATGAGAATCATGTAGATTTGCTAATTGTGGACTATCCTAAATTATCCATGACTGAATCTACTCTTTATGATGATATAATCAATACTATTCATCATAAAGCCAAATGTCATGTTTTGACAACTAAACAATAATCAAATTCCGTGAATTGATTCACCATACTCTTTCTCAATTTTTGAGCTAGAGCTTTCAGGAATTGGAGATTGTAATCTTGCAACCTTTGCATCAAGATTGATTTTTTTACATCCCTCTGTAATGAATTTCTCTTGGTGAACTTGATCATATCCAAGTGCAATAATTTGCGGTCGTACATTATTTACTGTCTTGAAAATATTATCTTCCTGACCAATGAGACAAAGGTCTACCATGGATAATGAATTCACCAATTCTTGTCTTTGTTCTTGTGAATGCAATGGTCTTCTTTTTTTCATTTTTACTGCTGTATTATCTGTAGCAACAACTACGACTAGGACATCTCCTAACTCCTTTGCAGCATTAAGAGTGTAGATGTGTCCTGGATGTATTATGTCAAAAACCCCCCCAGCTAAAACTATTTTCAAAGAACTTCGTCCTGATTCTGTTAAAGATATTCTGTCCTCATTGACTAGTTTATCTTTGATCAAATGATCAATCTTTGAATTTATTTCATCTCTTGAGAATGCAGAATTTTCTTTAATTTTTTCAATTGGATCTGTTCCGTCTATTTGAGATACGTAAATTGCAGAAAGAATTACTCTGTGACCTGATTCCAACATTTTTTCTATTTTTCACCCTCTCTTTAATTCATCGCTAAAATTACATTTTAGGATCCAAACCTTTGGCCAATCTAAGTGCATCAACCAATCCATCTGCATACCCTATACTCAAGATGGCAACTTCATCTTGCCCATCTTCTAAAAATTTCTCAGAGTCTCTAACATAAAGATCTGCATTCTCTAAAATAACTTCAAACTCTTTTTGGTTTTTGTAATATGGCTTAACCTCTTCAAGTGCCTCTCTGACCATAGGCACATATTTTTCAATCATCTGAACAGAAATCTTTCTTGTTTTTTCTGCATTATCAAATGGCTCATCAACACATTCACCCAAAACTTTGAGCGCATCTGATTCTGTAAAATGTAGTCTTCCTGGAATTATCACCGTGTGTGGCGGTTTTCCAAAGTCTATTTTTTTGAGGCTGGAAATTTTACCCGATATTACCTTTTGATCTTTCAATCCTATCCTTGATGCAACTATTACAAAAGTTGATGGACTAATTACTTTTCTTCTCTGCCCTTGTTCTGTTTCTAACAAACCATTTAGTGCATCATTAGGATCCAAGAAAAAATCTTTGTCCTGATTAAACTCCAAAAGAAGAACAGTGTGATTTCCTTCTATGACATTTTTGTAAATCACATAGTATGGTGTTGTAAGTGATTTCATCTCACTCATAATTGTGGCAATTCTTCCAACTTTGTAAAAGTGAAGACCGCACTCCCCAATCATTGAAGTTAATGATGATGATGCGTGGATCGAATATGTCTTGATTTTATCTTTTATTGCCCTTTCACGTAATTCTACATGTGTTGTAGCTATGTATGGGTCTCCATATGATAGTAAGACCACTTTCTTTTTCTTTGCATTCTGTAATATTTCGTTTCCATCTTCAACTAGCCATCTTTTTGCAGGTCTGAATTCACCTTTTGTTGCTTTTTTAATTTTAATTAGATCTGATTTGGCTATGGGGCTGGTGAATTGTTCAAGATATAAGATGTCAGCTTTTGCTAAAACATCAATTGCCTCATTTGGAATGGATTTAAATCCTGAAATCCCTAAACCTACAAACCAGAGCATTACTGAATATTTCTATCATGAAGTCTTTTTAAATGCTGTAGCACCTTCTTGAGAATCTCTATTCCTCTAAGATATTCATCAATTGATACCTTTTCATCAATAGTGTGAGCTTCATGAGGATCCCCTGGACCATATGTCACAACAGGAATGTTCCATTGGGTTCCGAGTACATTCATGTCACCAGTACCAGTTTTTCTGATTAACTTTGGTCTACTATGCTCCACATCCATTATTCCAAGAGTAAATGCACGTACTAGTGGGGAGTCATGTGCCGCTTCAAATGGTTCGGTTTCATCTAGAATTGAATAAAATGCCTCAACCTCTCTTTTTTGAGCAATCTCTTTGACAAGATTTGCAATTTTTTGTTCAATTAATTTACAATTCATATCAACTGGAATACGAATATCAAATGTGGTCTCACACTCTTTTGGAGTCACGTTATGACTTGTTCCACCTTTAACTTCTGTCATGGTTGCAGTTAGCAACATTCCTTTTGATCTATTTTCTTGATTCTCTTCAAGTTTTTCCTTTAACTCTCTTGCAAATATCATTGATTCTAAAATTGCATTTTTTGAAAGCCATGGTGCGCTAGCATGCGAACTATCTGGCACACTAATCTTAAGACTAATTGCTAAACGTCCTTTGTATGCAATTGTAACTTGTTTGATCCCACTTGGTTCTCCAAAAACAGCATAATCCACACCCATCTCTTTTTTAACAAGATTCTTTATTCCTGTTGCATTTCCTTCTTCATCTACTGCACCTACAAAGATGATTGTACCATTATTGTTTTGTATTGATGCTGCAGCAAATAGCATTGCCATTAATGGTGCTTTTGCATCTGATGCTCCTCTTCCGTAAAGAGAATCTCCTTCTTTTCTGACCTTGACTTTACCTGGAACAACATCCATGTGTCCACATAACATAATTTTTGGAGATCCTGAACCTTTTTTTGCAATCACATTACCTACTTCGTCAATCTGTATATCTTCAAATCCTAAATCATCACACTTGTCTGCAAGAAATTCTGCCATTGGTTTTTCGCTTAGCGATGGCGTGTACAATCTCAGTGCTTTTTCAAGCATCTTTGTTGCAAATCTTGGTGTAACTGTAAAATGTGTGTCCAATTCTTACTTGTCTATCTTCAGTGCATAGTCTAGCATTAGAGAAGGAATATCTACTTCACACACTCTTACAGTGTTTTTGTATTCCGTTGTGTTATTTACTTCGTGTACCACTAATCCTTTCTCTTCACTTTCCATCAAATCTACACCTACGATATCTCCTTGAACTGCATTTTTTGCCTTAATACACATTTCTTCCATCTCTTGTGTTACTTTGCATGGTTCTGCAACTCCTCCAAGTGCCATATTTGTTTTCCAATGTTTGGAATTACGATAGATGGCTGCAACTATTTTGTCTCCTACCATGATTGCTCTAATATCTCTGGGTGGTCTTTTTACAAATTCTTCCAGATAATGAACTTGATAAATTGGATACATGTTTTCTCTACTTTCAATAATTCCTTCAGCAGAATCTCTATCATTCAATTTTGAAATTAATCTACCCCAACTTCCAACTGTTGGTTTGATTACTTTTGGATATCCTTGTGAATCTAGTGCTTCAAGAGCTGCATCTTTTGAAAATGCAACAGTTGCATCTGGAGTTGGAACTCCAGCTTTCTTAAGTAGCATATGTGTGAATAATTTGTTTCCTGCAAAGATTCCAGTATTAAGACAATTGATTACTTTGACTCCTAATCCTTCAAGAGCTGCAGTTGAATGTAAGTTTCTGTAATAGCTGACACATCTTTGAATTACCACTCCGTAATCCTCAGGCTTTTTTTCCAAGTCTACTGCTAACTTCTTACAATCAACCATCTGTATGTTGATATTATTTTTCTTACCTGCTTCTAGTAGGCCTTTTTCTTCCCAACGGATGGTATCATAAAGAATCGTAACTTTAGGACTCACTGTCCCCAATCCTCGCCAACCGTTTGGGCAGGCTTTAGATCGAAACCGTCTGAACCTTTTGCTAATTCAAAACTTGCGCCACATTCCGGACATGTTACAATTTCTCCTTCTAGTGCATCACTAGGAATGGAAATATCTGCATCACATTCTTCACATTTTGACATATTCTATTCTCCACCTCCTCTCTATTTATCGTTAATTATTTTTTCAAGTCTGTCTTCAAGTGGGATTTCAATCAGATCTCCCATTCTGAGTCCTTTTAATCCTGCAGCAACTGCTTTTGCACTTTCATCATCTTTGTCTAATCCTAACAGTGACATTAGATAGGCTGCTCCTGTCTTTCCTGCTAACTCCCCAAATACGATTCTTCTTCTGTTTCCTACTGCTCTAGGAGGGATAGGCTCGTATGCAGCAGGATTTCTTAAAATTGCAGCTAGATGTGTTCCTGCCTTGTGTTTGTATGCAGAAGAACCAACAATTGGTTTGGAATCATAAGGCTTGATGGCTGTATACTCTTCAATCAATCTAGATAAATCTTGTAACATGTCTAATCTGAAATCATTTGGTGATTTGTACAAGTATGTTAAAGCAACTGCAACTTCTGCAAGTGGAGGAATTCCTGTTCTTTCTCCAATACCATCAATAGTTGTATGGATTTGATCTACTCCTGCATCACATGCTGAAAAAGCATTAGCTACTGCAAATCCAATATCGTTGTGAACATGTGCATCTAATGGAACGTCAATTGAATCTCTTACCTTTTTTACAAAATTGTACATTCCAATAGGACGCATAATGCCCACAGTGTCTGGTAAACTTATTCTGTCGACACCAGCTTCTTCAATTGCTTTACAAACTTTTAGCAAAAATTCTGGTTCTGCTCTACTTCCATCTTCTACAGTAAATCTTATCTTCAGTCCATGTGATTTTGCATATTCTACTGTTTCTACAGCTCTCTCCATTGCTTCTTCTCTTGAAATGCGAAGTTTATCTTTAAGATGAATATCTGAAATTCCTAAATATGCAGCACACCATTTTGCATCACAATCTAATGACACATCAATGTCTTCTTTTAGTGCACGTCCATGAGAAACAATATCTGCTTTTAGTCCTTGCTTGATAATTGTTTTAGTTGCTTCTTTATGATCTTCTGATACTACTGGTGAAATTTCAATTTGGTCTACTCCAAAATAATCTAACATCCATGCAATCTGGATTCTTTGTTTATTTGTAAATGAAACACCTGGGTGTTGTTCACCTTCTCTAAGAGTACTATCTAAAACTTTGATCTTCTTTGGGTTTTTTTCATATGCATTGTAGATGTTCGCATAGTGATTCGGATCTTTCATTACAGAATTCGTAGTAATAAATTGATGATATAAACATATTCGTACTATCTTCGTTGAAAATGAGTGAAATAGATCCTAAAGTAGTTTCTAATCAAAAAATTGAAACGAAAGTCGTCTCAGATGACTTTTCTAAGGATTATCACAGTATTGGTGTCTACAACGCCGGGAATTTTTCTTAAAGCATCAATACTATTGTTAATATCTGCAATACTAGAGGCGCTCATAATTGTTGTAATGTCGTATTGACCTGTAATCTCGTAAACTGTTTTGACACCATCAAGCTTTGCAAGCTTAAGAGAAACCTTTGATGTATCGGTTGCTGAATCAACTGACACCAATACAATTGCACTAGTTGCATTTTCTTCTCCTAATTCCAAAGTGAATTTTTTGATTGTTCCATTACCTAAGAGATTTTTTACCCGTCTTCTAACTGCTGATTCTGAGAGCTTGAGCTTCTTTCCAATATCTACAAATGATTCTCTTGAATCCTCTTTTAGATATCCTATAATTTTTTCATCAATGTTATCCTTGATCATTTCTCTTCTCCTCCTCTTCGGTTAGTATTGTATCTAAAGCATCTAAAACTTTTGTTATGTCTTCTTCAGTAATTACTAATGGAGGTAATATTCTAAGGATATTTCGTCCCGAATACAACATGAGAACGCCTTCTTTGATTAAACCCATCAAGATATCTTTAACTTCAAACTTCATCTCAACACCTATCATCAGTCCTTTTCCGCGAATCTCTCTAATCATGTTGTGTTTTTCTTTTAATTTTTCTAGACCTTCTCTGAAAATCTTTCCCATCTTTTCAGAATTTTCGATCAACCCATCCTCTGTAATTGATTTGAGTGCTGCGATTCCAGCAGCACATGAAATTGGATTTCCACCGAAAGTTGAGGAGTGTTCACCTTTACTCATTGAATCTAATATGTCTGGTCTAACAAGAGTTGCACCCATTGGAACTCCTCCTGCAATCCCTTTTGCTAAACACAAAATATCTGGCGCTGTGTTCCAATAATCACAAGCCCATAATCGTCCAGTCCTTCCTAAACCTGCTTGTATTTCGTCAAAAATCAAAAGAATTCCTTTCTCGTCACAAAGCTTTCTGACATCTTGCAAAAATCCATCTGGAGCAACATTAATTCCACTCTCACCTTGAATTGGTTCTAAAATAACAAATGCAGTATCGTCATCAATTACTTCTTTTAGTGATTCTATATCTCCAAATGATGCAAAAGAAACTTTTTCCACCAGTGGAGCAAATGCTTTTTTGTATTTTGGATTGAATGTTAGTGATAATGCTCCGTATGATTTACCGTGATAGGAACCTTTCATTGCAACCATTCCTTTTTTACCTGTAAACTTTCTTGCAAACTTGATTGCAGCTTCAATTGCTTCTGCACCGCTGTTGTTGAGATGTACCTGTGTTAGTCCTTTTGGCGCTAAACCAATGAGTGTTTTTAAAAACTCCTCTCTTGTTTTATTGTACAGAGAACTGTGTACTGTGATAATTTTGTCGACTTGCTCTTTGATTGCATTGTTTACTCTTTGATTTTGATGTCCAACTAAAGCGACTCCGTATCCTCCCATACAATCAATGTATTCTTTGCCATTCACATCCCAAACATGTGCGCCTTTTCCTTTTTCAACTGTTACTGGAAATCTCTGATAGAGATTGCCCATGTACTGATCTTCACTCATGTTCAATCACCGTACAATTGTCATGTGAAATGGCAGATGAAATTGGATTTTCTTTTTGACCATTTGCAATTAATGCTATTTTAACTCCCATATCTAATGCCTCCGTTGAAGCTAAAATCTTCTTTTCCATTCCTGGTCCAATCTTAGGCCTAATCTCTTTTGCTTCAGCTAATGTTAGTTTAGGAACAACTTTGTCATCCATCAATAAACCGTCCACATTTGTAATGAATAATACTTTGTCACTGCCTACTTTTCCTGCAACATATGCTGCTGCTCTGTCTCCATCTACGTTTAGGAACTCTGATTCTTCGCTAATCGCAATAGGTGAAATTACAGGCGTAAGACCTTGTTCTAAGAGTGATTTTATGAAACTAGCATTGACTTCTCTGATTTTTCCCGTATAACCACCATCAATTGCTTGTTTTCGCCCTTTTTCATTTATGATAAATAACTTCTTTTTTCTGTCTGCCACTATAACTTTGGCATCCACACCTGACAATCCAATCGCATTAATACCATTTTTTTGAAGCATCTGAACAATAGTCTTGTTAATCCTACCTGACATCACCATTGTAAAAATTTCTGCAGTCTCCTTGTCAGTGTATCTACTTTTGATTCCACTTGGAGAAGTAACAAATTTTGGTTCTTTTCCTAGTTGTTCACAAACTTTGGTAACTTCTTTACCTCCACCATGAACTAGAATTACTCCTTCTGTTTCTGCAACTTTTTTGATATCTGCGATTGTTGATGGATGTAAATCATCTACTACACTACCACCGATTTTGATAGTAATCATTTCTAAACTGGTGTTAACGGAGTGTATCTTAGTCCGTCCATTTCATCAAAACCACACATTACATTCATGTTTTGGATGGCAGAACCCGCTGCACCTTTCATTAGGTTATCTGATGCAGATAACGCAATTAATCTGTGGTTGTCTTCGTCTAAATCAAATCCTATATCACAAAAGTTTGAACCGACCAAGAATTTTGGATCTGGGAATTTGTATAATCCTTTTTTGTCTCGGATTAATCTTACAAATCTTTCTTCACCATAAGTTTGACGATATAATTTCCACAACTCTTTTTCTTCCATATCTTTTTTCATGAATGTGTGGTTTGTACAAAGAATTCCACGAACTACATCTACTGCATGTGGACTCATTGATACATGAATCTTCTTTCCTGCGATTTCACTTAGCTCTTGTTCAATCTCTCCAGTGTGTCTGTGTTTTGCTGGTTTGTATGGTCTGATGACTCCTGCTCTCATTGCATGTGCAGTTCCTGAACCAGAACCTGCACCTGATGAACCAATTTTAGAATCAACTACTATATGTTCTGTATCAATAATGTCATTTCGAATTAATGGTGCTAATGCTAGCATTGATGTTACTGCCATGCATCCTGGACATGAAACAAGTTGTGCTTTTCTGATTTCTTCTCTGTGTAATTCTGGTACACCAAAAACTGATTTAGGCAAATAATCTGGATGTGGATGCTCCCAACCATACCACTTGTCATATGCTTCCTGATCATGTAATCTGTAATCTGCACTCAAATCAATAATTTTCACACCTCTGTCATAGAGTGCTTTTACAATTTC
>Ga0222714_10005738_pt1 | contig 11710 bp, 16 predicted proteins | sample C33_3DmetaG_FD_165048 | JGI IMG/M metagenome (GOLD analysis project Ga0222714, IMG submission 165048) | Estuarine water microbial communities from San Francisco Bay, California, United States - C33_3D | ecosystem: Environmental > Aquatic > Marine > Unclassified | place: USA: California... | reverse complement strand
TGCAGTTCAACGGTGGCGCGAGCCGCACGTCGTAATCGATGATGCAAATTCGAGGCGTCACGGGTGAAGTGAAGTGGTCGTATATGACGGCTGCGATCTTTGGCCCGTGGCGCATCGAAACGCTGCCGGACGGGGCCACACTGGACGGCAAGATTGTTTCGTTTGATAAGTACAGAATGACCCGTGAGGGCCTGACCGTATCGGTAATGGTTGGGCGATCACGTCTCGTCTACCCGGTGGTGAAGGTGGACATTCATGGCGACGGCACCCTTTCAGCGCACTTGGGGCCGCGTCTATCTCAGCAAGGAGGCGCTCGTGAGCAAAGCAAAGAATAAACAGGTCTGGTTCGTCGATCCCGAAGTGAAGCGGGTACAGTTGTCAAATGACTTCTGGATTGATTGCAAACGGCGATTGACAGTCAGGGAATCGCGTATGGCGATGGCGGCAGCGGTCGATGTGGACGGCCTCGGGAAGATTACGCCCAGGCTGGACAAGCTCGGACTGACGGAAGTCGCCGCATATGTCATCGATTGGAACCTGACTGATGCCAGCGGAAATGTAGTGCCCTATAGCCTTGAAGCGTTGGAAAGTCTCAGCGTCGAAGGCTTCAACATGATCGAGGATGCCGTCAAGGCACATGTGCAGGAGATGTCATCCTCAAAAAAAACGACCGCCAGTACGTCGAGTCAGGACTCAGAATCTGCCGGGTGATGCGATGGACTTGGGCAGAGTTCGAGAATACCCCTGCCGACGTGCTGGAGATTCTCATTGACCAGCTTGAGGCTGAGTCGAGAGAACGGAGTAGTTGATGGCAGTAAAAGCGTCGTTTGAAGCAGACTTTTCGAAGTGGCTTGATGGGATTCGAGCCGTCAATGGGAGTTTAGAGCAACTCCAGGCTGTAGTCGGGACAACCGATAGGTCTGTCGATGCGATGTCAAAACGCTTCGACGGAACAAAGGTCATTGGCGAAGCGACCAAGATGGTCTCTGCCGTCCAGGATATTGGCGGCGCGGCGAGGCTGACTGACTCTGAAGCGCGAAGAGTCAACGCGACGGTCACAGAGGCCATCGAGAAGATGCAGCGTCTCGGCGGTACTGCGCCTCCCGAGATGCTGAAGTTGCGGGATGCCACATCACGAACCAATAACGAACTAAATCAGCAGCCAAGCATGATGGAGAAGATCAACGCCAAGACGGTGGCGTTGGGGACTGCATTCGGGTCGTTCTTGGGCAATATGGCATGGTCTGCGGTGAACAAACTTGGCGCAGAACTCAATGTCTTTGTTGAGCGCGGGTTGCAGTTCGGAGCACTAGAATCGTCATTTCAGAGATTGGCTGCTGGCGCGGGCCAGAGTTCATCGGAAATGATCGCGTCTCTAAAGGAGGGTTCACGTGGGCTGGTGTCTGAATATGACCTGATGACATCGGCAAACAAGGCGATGTTGCTGGGCTTGCCAGTTACGTCGGCAAGCATGGGTAACTTGGCCGGTGCTGCGACAACGCTTGGCAAGGCGATGGGGCTGAGTGCCACAAAGTCACTCGAAGATCTCATCACGGCATTGGGCCGGTCATCTCCGATGATTCTTGACAACCTCGGCCTGACTGTCAAGGTTGGCGAGGCCAATGAGAAGTATGCCGAAGAGTTAAATATCACCGTCGACCAACTGACTGACGCAGACAAGAAGATGGCGTTCTATGTAGAAGCCATGCGGAAGGCAGAAGCAAAGACTCGCGAGTTAGGTGAACAGACAAAAACACTTGGCGAGATTTTCCAGACGGAGTGGGTGTCGATCGGAGATATTGTCACACGTACCGTCTCTTCAATGAATATCGGCTTGGGTGCCGCACTTTCTAGTTTTGAGAACTTCGGAAAGTTCTTGGAACTCTGGGCGAAGGGCGGATTGACGCTTGCTGTCAATACGATTGCAGCGATTGAGCAGACCAAGAATGTTATCGCTCCGCTCAATGAGACACAACAGGCATTGGTGCGCCTGAACTCCGTCATGGGCGATAATCGCCTGTCCGCAGAAGAACTGGCAAAGAAATTTGGCACAAATGTCGCGAGTGTCTTGGCGTATACGACCAAGTTGACGAGGGAAAAAGCCGACGCAGACGCTGCGGCAGCAGATAAAGCCAATGAACTAGCAGAGAAAGTCAAGAAACAGAACGAAGCATTCCAGAAGCAGGTCGATGTTTTGACGGGCAAAGCGTTGGCCCGAGAAGTCGCGGAGTTGGCAAAACAGTACCGGGCGGCACAAGAGGCCGGTGGCTTGAATGCCTATCAAACTGAAGTGTTAAGCAAGAAGCTGGCGGAAATGCGCGCACAGGGGGCGTTGTTGCCGCCAGAATTCATGAAACTTGCCATCGCCTATGAAGACTCCAACCGCAAGGCGCTGCCAGTAGTCAGCACGTTGAAATCGATAGACGATGCAATGAAGGCCGTCTATGCCACAGCGATGTCATCGCCGCCGGAATCTCTGGTGGTCACGCCGTTGGTCACGTCGATTCAGACGGCACTCAAGGCTGTCCAGCAACACGCTCTTCAGGCAGCACCGCCGGTGGCTCTCTCATTCTCGTCGAGATTTGGCGAAATGATGGGAACGCAATTGCCGCAAGCCATCATGGCGGCGATTCAGGGCGGCGGTAGTGTCATTGAGGCGGCTGGCTCAACGATCGGATCATTCCTTGTCAGTGACAAGGGCATTGGGAAATCTCTTGCTGCCGGGGCGAAGGATTTGTTCGGCAATAAATTAGGCGGCATGATCGCGTCTGCGCTTCCGGGACTGGGCGCGATGCTTGGGCCCGCGCTCAGCGGGTTATTCAACAAACTGTTTGGTTCGGCAGGGCGCGATGCGGTCAAGGAGTTTGCGTCCACGTTCGGTGGGTTCGATGCTCTGCGCGAAAAACTGAACGCGCTCGGGGCCGAGGGTGAACGCCTCTGGGTGCAGCTAACTCAAGGCACGGGCAAGAACAACAAGGCCCAGGCAGAAGCCGCCATCAGAGCCATTCAAGAGGCGTTCGCACGGGCTGAGGAAGAGGCCCGGAAGCTGCGCGAAGAGATTGCCGGGATTGAATCTGAACTGGCCGATCTGCGGTCCAGGTCAGAGCCGACTTTCCGCGATATGGAAGCAGCCGCCAAAGCGTTCGGCGTCGAGTTGAGCCGATTGGGTCCGGCCTTCCAGCAGCAGCGACTAACGGATCGTGCGCGTGAGATTTACGATGCGTTCGATACGTTACGGCGTGGCGGTGCAGACACGACCGTGATTCTTGAGGGCATGGCTGACGAGATCAACGATCTGGTGCTGCAATCGCTGAAATTCGGGACGACCATCCCGGAGAACTTCCGGCCATTGATTCAGTCGCTGCTTGAAAGCGGCCAGCTTGTCGACGAGAACGGCGAGAAGTTGACAGACCTCGGACAGATTCGGTTCGGGGATGCCGTCAAGTCGCAGTGGGAAGTCATCGCGGACAGAATCAAAGACCTGACCGATGCGCTTCAGAAGTTAGTGGAAAAACTGAATGGTCCGCTGGTTGACGCGGCCAGGAATGTGGCGCGTGAGTTCGGGAATCTTCCAGGCGAGATTGATGTGCGTCTCCGTGTGGGCCGTCCCGGTGATGCTGAGGGCGATGAACTGCCGCAGTTTGCCACCGGCACGAAGGGCGTCACGGGACGGTATTTCCAGAACTTCGGCGCTGGCAAGTTGGCGATGCTCCACGGCAACGAGGCGGTTGTGCCGCAGTCCCAAGCGCAGCAGTTCGCGGATGCGGTCGGTGGCGGTAATGGCGATGTCGTGGCTGAACTCAGCGCTCTGCGGTCGGACTTCGTGGCAATGCCGCGATTGATTGCACGGGCTGTCCGTGACGCGATTCTGGTGGCTGGCTGATGGCGGTCATTCCAAAGGTCGAACTGGAACTGTCCGGCAGAGACGCCGGGTGGACGGATATCACGGCGGATGTCTTGTCCGGCCTGTCGATTGACTACGGTATCCAAGGCAGCGGACCAGCGGACAGAACGGCTAGTACTGGCACCTGCCGGTTCGTGCTGAACAATAGCGAACAGAACAGCGCCCAGACGGTGGGCCTGTACTCTGTCGGCGGCGGATTGACTCGGGCCGGGTTTGTGCTTGGCATCCGTGTGCGGGTGCAGTTCCAAGACCCGGCGGACAATACGTGGTATGTGAAGTTCGTCGGCTCGATTATCGGCGTTACGCCGTCAGCGGGTCGCTACGGGTCGAGGCGCGTGGCCGTCGAGGCGGCGGACTGGTTTGATGAGGCCGCACGGTCAACCGTCTCTGGTCTGGCGACTCAGGTCAACAAGCGCAGCGACGAGATCATCGACCTGCTAATTGGCAACGTCCACAGAGCACCGGAGGCGGAGGCTATCGGGACCGGCAGATCGACGTTCGCTTATGCGCTCGATACAGCCCGTGATGACAGGCCGAATGCGGTGTTGCAAGAGATCAGCCGCGTCACGTTGTCTGAGCTTGGCTACTGTTACCAGAAGGGTGACGGGACTGTAGTCTTTGAGGCGAGGTTTGACAGGACGAATACCAGCGATGCCACGACGCTCGACAATACGATGCACGGGCTTGAGGCATCGACGAACCGCGATGACCTGCTGACGCGAGTCCAGGTCGTAACGCATCCGCGCACGGTCGATACGACGTCGGTTGTTTTGTATCGGTTGCAGTCGGTGGTTGAGGTGCCTATTGGTGCCGACATCACCCTGCTCGGGCCATACACGGATCCTGACAATCGGGCCTCCCGTGTCGGTGGCATCGACATGGTGACGCCGGTCGCATCGACGGATTATCTGGCGAACAGTCAGGCGGACGGTCTCGGCGTAGATTTGACGGCATCGCTGTCGTGGGTGTTTGCCATCGGCGGCAACGGCATCAGGGCGACGATCACCAATAACGCGGGACAGGTGGCGTACATCACGAAGCTCCAGGCCAGAGGCAAGGGGCTATACGACTTTGAGACGACGGTCTCGGAGGCCGAGAACGCAACACTGGCGGCTGAGTTTGGCGAGGCGAATACCCTGCTGGATATGCCGTATCAGAGTGACCCAGGCGTGGGGGCCGATGCCGCACAGTACCTGTTGCAGATTTATGAGCCGCAGGAGGTGACGCCGTGGTCGCTTGGCACGGTGGGCGATTCTGAGCTTGGCGTGACGACGCAGTTGTCCTATTTCAACCGGAGCAGCGTGGCCTCCGTGCGCGTGATGCCGAAGACGGCGGCATTGCAGACGCAGATTGTGGCGCGTGACGTGGGCGACCGCGTTCGCATCAAGGAAACCGTGACGGGCATTGATGATTCGTACTACATCCAATCCGTGTCGCTGCAATGTGCGGCGCCGGGAATCGTGTCTGTAACGTGGGGTTTAGCTCCCGCTGACACGACTGGATACTTTGAGCTTGGACTTTCGACGTTAGGCGTGGATACACGGCTCGCGTTCGCTTCGTGAGGTGATGTGATATGGCATGGACAAATCCGACGACACAATCAACAGGTACACTGATCACGGCCACGATCTGGAACACAGACATCGTGGACAACCTGACCGCGCTTCGTGGCGGGTCATTGGCGATTACGTCCCAGGCGGCGGGTGATGTGATCTATGCGTCATCTTCGACGCAGTTGGGGCGCGTGGCAATCGGCACGAGCGGCTACGTGTTGACATCGAACGGCTCGGCCCCGGCGTGGTCGAACACGCCGACCTTGACCGGAACGAACTTTACCGGCATTCCGGCGTCTGGGGTGTCGTCGGGAACGTTTGCCGGGTCCACGGCGGCGGTGTTTGGTGGCACCCTCGCCTGGGGTGGCGGCTCGGCGATTTCCAGTAGCAGCAACGTGGCGGTGTTGAATGCGAACAATACATTTTCTGGCACTGGCACGCACGGGTTCGCAGGACTGGTGTCGTCGGTGCAATCGACGGTGGGACAGAGCAGCACGCAGTTTCGCGTGACACTCAACGGGAGCAACGCGGTTGGCGCCTACCTTTCAACGATCACGGACGCTGGGAACCTCTCGACGAGCGCAGCTGTGGAAGCGGGTCGATACATCAACGATGCTTCGGCGCCGCATGTATTCCAGACGTCTCCGGCGACATCGGTCGGCGCGGAGCGCACGTGGACGACACGGGCGCATCTAACGACCGCTGGGGCGTGGCGCTGGCAGGCCTACGGGGCGGGCACACTTGTCACCGATGGCAGCGGCAACGTGACCGCATCGTCGGACGAGCGCCTCAAGGACATCACGGGGCAATTCACGCCGGGCCTGGGCGCGATCATGGGGCTGCGGCCGATCTTGCATCGGTGGAAAGCGGAAACCGGGTACGACACCGAAAACATCTATGCGTCATGGTCTGCACAGAACGTGCTGCAGTTCATCCCGGAGGCGGTCGGCGTCGGGCTGAATGGTCTGTACACGGTCAACGATCGCCCGGTGATTCTGGCGCTAGTCAATGCGGTGCAGGAATTAACGGCGGAGGTCGATGCGCTGCGTGCGGCGGCACAGCTGCCAGTGCTCCAGCGCGTGATGCAGCCGTTAAAGGGTGATGGGCGCGCAATCAAGAGCGCCACAAAGGCGCGACTCGCAGAGGTCGCCGCCGACGAGTCTCGGCAGCGAGAGCAGCAGTTGGCGCGATGCCAGGAACGCAACATGAAGAATGTCGCCGCGGGCGGAAAGCCAGTGGTTTGCGGGGGAGTGCGATGAGGCGAATGAATCTGATCGGTGTGGTGTTGTTGTTGGCCTTAACCACCGGCGGTGTGGTCGCGCAGGAGGCCACACCACCCCAGCCGGCGGCGCAGGCCCCGGTCTTGGGTGAAGCGGCCAAGCTCCGGATCGTGGTGGCGGTGCAAGGCGCAGATTCAATAGGAGCAGGTAATGATTAGAGCAGAATTTATTCGTGGTGAAGTGCGCTTCCCGGTCAACGGTAGCGGTGCGCGGATGTCCGCAACCATCGAACTTATCGACGACACGCTCGGGCGACTGTCGTCACGGACCGTCGAGGTCGATGACCCGGCCATCGTGGCGTCAGTGACGGCGTATGTGGAACAGATGCTGCCGACGTTGACGGCGGCGACGGGTGTGGATGTGAGCCTTCCTGTGGCGGCTGAGGTGGTGGACGATGGCGGAACTGTCGCGTGATGAGTTCTTGGCGCATATCGAGCCGTTGAGACGTGACATCGCGGAACTCGTCAGGCTACAGCGTGAGGCGAATGGTAGAATCGGTAAGTGCGAGGTACGGATTGCGGTCCTTGAAGACCGCAGTCCGAATCGCGCCGGGGTTATGGGGGGCACCATAGGGGCGTCGGCGGTCATGGGGATTGTCGAACTTCTGAAGCTGTTCAAGTGAGTATTGACGACATTCTGAACGACATTCTCAGGCGCGAGGGTGGGTATACAGACCACCCAAGTGACCGGGGCGGCTGCACCAACTGGGGCATCACGCTGACGGCACTGGAGGCCCACAGGGGCCATCCGGTGACGTGTGACGATCTGAAGCGGCTCCACTCGTCGGAGGCAAAGGACATCTACCGGCGTTTGTATATTGAGTCGCCGGGGTTGGACCAGTTGAACACAAAGCTGTCTGCCTTGATGATCGACTTTGGGGTACACTCAGGACCACGGACAGCGATCAAGGCACTACAGAAGGTCGTGGGCGTCACGACTGATGGCATCTTGGGTCCGGCCACGCTCCGGGCCATGCGTGACTTGACAGAGCGTGAAGTCTATATGGGCGTGTTGAAGCAGCGCGGATTGTATCTTGCGCGAGTGTTGCAGCGTGACCCGAGTCAACGGGCGTTTGCTGCGGGGTGGTTAGTGAGACTGATGGAGTTTGCGATATGAGCACACCAGGGTATTGGAAGATTCGGACGTTGATGCTGGAGCGGTCGGTTCTTGAGAAGCAGTACGGAGAGGCCATGCAGACAGTGATGGGCAAGTTGGATGTCATGTTCTCTGAGGCCGGACTCGATAAGAGCAAGAACTACACGATGAACGACGATACGGAAACCATCACGGAGACGGAGGCGACCAATGGACCTGCTGATTGATGAAATCGTGAAGCTGCTCGGCGGTGTGCTGGCTGGTGCGCTGATTGCGCTGGTCGTGAAGCTGCTGCACCGGGTGGGATTGCAGATCAACGAGGATCGTGAGAAACAGCTTCGGGCGGTGGCGGTCGATGCCATTGCGAGGGTCGAAGAATGGGCGGCGGCTCATGCGAAGCGGAAGCTGAAAACGAAAATCACCGGGGCGGACAAACTGGAATCGGCTGTGGCTGATATCATCGACCGCATTCCAGGCGTGAGCCACGAAGAGGCCGAAGCCGTCATTCATTCCATGTTGCCACATATGAAGATGGGCGCCGCGGCTGGCACGAGGGAGATAGTAAAAGCGATCAGGACGCGGTAACAGGACCAGCCGCGTTCCCTGACCCGTTCCAGGTCCACTTGCAATCAGCCATCAGGCAGTCACTGGCCGTGGTGCCGTCGAATAAACGCGGCGTCATCTCGGCTGGTGTCTCGCTTGAGGGCGCAGAAGTGCGAATGGGATGGAAGGTCCGCAACGGGGTGACGCTCTCCGGCTACGGGGCGCGATCATGGGATGGAAAGTCAGTCGCCGGTCTGAAGGGGGAATGGGTCTGGTGAGACGAGCGGCAAAAGTCGATGCCAATCATGCTGAGGTCGTCGAGTCGTTCAGGGAGAGCGGTTACCTTGTCCTGTCACTGGCCGCCGTTGGCTCGGGCGTTCCAGACCTACTGGTGTATCGTCGCGATGTCGGGTTCAGGCTAATTGAAGTCAAGCGGGATGAGAAGGCAAAACTCACACCCGATCAAGAGCGATTCATCGCGAAGGGTTGGCCGGTTGAGATTGTGAGAGGGACACATGGCAGTTGAGATTCTTGTGGCGGGATTGGCGGTGCTCGTGGTGTGGGCGGGCTTGGTGTGGTTGCGTGATCGGGTGAAGCCGTGGCCGCACCTGTGGCTGCTGGCCGTGCTCCTGAGTGTGGCGTGTGCTGGTCCGGTGCAGCCGCCGGTCATCGTGCGTCCGCCTGAGCCGCCTGTGGTCGTGCCGCCTGTGCCTGACCCGCCTCCCGCGTGGGAGACGGCGACCGAGGCTGATCTACGTCGGTGGTGTGGCGCGATTGCGACTGTGCTGTGGAATGACCAGAGCGGCATTAGACCAGGCCGTGCGGACAACGCGCTGTTCACGGCTGAGTATCTGTCACCGGCCTACGATGCGGCCGGCCGCGCACGGATGCGGACGGCGTATCCCTACACCCATTGGACACTCAATCCCATCGTGGCGAAGGGGTATCACGGCTACTGGCCCGACACCGACTGGCGCGGGAACATCGCGGAGTACCAGGCGCGGGTGGACGAGTTGTGGGGCGCGGGCTTTGTGCCGGTGCCGTTTCTCCTCGACGATACCGGCGTCTACACCGATGGGCGCACCGTCAACCGTGAGGCTATCGAGCGCGACCTGACCCCGCTGTACTCGCAGCCATGGTTCCAAGAACGATTCCGCATCGTGGTGAACGGGTGGGAGCACAACTACGCCTCCGACGATTGGCAGTGGGTGGTCCAGTGGATGGCGCGTGTGTTCCCGAATGCCCTCCGCTACATCCATTTCGAGAGTGGGCACGGTGCGCCGGGGTTGGGGTCTGAACTGGCGCCGAATGGCCCGTACGCCACGGAAGGCTCGATGTGGGTGCCTGTGGTGGGCTACATCCACGGCTTCCTCCAGCAAGACACCTACGCCTTCCTTGGTGACTCGGTGGACGACGGCCGCACACCTGAAGAGCAGGTGCTCTACGACGCGATGGACTTCATTCGCAGATTCCGAGATGGCTATGCAGGGTGGCCGACGAACTCCGCCACACCGGGGCGCGGCGTGGACATGGTGATGTTCGAGTACGGCAGCTATGCGCTGTTCCACGGTGGGCCGGGCAGATTCGGCACGTTTGCGAACGCGGCGTCGGCGTCCTACGAGATGGGGCGGCAACTGCTCCAGGTGCCGGGGATTGCCGGCATTGGCGACGGCGGGCCGTGCATGGGTAGTAGATGATTCGTCATTTATGACCAGAGAAGAGATCGCCGCCTATCTCCGCTGGTTAGCTGACCAGCCGGACGGTATCAACCATCGCACCGTGCTGTTCGTGGCTGCGTGGATGTTGACGCAGGGCATGACCGCCATACGTGTGGACAAGGAGCGTCAAGATGGCGACCAAGTTCTGTAGCGAGTGCAAGACGACGCCGGTCAGTTCGTCAAGTAAGGGCACGTGCGCGAAGTGCTACCGGTCACGCGGCCCTGAGATCGGATCAAAACGTAGCGGCATCACCCAGGACGGCATGAGGCTCGACGGGCAACGTGCGGAGCTGGTTCGCACGGTCGATGAGCCAATCAGGACGTTGGCCGACTTGATACGCATCTGCGAGATTGATACGGACGAGTGGGATGTCGTCTCATGGACCGCCAACAAGTGGGAGGCCGCATCAAAGGACGACGACGGGAACATGGTCACGCGACCGTTGTTCCAGGTGAAGGCCATCATGCGCCGGAAGGTCGGAGTGCTGGCAGCACGTCAGGAGATCGCCGCGCTGATTGAGGACGCGAAGAAGAAGATCGGGCCGCGTCCCAAGCCGAAGCGCATCGACCCAGGCGAGCATCTGTTGGAAATCAGCATCCCAGACCTGCACATTGGCAAGATGGCATGGCGGCAGGAGACCGGATTCGCTGATTATGATCACAAGATCGCTATCGAGTTATACAGGACGGCGCTGGATACGCTGATTGCTCGAACGGCAGCGTTTAAGTTTTCCCGTATTGTGCTGCCGATTGGTAATGACTACCTCCACGCAGACACGAAGAGCGGCACGACAACCGCGGGTACTCCGCTCGACATGGATACGCGGTGGCATAAGACATATGTCGCTGGCCGCAAGCTAATGGTCGAGTCCATCGAGCGGCTGCGAGAGATTGCGCCAGTCACGGTCGTGGTGATTCCAGGCAATCACGATACACATGCCACGTTTTGTATCGGTGATTCGTTGGAGTGCTGGTTCCACAACACGCCGGATGTGGATATACAGAATCAACCGTCGCCTCGGAAGTATCACCAGCATGGCAAGGTGATGCTGCTGTTCACGCACGGCGATAAGGGCAAGCGTGACAATTTGCCATTGTTGATGGCGACTGAACGCCCGGAGATGTTTGGCTCAACCGTTCACCGCGAGGCGCACGTCGGTCATCTGCACCAGCTTCGGGTGAGTGAGTCAATGGGCGTCCGGGTTCGCATCAGTCCTGCGCTGTGTCCGCCGGATGCGTGGCATTCTGAGCATCACTTCGTATGCAATAAACGCGCAGCCGAGGCGTTCGTGTGGCACCCAGAAGATGGATTGGTCAGCCTTGCGGTCTATACGGTGCCGGAATGAAGATTCACGCGCAAAGAAGATCACACGATTGCGGAGTAGCGGCCTTAGCGTCCTACCTCGGCGTCACGTATGAGGATGCCTACGTCGCAGCAGCGGCGGCGTCACCGTCGTTCTTGAAGCGCAACGGATTAACGATTCGTGAGATGCTCGTGATGGCGTCGGCGTTCGGGAGGCCGTTGAAGCGTCTACACTACAGTCGTGTCGATGTTGAGGAACATACAGGCATCTTGGGCGTGAACTGGCACAAGTCGATGTGGCGGGTTCACGGGTG
>Ga0222714_10005736_pt1 | contig 11718 bp, 9 predicted proteins | sample C33_3DmetaG_FD_165048 | JGI IMG/M metagenome (GOLD analysis project Ga0222714, IMG submission 165048) | Estuarine water microbial communities from San Francisco Bay, California, United States - C33_3D | ecosystem: Environmental > Aquatic > Marine > Unclassified | place: USA: California... | reverse complement strand
CGGTCGGCATTGGTGTACCAACAATGTGTGCGTAGTACACGCTACCCATGACGGCATAGTCATGCAGGAATCGGGGCTTACTGTCAACGTTGGCTCCCACATCAACAACGAGGGTTGGGCGTTCTCTCTGTGTGGGAAAGAATGAACCAATCGTGGGGCGGCTGACGCCAGGCAGGCGACCACACATCATGGTGGCCGTAGCCATGACGGCACCTGTATTCCCAGCAGACACCACGGCATCGACATTGCCGTTGCGCATGAGATCGACGGCCTTGTACAGGGATGATTCTTTGCGGGACTTCACGATGGTCGACGGCTCGTCGGACATGCTAACAACGTCGTCTGCGTGCACAATTGTGATCGTGTCCGGAAGACGACCGTTGGGAACATGTTCCATGATCTCCTGCGTGCGACCAACGAGAGTTACGGTCACGTCTGCAGACCGCACGGCCTGCAGGGCCGCTTCAACTTCGTTGCGAGGAGCATGGTCCCCACCCATCGCGTCGATGGCAATACGAACGCGAGATGGTGTAGGGGGCTGTGGTATAGTGGTCTCCATGGCCGGCACGGAGTGACGACAGATTAATCGACGTCGATGACTTTCCGGCCGTTATAGTAACCACAGGTGTGGCATACGATATGGGGCTGCTTTACCGAGCTACAGTTTGGACAGGTAACCACGGTAGGAGCCGAAGCCTTGTAGTGTGTGCGACGCTTTGCACCGCGTGATTTCGAATGCCGACGTTTTGGATGTGCCATTGCAAGTACTCCGTTACGATTGATTTCCTCTTAGTGTTCGCAGTGCTGCCCAATGGTCTTCGGACGGTGAAGGTTTCTGCTCATCCACGTCATTCAATGACGGGAAGAGATCCACCAAATCACGATCACGATACTGCGGCGCCACGCGTTTCATGGGTAGTCCAAGCATTAATTCCTGTCGCACGTCTTCTGTCAGGTCAATCCACTGGCGGTCTGGTGACAGCCCTCGAATGGCGACATCACTGAGGTCAGCGTCGCGCTGTTCCGAGGCCAGATCAGCATCCACCTCGTACACAAGTTCGAGATGGCGTTCGACCAGATCCGAGTAGGACTCCAGCGAGCGATCACATTGTAGAATTGCCGGTGTCGTCACCGTCACTTCCACATAGATGCGATTCCCCACCCTACGCAGTGATCCATCCATGGTGATCTCACCCTGGAATTCATCACCTAACGCTGGAATATCTCGGGCATGAGCTTCAAGATGAACAGATCTACTGCCACGTTGAAATCCTGCGATCGAGATCCGTACGTTGGAATCATGTTGCAATGAACGTTCCACAAGACCACAAATATAGGGCAGGCGGTCGGAAAAACCGCCACGGATATCACTCTCAGATTAGCATCCCAGAGCCGTGAGGTTCTTCTTGGCAGTGGAGTTGTTCGGATCTACCTTGAGAACCTCGCGGTACCACTTGCAGGCCTGTGCCGTTTCCCCGTCGCCCTGGTAGGCTATGGCCATGTACAAACGCAGGATACTGTTCTTGTCGTCGATAGTGAGTCCACGCTGGGTGTGGCTGATAATCGATTGCCAGTTGCTGGCACGGAAATCGGAGGCGTTGAGTTTCAGAATGGCATTGATGGCATCCTTACGTTCCTGTGCGGATGCCGACGTACGCTCTCCTCTTGAGATCACTCCCTCGTACAGCTCCGTTGCCGCACTATCCTTGCCGAGGAGCTCGTAGGTCTCGGCCAGTCGCACCTGGGTGTAGCCGCTGGACGGATCCAGTGCCAGTGATGTACGATAGGACTCCGCAGCGCTATCCAGAAGAGAGTCTGCGAAGAAGTTATTGCCAATAAACAGGTGAATCCGTGCGTTCAGTGAGTCGTCGCAATGGGCCAGCCGCTGCCGAAGGATACCGGTGGAAGCCTGGTGCTGGAGCTTCGAGTTTAGCAGAAGGCCGAATCGGAACATGAAGGTACACTGGCGAGGATCCTGCACAGCTGCTTGATGCATCACGGCAATCGCTTGCGTGGTGTCGCCACTCAAGATCAATGCTGTGCCATAGTACCACACGTCGACTGGGTCCCATGTATCAGCCGACACGCCAGCGGCAACGGCAGCACCGTACTTCTGTGAAGACTCTTGCCACTGGCGTGACAAGAATGAACACCGTGCTAACATCAGCGTTGCTTGGTTCTTCAGTGAGTCGATACTCATGGCGGCATTGTTCAGGTGGACACTCGCAGAGTCGCAGGCCTGGAGCTCATAAAACGATTTGCCGAGATACCATGAGGCAATGGGTTCTCCCGTTCCGAGTGGGCGCAACTCGCGGTAGCGAATCAGCGTCTTGATGGCATCCTGGTACCGGCCAGCGAGGTAGAAAATCTTGCCCTGCTCAAACCATGCACGTGCATTGCGGGGATCTAGGCGCCCTACCATGTTCCATTCAGTAAGGGACCGCGTAAACAATTCGTTCGCAAGGTCCTTATCGGATTCCCGGTTCGCCAATTTCCAGTAGCATTCAGCGAGTCCGAAGTGGGCTTCTATCAGCGTGGAGTCGAGTTCAACGGCTTTCTCGTAGTTCTGCACGGCCAGATCGTACACCGGACGGGGCTTGTAATTGAAATATAGCCGTCCAAGAGCCAAGTATGAATCTCCCGAATTCGGGAACTGCTTCTTCGCCGTTGTGGCTACAAGTTCGGCAGCAGAGGAAGAGTCTGCTGCCAACAGGGCGCTTACGAGATACATACTCGTTTCCACGTCTGCTTCTTTTGCGTCCCTTGTCAGTTTACGCAGTACGCGGACCGCCTCTGGTGCCTTACCGTTTCGCGTGAGTACATCGGCATATGTTCGAACGAACACGGCATTGTCATCGGTATCCTCATAGAGGCGACGACCATAGAGCTCGGCAGAGTCGAGCAGGTCCAACTCAAGATAGATGCGTGTTGCGAGGGCAAGAACCTCTTCATCCTTGGGATCCTCAGCGAGGGCTTGCCGGATGTGCACGGCAGCTTCGAGGTAGTCCCGTACGGCCACGGCCTCTTGTGCACGATCGATCGATTCCTGAGCCTGCATCAACGAAGGATGAAAGGCCAAAAGCCCGATGAACGTGGCAACAACGAACACTACACGGTACATAGTCATGAGTAGGAACAGAGATAATGATGAATGTTCGACACGGGATATCTCAGGGAATCACGCAAGGTATCAGTCTTCGGGCAGGACCAACTCGATCTTGGCATATCCCGGCTCGATACCGTGATCGAAAAACGAGCGCTGGGCTCCTCCATCCATAGCCATGAACTGAGCAAATCCTGAGGGTAGACTGTAATTCGACACGCGATCTTTCAGAACCACGTAAATCGGTACCGGATATGGGTAGGTTCCCATGATCACGTAGGCCGCATGAACGGGCTTGGGACGAATGTACTCTCCTTTTGCATTGGTGTAGCTCAAGCGCAGGAGCTTCACCGTGCTGTCACCGACAAACTGTGAGAGGTAGCCGATCCCAATGAGACGATCACTGGCTCGAACGGCCAGGCGGATTGAATCCATCGTTGGGAGAGCCGCGATCCTACCAGCAGCTGGTTGAGCTCCTTGTAGGATCTGCAGCATCACATTACCGTAGATCGAACTCTCAGCACCAGGTACCACAAATGTGGGAGCTGACGGCAAGGCTGGGTAGACGTCGCTGTCCACGGTACCTCCAGCAAGCCATGTTTCGATATCCTGCACGTTGAGCGTGTCCAGCGGGAAGGAGCGCGCCGTATAGAACACGAGTGCATCGCGCGCAATCAGCGTACGTGGAAAACCCTCCTCACCACGATCGGCCAACACGGCACTGTCCTCGACGGGTAACCACGTCCGAGCAATCACGGCACCCCGTGAACGGTGATTAATGATGTCATCGGCGATGGAGGCAGCGTTGCGTGGGATGAAGGTAATCTTCGCCTCCGGATGGGCTGCATCATACAGGGCTTTCGCATCAAGCAGGAGGCTGTAGATCTGCTCGTCTACTAGGATCTCGGCTGAACCCCGCAGAGCAGTTTCGGCGGCCGAATCGGCTCGACTATCGGTGTCATTGGAGCACGAGGTCAAGAACAACGGCAACAGCACCACCCACAACACCATAGGTAGGTGATCTCCTTCACCGTCTACGGTTCGCTGTGACCTCAGGAACGACAAGATGCGGTAGATGCCGAACAACAAGATCGTACTGCCAAACACCATGCGTGCCGTGGGTTCAATGCCAGAAAGCTCTGGTACATTGAGCAGCACCATCACTCCAACGAGGACGACGAGGCTACGTGCGATAATGTTGAATGCAACCACGAGACCCCTTGTATAACCTCCTAGCGGAGTTTGAACGAGATCGGAATACGCACCCATACACGTACAGGGCTCTGGTTCTGAATTGCCGGTGTAAAGACCGTCTCACGCACGGCAGCGAGTGCGGCTGAATTCAGAATCTCGTTGTCGCTGCTGATCACCTGGGTTTTCTCTACCGAACCATCCCGACCAACGAGAGCTGCAACCAGAACCTGACCCTCGATGCCGTTCCGGCGTGCCATGTCGGGGTAGCGCACACGACGCTGGAGATCGGCAAAGTCGAAACCTGGTTCTTTCTCAACGGCAACAAAGTCCTCAAGATTGGGCTCCGATTCACGTACTTGAATGTCGATCGGCCCTTGGCCGATACCGTCAGCAAAACCACCCCAATCCTCCCCTTCGCCTCCAATGGCGCTGGCTCGGTTGATCTCGTCGACGTTGGCAAAGTCCTTCATGTCCTCTGGAATCAGGGCGTCCGGTACAGGTACGGGCGTGCCGGCACGAGCCGCTGGTCCACTAGCTGCAGGAGGGGCAGCTGTTGGAGGTGGTGGAGGTGGTTCGGCATTGTCGGACGGAGGTGGCGGAAGCGCAGAGAGACTAACGCGCGCCAACTTTACCTTGACAATGTTCGGAGGCGGAAACAACCATGCCTCGATTAGAGGGTAGGTGAAGTTGTACAGGACAAGGAACAACAAGAGTAATACCGTGACGAGGAACGCTCGCTCCGTATTTCTCTTGATGACGTCCTTGAATGCTGAGGCTCCGTAGTCGAGCGTCACCGCGTTTCCAGAGGTGTGTAGCGTGGTCATTTGCCCTCCACCTTTAACTTATCCTCATCCGTGTATGGTGCCACGGTAAACTTGCGCTTGCGCTCGTTAATACCCTTGCGTTGTAACCCTTGAATGATCTCTGGCTCAGCAGCATTGAGAGCGTCTAAGACCTCTACGATCAATCCGTACGGGGCATCGCCATTCGACTTCAACGTAACAATGCAACGGTTCTCGAGATCGATGTTCTTTGCGGCAACGAATTGTTGAAGCTGCTTCAAATTCACAGGAGCTTCAGGGTCCTCGTTGCCCATGCTTGCGAAGATCTTGCCATCTCCACGAACGCGGATCATCAACAATTCCGACTCGCGTACCTCCACCGGCTCGTCGAGCTCAGGAGGGACGTTCATCTCCATCGTCTGTGGCGTCGTCATCGACGTTGTTAACATGAAGAATGTCAGCAGGAGGAATGTGATGTCGACCAACGGCGTCATGTCGAGACGAAAGCCTACGCGCTTCTTCCCTTTTCGCTTGCCGGACTTGCCACGTTTTTGTTTGGGGCCACCGCCTAGTGATTCACCGCCACCAGCCATGGGATCTCCAGTTCATCAATGGGTTTAGTTTCAAATACCTATTGTGGAAACACCGACGTAACCATTATGGTTACATCGACGCACCCTTCTTATCCGTCACGAAGTTGAACGAGGTAGCACGCTTTTTGCGCATCTCGTTGATGGCGATATCGATCCATTTGTACGAGATGCGACGATCGGCATCCACAGCGAACTTGGCTTGCGGATTGATCATACGCGCCTGCTCAACGATCTTCCCAAGCCAGGTGCTGTCCGTAATCTTGAACAGAGCCGTACGCTCGGTAGCTCCAGGGTACTCAAGGGCCATCATAGCTTCTGCCAACTTGGCTACATCCTGTTCGTTGACCATCGACAGATAGAAGGCTGTGTCGTTAGATACGGTGTCGATACCCACCTTGATCATGACAAGATCCTTGTCAGGAAGCTTTGCAGTATCCTGCGTTGTTTGCGGACGCTTGATCGTGAACTTCTGCTGGTTCTCGGATTCCGACCGAAACTTGGCCGTGAACATGAAGAATGTCAGCAGGAGGAAGGTGATGTCCACGAGTGGGGTCATATCTAGGACGAAACCCACGCGCTTCTTCTTGATTTTGGACATGGACGATTCCTGTTGAGAGGTGTGATGCTTACAACTTGCCGCCGATGCGGATTGAGAGCGTCTCCATCAGATCAAGAATTGCCTCGTCCATCGTGTACACGAACGAGTCAACCTTATTGGTGAAGTAGTTGTAGGCAACGATGGCGATGATCGCTGCTGCCAGACCACCTGCCGTGTTGTACAGAGCCTCGGAGATACCAATGGACAGCTGTTGGGCCGAAACTGTGCCGCCAGCACCCAGTGCGGCAAAAGCACGAATCATACCCACCGTTGTTCCAAGTAGACCGATCATCGTTGAAATCGAGGCCACGGTGGAGATGATCACAAGATTCTTCTCCAGCAGTGGTGTTTCAAGATTCATGTTTTCGTCAATCACGCGCTGGACCTCACCGAGCTTCTGCTCGTTGTTCAGCTTGCCGTCACCCTCGACTTTCTCAAAACGCTCAACAGCGGAGCGAAGCACGTTGGCCAAGCTTCCCTTCTGGGCATCGCAGGCCTTTACGGCTTCGGCATACTTTCCGTTGCGCACCATTCCCACCACATTCGATGCAAAGGCCGACATGTTGCCCGAGCCAGATGCCTTGCCAATCGAAAGAGCACGTTCTACCGTGTAGGTGATCGCAAGAAGGATACAAGCAAGCAGCAATCCCACCAACGGACCGCCCGTGTATATCATGCCCAGGGCGTTCTGCGGATTGTGGAAGTCCACAGCTCCGGTTTTAGGGTCGGTGAAGTTACCCTCGGCTCCAAGAACCAAGTAGAAGAAGGCGTACGCCGCAGCAAGACACAGCACAATGATGAGTGCATTGGTCAGGTTCTTCATGGTGTTTTCCTAGTTGAACAGAATGTTAAATGATGATTGACGTCTTGGTTAAAATCTCGTCGAGAGTGCCGCAAGGGATAATACGATCAAGCCTTGTCAGCTGTAACACATGCACAACAGACGGAGTGGGAGCGAGCAGTGCCAACACGGTACCGCGACGCATCAGCGCCGTATGCAGTGCCAGTAGGCTGCTCAAGAACAATGAGTTGACAAATGCGATGCTTTGCATATCGAGAATCACGAGAGTCGTACTCGACCCCACATCCTCTAGACGGTTACGCAGGGCGGTGGTGTCGCCTCCGACAACGTCCTGGCTGGTGAGCGAAATGATCTCGTACGATCGAACATGACGACCTTCCGTACGTGGATCTGTGACACCACCGTCTGTTGGCTCTGCAGAAGCACTCATCAGGGCGAATCTACGAAAAACTCCGTCTCAAATCTGGTATGAGTCGGATTGTGGCGTCGATGTTACCAAGTGGTATGGTGCCAACCTCACACGATGGTCCTCTCCACCGTGACGAAGCGGTCTGTACCCTGCAGATCGCGATGGATTGCTACCGTGCCGAAGGGGCTCATGAGGTTGCTGACAGGTTCAGCCCCCTTCCATCCCAGCTCCATAACCAGGAATTTCGGATCAAATCCAGCATGGTCGTCGTGGTCGTCTGCGGCTGACAGGAGATCGGCTAGTCTGCGGTAAAATGTCAATCCGTCACCATCATCGGTCAATGCATGGTGCGGCTCGTATTCGCGGATGTGCGGCGGTAGGTCTGGCACTTCATGCGATGGGATGTAGGGAGGATTCATCGTAACGATGTCGGCAGTTGGTAATGGATCCTCCAGAACGTTAGCCCTCATCCACTGAATCGATGATTCCACGTGCGCTCGCACCGCATTTCGACGAGCTACCTCCAATGACGCAGCGGATACATCCACGGCGGTCCATGTTACCGTTGGATGGTGATGAGCAAGGGCGATGGGAATGCATCCAGAGCCAGTCCCAAGATCGAGGGCCGTGGTAGTTTCAGGGTGCTGCTGGATCCACGCTCGCACAAGGTCGACGAGAATCTCCGTTTCCGGTCGTGGGATGAGTACGTCCGGAGTGACCTCAAGTTCTATGCCGTAGAAGTAGGCCATACCGGTGATGTACTGCAGCGGCTCATGGTGGACGCGGCGTTGCACGCACGACCGAAGTGTGGCCAACTCGTCCTTCGAGAGTGGTCGGTCGAAATCGGCGTACAGTCGAACCCTACCAACAGAGAGTACATGACACAGCAACAGCTCGATCGTGAGTCGAGGTTCGTCGATGGATCGCGTGCGGAAGTAGTCCGTTCCCCACCGGATGATATCCAGGATCGTCCAGGTTCGTTCAAGCTCGGGACGCGTGGCCATAGTAGTCCTGCAAGGCCGTGACCGTCAACTGTTCCGTGTTCCGGCTGCGCACACCATGAAGAGAGGCCTCTGCAGCTGCCAATGTGGTGAAGAAGGCCACCTTGTACTTCATGGCCGTCCGTCCCATGACGGCTTCATCGTGGCGTGCATTTTCGCCCAATGGCGTATTGATCACGATATGGACGTCGCCGTCAGAGATCATGTCGATAATGCTGGGTCGGCCCTCGTAGTGTTTCAACACCTGCGTTGTCTGCACGCCGTGCTCCTCAAGAAACGCCGCTGTTCCCTTGGTGGCAAGGATCGTGAACCCAAGATGCTGATAGCCCCGTGCCATCTCGACTGCGCGATGCGTCTTATCGTGTTCGTTCAGGGAGATGAACACATTGCCCGATGTTGGTAGGCCGTTCCCGGCCGAGACGTGCGCCTTGTTAATCGCCTGCCCGAAGGAACGATCCATCCCCATCACCTCTCCTGTAGAGCGCATTTCCGGGCCGAGAAACACATTTGCGTGCGGAAACTTTGTAAATGGGAATACCGATTCCTTGATCGCCACCCACGACTGCAACAGGTTGAGATCTTCCATGCCAATCGTGGTAAGGGGCTCACCCACCATTACGCGTGTTGCAATCTGCGCCAAGGGTACACCCGTGGCTTTACTGACAAATGGCACGGTGCGCGATGCTCGAGGGTTGACCTCCAGTACGTAGACGGTTTGACCTTTCACCGCAAACTGGATGTTGAGAAGGCCAACAACCTTGAGAGCAGTAGCCAGCTGACGCGTGTAGTCCTTCATCGTCTCCAGAAGGTCTGCTGGGGTGCTGTATGGTGGTAGCACACACGATGAGTCGCCAGAATGGATGCCGGCCTCTTCGATATGCTGCATGATGCCTCCGATGCGCGTCGTCGTGCCATCGGAGACAGCATCAACGTCGAACTCTTGGGCATCCTCGAGAAAGTGATCGATCAGCACTGGTCGGGAGGGATCTTCGGCCAACGCGCGCTGCATATAGGTACGGAGTGTCTCTTCCCGATAGCAGATTTGCATGGCGCGGCCACCGAGGACGTACGACGGACGGACTAGGACGGGATAGCCAACTCGTGTGGCTATCTGCACGGCCTCATCTTCCGACGTTGCCGTACCCCAAGGCGGTGACAGGATGCCGAGTGCATCCGTAAGCTGTCCAAAGCGCTTACGATCTTCGGCAAGATCGATGCCATCGGGAGAGGTTCCGATCAAGGGAACGCCGGCATCAGCGAGTTGCTGTGCGAGTTTCAGCGGGGTTTGTCCGCCCATCGTGACGATGACGCCATCGGGCTGTTCAACGTCGAGCACGTTCATCACGTCCTCGAAGGTCAACGGCTCGAAGTACAACCTGTTCGTGGTGTCGTAGTCCGTGGACACTGTTTCAGGATTGCAGTTGATCATGATGGCTTCGTACCCCGACGCACGTAGTGCGAACACGCTTTGCACACAGCAGTAGTCGAATTCGATACCCTGTCCGATGCGGTTGGGGCCGCTACCGAGAATCACAATCTTTTTCTTGGTGCTGGGCACAGCCTCCGACTCAATTCCGTAGGTGGAGTAGTGGTAGGGTGTTTCCGACTCAAACTCGGCAGCACAGGTGTCTACCGTTTTGTACACCGGACGGATACCTTTCGAACAACGGAGATGCCGCACCGTGCCTTCGGAGGTTTCAAACATGCAGGCCAGCTGAGCGTCGCTGAAGCCGTATGACTTCCAAGCATAGAGCTGTTGGGCTGGCACTGATTCCAATGTTACACCCTGATCCACGGCCTCAAGGATACCTTGTGCCATTTCCACGATCTGGGAGCATTGATCAATGAACCACGGATCGTACCCCGTGGTCTCAGCGATCTCCTTCTGAGGAATGCCAAACCGCAGCGCATCACAGAGGTCGAAGATGGATGATGCGTGTCGGATGGCAAGTTGCTTTCTGAGAACGTCGATGTCACTCTGCGCTGGAGGCTCTCTTCGCAGGTAGTCGCTTCGATCAAAACCAAAACCCATTCGCTTCTGTTCGAGAGAGCGCAGACCTTTCTGAAGTGCCTCTTTAAACGTCCGACCAAAAGCCATCGCTTCGCCCACAGACTTCATCTGCACGCCGAGCGTTGTATCGGATTCGCGGAACTTCTCGAAATCCCAACGTGGGATCTTCACCACGACGTAGTCAATCGACGGTTCAAAGCTTGCAGGGGTCTTCTTCGTGATATCGTTGACGATCTCATCGAGTGTGTAACCAACCGCAAGTTTGGCAGCCATCTTCGCGATGGGAAATCCGGTTGCCTTCGAGGCAAGAGCGGAGCTCCGAGAAACCCTCGGATTCATCTCGATCACCACCATACGTCCCGTCTTGGGGTCGACAGCGTATTGAATGTTCGAGCCACCGGTCTCAACACCGATCTCGCGGATAATTTTGAGCGCCGAGTCGCGCATCCGCTGATACTCTCGGTCCGTGAGCGTTTGTGCTGGCGCTACCGTAATGGAATCACCCGTGTGTACTCCCATCGGATCTACGTTTTCGATGGAGCACACGATTACGACGTTATCTGCGTGGTCACGCATGACCTCGAGCTCGTATTCTTTCCAGCCGATAATGCTCTCTTCGACCAAGACCCGGTGGATTGGGCTGGCCACCAGGCCTGAGCGCAGCAGGTCCTTGAACTCTTCAAGGTTGTAGGCTATTCCCCCACCCGTACCACCCAGGGTGAATGATGGCCGAATGATGGCGGGAAATCCTACCTGTTCGATCAGTGCCAAACCAGAGGCCTCGTCGTGAACGAATCCACCACGTGGCATCTCGACGCCAACGCGTTGCATGGCCGCCATGAACTGTTCGCGATCCTCTGCCTTGTGGATCGACTCGATACTGGAACCAATGAGCGTTACGCGATAGCGTTCCAAGATGCCAAGCTCATGGAGCTGAATGGCGGCGTTCAACGCCACTTGGCCGCCCATGGTTGGGAGGATCGCATCAGGACGTTCACGTTTGATGATTTCTTCAATGCACTCGGGAGTGATCGGTTCAACGTAGGTCTTGTCGGCGATCTGAGGATCCGTCATGATCGTTGCGGGATTGCTGTTGATCAGCACAACCCGGAATCCCTCCTCCTTCAGCACCTTGCATGCCTGCGTACCTGAGTAATCGAACTCGCAAGCTTGGCCGATCACGATCGGTCCCGAGCCAATGACAAGAATGGTATGGAGGTCGGTA
>Ga0222714_10005735_pt1 | contig 11719 bp, 17 predicted proteins | sample C33_3DmetaG_FD_165048 | JGI IMG/M metagenome (GOLD analysis project Ga0222714, IMG submission 165048) | Estuarine water microbial communities from San Francisco Bay, California, United States - C33_3D | ecosystem: Environmental > Aquatic > Marine > Unclassified | place: USA: California... | reverse complement strand
GGCTCAACGCACTGCGGCCTACCGCTCGAACACCTTTGTACATGCCAGAACAATAAACTTCTTTGTTTTCAATAACTTGCTCAACCGTAGTACATGAAGCTAGCAAGCAAAGAACACCTACCAATAGCATTTTAATCTTCATCGTTTTTAGCCTCTTTCTGTCTCTCTAAGAACGTATCGAGTCTTGCTTTGTAGCCGTCCATAAAATGGTCAGCAATCCTGTCTTTTACACCCCGATCTAGCCTACGCATGTAGTTGCTAGGGTTTATGTAGTCCGCTCCGCTGTTAGCAAAGTACAGCATGGTCTGGCTCTTACTGGGGCCGTAACACAAACGGGGAACCCTAGCCACAGAATCGCTGCCATTAACGACGGAAATCTGGTTGTCTAACGTAAAGGGCTTCTTAAACCCTTTGAAAAATGTATTGGGCTTACCGAACGTAATCAGGTTTAGATTGTCGTGTTTGCCGTTTAGCTTGGCTGCCGTCAGTTCGGCTAGCGCCCCACCCAGACTATGCCCGCAGATTAGGGTGCGCTTATTATAGTCTATATGCTCTTCGATTTCGTCCCAGACAGACGCATGGGCTGCAACAAACCCGCCATGACAAAGCCGACCAACATACGGTACAGGCACGGGGAATAGATTAAACGCCCAGTCACCCACCTGCTGAGTGCCACGGAACACTATGATGTCGATGGTTTTGCGCTTTACTACATACGCAGTGGTCGAAGTCAGGGCAGACTCGATCTTGATCGCATCTTTGTTCTTGTCGTTGTACGCCTTCATAGCCCAACTACAGGCCATGTTTAGCAGGACGGGGTCGAGTTTCATACACCACCTGCGTGAGCAGCTAGAAAGCCCACAGCCGAAGCAAGCACAACCCAGAAAATCTTTTCTACGAAACCGTTACCTATCTTCTCAGTAAGCGACTTAACATCAGTTTCAATGCTGCCTTGTCGGTTAAATATAGTGGTAATTTTTTCGTCCACGCGAGCTAGATTAAGACGAGATTCCTCTAGCTTTTCTTCAATACGGTCTAACCGCTTAGGGGTAGTATCGGACACTGCGGCTTTCCTCTTCGCTGCTACCGGTTTCTTAGCTATTGCGCGTGGCATATCTTCACCTATTTAATTAGTCACTAGACGTACCATCCAAAAAATTATACCCATTGTCGCTCCCGTCATTAGGAGGATCAAAGCTCCGTCAATCAGTAACCGCTTTTGCTTAGCCCTAGCTTCGGCAGCGGCAAGACGTTGTTGGCGTATGGTACGCCGTGTCTTCATCATCTCGTTGTAGAAAGCTTCGCCCGGCCCGTATAGTACGATGACTTCCCTAAGCTGCGCTTCCATTTGCTGCGTTTTATGCTTCGCCATCTGGATTTCTAAGGCTTGGGCCTCTACCGAAGAGCCTCGCAGGAACTTTGGGCCGTACTGGTTTTCCTTCTCTATCTCTAAGATTTTCTCTTTAGAATCAAAGAATTTGCCTATGTACTGGGCGGTATCCTCTATTTCACGTCCGGCATTTACGCACTTGGCTACCATGTTATAGGCACGGGTAGCACCGGATATACAGGCTGTTATGGTCAACGGGTCCATTAGTACGGCCTCACTGCTTCGGGGTCTGCCCTTCGTGGTAAACAATAAGCTGCAAGGGCCACGCCTCTCGGCTCGTAACTAAGTGTCCGTTCTACTTTCCCCCTAACAATGGCGTTCGCGAAATAGTTGCACCTGTTGATGTCATAGAAATACATGTCCGAAGACTGTATCTGGCCGTTGACCAGTACCATTAACAAAAACAGGTGCGTCACTATTCATACTCTTATGGTGCTTCCGGCCAGTCGATAGTCCACGGGAACCCATCTTGCGCTGTTACATCGCGCAGGGCTTGTCGGTACGTTGCCCATGTTTCTTTGTCAGCGGTGCTATCGGAAATCTGAGTCCAGTCGCAGTCTCTGAGCTTTTGGTTGCGGGTTTCACGTACTGACGCGGCTTGCTCTTCATCCTTACGAGTTTCGTACTCGGCTTGGTGCTCGGCAGCGGTAGTGGTTACGCCGTCTTCGTCCGTAGTATCCGTGAAGATTGGGCCTAAGATGTACTTAGTAAACCACTGGTCGCCCACCTGCTCTACACCGTTAAATTGGCTGTACTGATAGACCGTGCCGCCCGTAGCTTGTGGGCCTTGGAGAACCGAATCTACACCTAAATCATCAAGCATAGCTGCGGTTACTTTGTTTTCAATCACGCGCAAAGAACCCGGAAACTTTGACTTCAGTGCGCTAAATGTGGCGACGTACTCGCCTGTTTCTCTAATTCTATATGACATCGTCGTGGTCCTATGCTATTGCTAAGAAGATGTAAGTGCCGCCACTGGCGTTAAGCGCAGCAGGAGCAGATGAGGTTACGGTAAACCCACTGGATAGCGGGTCAATGTAGTCTGTGTTAGTGACTTGAGCTGCTGAGGAGTTTAGTAAAAGATACGGATCGTTACCTGCAACAATGCCTCTTACGCTGTCCCAGACATACCAATCGCCAGTAGAGTCTGTACGCTTGATAAGTATGAATCTAGCACCTGCCGAGAATCCACAGTCTACGTTTAAGTCAGCTGCTGTGCCTGTGTAGCTGCCTACTTTGCTGACTCCTGCTAGTGTAGCGAAGAGGTAGGCTGTGTAAGTTTCTCCACTTTGATTTGACTGCGGAGAAGAGCCATCTGTTTGAACATCAAACGTAGTGCTAGTCGGATTATCTATATAATAAAAAGCACCAAAACTAGCGTGAGTGGTATTTAAATACATCGTATCAGTCGTGGGTGTAATGATAATAGGCCATTGACTTCCGCTAGTACTGCGTTTTTTTACAACAATAATATCTGGAGTTACACCAAGATTATGATTAAGTGTCTGAGTAGCTACACCATCACCAGTATAAGCCACCACATCAAAGAAGCCTGTGGCGCGTTTGAACATCCACGAGTAAAATTCAGGATATGAACCTGAGCCATCACCCCATCCGTTCATATAGTCCCACATAAATAATCCGTCTGCCCCTTGCGCGTTTGTATTGCTTGTTGCCAATCTGCTTGTGCCTGTAAGCCTACTTCCCATAGAAGGAGAATTTATCCACGCTCCAGAAACGTCAGCTATAATTGCAGCATCCACTGGAAAGCCGCCTTCAAATATAGGAGCGGTAGTATCTCTTTGCGCTGTAGCAAAAACCTCAGTCCCAGACTCAGGAGTCTTCATTGGTCTGCGGATGGCTATGTAGATGTAGTTGCCGCCAGAGGCGTTCATGTACGTTCCATTAGACGTAACAGTAAATCCTGTAGCCGTAACTTCACACGATACACTGCTTGCAGCCGCATCCGATGTATTTGGCTCTAATCTTTCATCAGAACCACCTGTAACAATACCACGCATAACATCGTAAATTAGCCAATCGCCAGTTCCGTCTGTCCGTCTGAACATTATCCATTGCGGCTCAAAACCTAAGTCTACTTCTATTCCTGCCACACCTGTACCCGTATAACTCCCACACTTAATAATATTCTCGCTGCCATCGTTTCCAAAGCCTCCTGCGTCTGAGGCGAATAGGTAGGCGACGTAGGTTTGTCCGCTTTGATTAACTAAACTATTAGAGCCTAAAGTAAAAACAGAATCTGTAGGGGCTGTGTCGTTCCATCTAACGGTAGAGTCCCCTCTAGCATCTGTTAGATTAAGACTCAAGAAATAATCTTGAGGGGCAGTAGCATCTACCCCTACATGATAAACTTGCCAATCAGCAACATTAGACGTTTTTTTGACTATTATACAAGCAGGAACGCTACCAAGATTATGCGCTACAGTCCTTCCTGCGACACCATCCCCAGTATAAGTCACAACATCAAAGAACTTCTCAGCCTTGCGGAATGTCCATGAGGCGAAGCTGTTTCCAGAAAAATTAGTGTGTCCCGCATTTCCAACAGAAAACCCGTTACTATTAAACGCAGTTAAACTTCCCGCTTGAGTTGCTTCTGCTGTAGTGTCGTAGCTTTCAAGAACCTTTAATACACCTCTTTCAGTATCAATAAGCCTATGACCGTAGGTATCGGGACGACTTTTAATCCAAACCAACCCACCTTCGCCAGATAAATCAATACCATTATCTATAGACTGAGACGTTCCGTTACCCTCATACAAATAAGTCGAGAAGACACCTTCCACGTATTTAGAGGGGTCTATGTTGCCGGGCGTGGGCCACCGGTCTTGCTTGACGTAGTTTGATACTTGGTCAACGGTCCACACGCCAGATGCAGCGCTGTCTTCATAGTTACCTGAAGGCTCTACAGGGATGTCGGTTATTGTGCCGCCGGGCCAGTCTTTAATAGCCATTATTCAGTTACCTCAATCCAAGATGTCGTAGGTTCGTCCCACTCGTATATTTTACCGTCAGTAGGATAAGGCACTGGGGGTATATAAGCACAACTAGCTTCGTCAAATACCCACGACTCTGGCCCGTTTTTCGCTGCCCAACTATCTTTAACGGTTTGTTGTTTAGCAATTTTTTCTTCTTCGGTCATAGCACGGACGTGATGTACATCGGTAACAGAAGCGCCTTCCCATTCGTAAGTACAGCCGTCGTAAACTTCATAAATGCCATAAGATGGCACTGGCACGCGCACGAATTTAGCGAAATGGGTCGGTAAATTATCGGTATCTACTTCTGGGAAAGCCTCTCTAAAATTATCCCCAAAAATAGGATGCTCGAAAGGCACGCTGTCTATAATTCTTATGTAGAGTTCCATTACAGATCACCTGTGTTTGTTGACGGGAAGCTACGAGCAAATCCGGGCCATATAATTCTCACGGCTCCATGACCGCCCGGGCCGGGATTACCATCCCCGTTACTACCTCCACCACCATAAAGGCCTCCAGTCCCTCCAGTTGAACCCGAAGGAGAACCGCCGTTAGAACCTCCAGAACCGCCGCCCCCACCAAATCCCGAAGCTCCGTTAGAGCCTTGACCTAAAAGTCCTACACCGCCACCTGCATAACCTGCACCGCCTTCAAAATAACCTGTTCTGCGTGCACCGCCGCCGCCTCCGCCAGAACCGCTTGTTGCATCTCCACTAACACCGCCACCTCGACCGCCATTACCTGCATAGCCACCCGCACCGCCGCCGCCAGAATAGTAATCCCCGCCGCCGCCATAGCTACCTAAACCGCCATTGCCGCCGCCATCACCAACTTTAGTACCACCGGCACCAGTACTATTTCCATTAACACCACCACCGCCTTTAACTGTACTGGCGTCTATGAAGTAACTGTCGTTTCCGTTAGAGTAATTAGGGGCAGTTCCTACTACTACGGTATAACTATTTCCGGGCATTACCGTTATGTTATTTTTGTAGCCTAAACCACCCCCACCTCCGGCATACGACCCGCCTCCGCCAATAGCTACTACGGAAACAGAAGTTACTTTCGCCGGAGCCACCCACGAATAAGTTCCCGTTGAGGTGTATGCGGCTTGTCCGTAAACAGGATTAGTCCAATTATCCGCCGCAACGGCTTGCATAACAGTAGGCAATGACCACTTACCGGAATAATTAGGCATTATCTATCTCCATCCAAGAACGGGTTATTTCGTCCCAACGATACTGTTTCCCGTCTTCAGGGTAAGGTGTAGGAGGGTCAAAGCTACATGTTTCTTCGTTAAATACCCAAGAGGCGTAGCCTTTTTCAGCCCACAATGCTTTGGCTTCGTCTTGTTTTGCAGTTTTTTCTGCGGTGTTCATATCACGGACATGGTGTACATCTGTAACTGTGTCTCCTTGCCATTCATAAGTACAGCCGTCGCAAACTTCGTAAACGCTAAGTGCGGGTTCGGGTAAACGAGTAAACCTTGCAAAAGTGGGAGGTAGGTTATTTGTGTCTATGTCAGGAAACGCCTGACGGAAATTGTCACCAATGATAGGATGCTCAAAAGGCTGACTGTCTTTTATTCGTATGTACAGTTCCATTAAACGTCACCTGTTCCTGTTGAGGGGAATTGACGGGTTGTTCCCGGCCAAATTATACGGACCGCACCGCGGGCACCCGCCCCACTTGCTGTATACGTTCCACCATCCCATCCAGAGCCACCGCCGCCGCCGCCGTAAAGACCCCCACCTCCTCCAGTTGTCGTGCCTGCTCCTCCACCGCCATTACCCCCAGAGCCGCCGCCGCCCGGAGTGCCCAAGCTACTCGAGCCTGTAGTGGCATTTATTCCGCCTGCTCCGTTTGACCCTTCTCCTAAGATACCTACACCGCCGCCGCCGTTGCCGCCGCTATATTGTTCATAGGATTGATAATAATTGCCTGTGCCACCGCCACCGCCCCCGCCACCTGCGCCCGAAGCCCCGTTAGTTCCAGAAACACCGCCTGCACCGCCATTACCCGAGTAGCCGCCTGCACCGCCGCCACCGCCAGCATCATCGTTTTGGTCTAGCCCACCGTCTCCACCAGTGCCTCCGCCGTCTCCGTTAGGAGACCCGCCAGAACCACCAGAAGACCCGGCTCCGCCGCCTCTGCCGCCCCTACAAGTACCTATACTGACAAAATAAGAATCTCCGCCATCTCCCCCAAAAGCGTTAGTGGCTGAAACACCGCCTGCACCCACTACAACAGTGTAGGAGGAACCGGAAGACACGGAATAATTATTTATATAGGCTAGCCCCGCGCCTCCTCCCCCGTTTCCAGTTACACCTCCTTGACCTCCACCCCCACCACCTACAGCAACTACAGACACGCTAGTTACGCCCGCAGGAGCAACCCAAGAATAGGTTCCGGGTGTGGTGTAGGCTTGTTGGCCTTGTATTACCGCAGGGACTTCGCTGTTGCTTGCAGCACTAAAAACACTAGGCCCATAAGCGTTATTTGCGTAAATTTTAGCTGTGTAAGTGTTTCCTTCGGTAAGTCCGGTTATAGAAATAGGCGAAGCTGCCCCCGTAGCGGTAAAAGTAGCCCCACTAGAAGAGTCCGTCGCCACAGCCGTGTAGCTAGTAATAGTTCCGCCGCCGACATTACTTGGCGCAGTAAAAGCTATAGAAAGCTCCGTCGCCCCAGCGTTACTTAGCGCCCCAATAGTAGGCGCGTCTGGCACTAACAGAGGATCGTAGCCGGGTCGGATAAACCCACCTTTCCTATCGCCTATTGGCATAGCGGTACTCCTTACGAGCTAGAGATAATTTCGTAGCTGATCGTGTAGGCGATCTTACTTGCGGTACCGCTTGTTACGACAATAGACTTGTCTTCTTCAAGATAAATTGCAGTCGTTTTATCAGCAACAATAAGCGTGGCGTCCGCAGGGACAGACACAGTAGAGACGATGGGGTAGCTAGTGCCTCCCCCGCCCGCGGCAGTGTTAATCGCCACAGTAGTATCCACCGCGTTTGTGCCATCGACGTTAGCCGCGACAATCTGGTTGATCTTCAATACCTCACCACTTGACGCCGCATTAGCCAAAAGTACATTGGCAGTCGTATTTGCGGGCGTGATATACGCCGTTTTACCCAGAATGCTCGTTACATTTACTATGTTGGGGTTAGCCATTTACCTTCTCCTAGAATCCCATGACCATCGCAAGAGCGATGCTTAGTCCGGCGGATATGCCCGCGCTACCATATTCCAATGCGGTGCCACCGCTGTTTACTACAAGTGCCTGACCCGGCGTACCCAAAGTAGTTAGGTTCGTACCGCCGTTTGCTACCGCTAGGGTTCCCGCAATAGTGATTGTGCCTGAAGTAGTAATCGGGCCACCGGATGTAGTTAAGCCTGTAGTGCCACCAGAAAGAGCAACACTTGTTACCGTACCACCGACTTCCGTTGGGTTAGCATTAAGCACCGCAGCGCCCGCGCCCGCGCCGTCTGTGACGACCATGACTTTAGAGCCATTAGGGACATTTACTGTAGCCCCAGAACCCTGCTTGATGGTAATAATCTGGCTGCCTGAAGTAGCGTTCTCAATGATCCACGTCTTGGATACCGTGTTTGGTCCAAGCGTAATCTCACGAGTCGCTGTTAGGTCCACCGCCGAAGTAAACTTAAGGTACAACGAGCGCGTGGCATCTGCTGTAGCGTCCGGCATGGTGAAGGTTTCATTAGCGTCAGCAGCAATCTCTTTAGTGCCGTAGCTAAAACCGTCGGTAATCAGCTCAAGGTTAACGTTAGTACTGGTGCCCCAAGTGCCGTCTTCATCACCCGTGGTGATTTCTTTGAGCCGTAAGTTATTAACATAAGTAGCCATCTAATTTCTCCAGTATCTACACTAACGTGCTGCCGCCAGCGGCGGGGATGCTTGTCGCGTAAATCTTTGTATTCTGTCGTAAGTTTAGTGCTTCGCCGCAATCTGAGCAAGTGTCAGCGCTTAATTCAGCCTCGTCTACATCATATCCGCAGTTGCTGCATACCACTTCAATTTCATGCTTTGGGTCTATCGCATCACCCAAGTTCTTCGCTTCGTTTATTGTCTTCATGCTGCTATATCCGTCCAATTAGGTGTTTGACTGTCGTCTACGTCTACCCATCCTGCATTCTGATTCGGTACGATTTCACCCCAAACTAGAACTGTTCCGACTTGGCCTGTGGCTTGTACCCCTAGTGGGTAGACCTTGGCTCCTGCTGTCTCGGTTGTCTCGCCTAGTGCTGTAGTACCCTGTACGCCCGTGACGTTGACGTTCTGTTGGAGCAGTACAGTGATATTGCCCAGTGTAGCTGTGGCTTGCAGACCTGTAGCATCAAGAGACGAATCCCCGATTATAGCTACGTTGCCCGCTGTAGCGGTTGCGGCTACGCCTGTGGCGTTTATGGCTACGGTTGTTATCGGACCGGCTGTACCTAGTGCCCCCGTACCTTCAACGCCTGTGACAGAGAAGTTGGCATCCGCGTTAACTATTACCGTACCAATCTGACCGGTAGCTGCATTGCCGAGAGCTTCTATCGCTCCATCGGCTTCAACCGCAATGTTGCCCAAAGAAGCCGTAGCTTCAACGCCTGTAAGGAATACTCCTGCACCTTCTTTGACGTTTACTGAGCCTATCTCGCCGGTAGCTTGGAGACCTAGTGACTGCCCCCACGAACCTTGACCCCAGACTCCTCGACCCCAACCACCTAGATAAACAGTGGCATTCCAGATTGTATAACCCGTCTCGCCTGTGGCGCTGACTCCAGTAACCGAAACGCTTGCATTTGCTTGCGCTATGGCTGTACCTAGAGCCGCTGTACCCGCTACGCCGGTAACACTTACAACTGCATCACCCGTAACACCTACAGTCCCTACAGCACCTGTACCGATAGGCAGAGCATTACCTTCGCCCCACGAATCCGTACCCCAAGTGCTGAATCCCCAACCGGAGAGTGGGACCGTAACGTCAGTCATATCAGGACCTAAGCGATACGGATTATAGCGTTGCTCGCGTCAGCCGCTGGGAAGACAATAGTAAAGTCGCCCGCAGTAGAGGTCTTGTCCGCACCGAAGTCCAGAACTGCAACAGCAGGGTTAGTGCCGCCGTTAGCCAAGTAGATCAAAGCGCCACGAGCAGTAATAGTCGCTGTAGACCATGTAGTATCTGCAAAGTCTAGGAACGCTGTAGTGCCGCTAGAAGCTGGGTTGGCAGAGATAGTCAGCGTGTTACCGCCCGCCGTGTAGCCTGTGCCCACAACTTCATTAGTCGTAGCATACGCAGTAGTAGTCGCACCTAGCGTAGCTGATGAAGTAAACAAAGCAATTTTAAATGTTTGTGCTGTGCCGCTGCTAAAGTCGAACGTGCCATCTAGGACGCCAACTTTGAACGATGTAACCATAGCTTGTGAAATAGCCATTTTTCTTTCCTCTTAAATTAACGCGGTTCTATTCTAAGTTGACCAGAGCGGTACATATCTTCCCGCATCTTACCGTCACCTAAGTTCTTTAATAACGCTATAGCGTCGACGTACATCTGCTGATACAGAGCAACCATATCCGGCTCACCCTTGATAAAGCGTATAGCCTCAACCAAAGCGCCGTTGAGCAGTGCAGAATCAAACTCATCGCCTAACCAAGTAGTTCCGGCAGTAACGATAGACTCTGGATAATATCCGTAATGCAACTCAACTTGGTAGCTAGCGTCTGGCGTTGGGCCTACAATAAACGCTGTATCGTCAAACAACCCGTAGTGCTTTGGTTTGCCTGTACTTGTTGGGCCGGGGTACGCCTCACGAATAAAGTTTACGTCCTTATTCAGCAAATACTCGTAGTTCCCGTCACCGTCGATAACCGCTAAAGAGAAAGGGTAAAGAAAGTCTGTAGGGTACACCAAGTACTTATTGCTAGCCGTCAGGTTGCCCGTCTGGTTACGACGCAATGCAGGAATCTGAACAGTGTTATATATCTTCTGCTCTGCCTGCTGAGTAAACATAGCAAGTTGGGTGTCGGTAAACGACTGCTCGCAGATGTCCTCAATATTTGTCTTCAGCTCGGTGTAGTTCACCTGCTACTCCTTAAGCCATTGGGCCTCGGGCCATAGTACCTTTAGTTGCTGCACCTACGCCGCGAACCTTAACACCGCTAGTCTTCATATCTTTAGGCGGTTGGTTGCAGCAGTCAGCTACTGCGTACTTTACAGGCTCGTTAGGGAACTCTATTACCTTCGGGGCCTTCACGTTTGATCTTGACTTCATTTTCATTTCTGTCTCCTAGCTCGTAGTTACCGTTACTGTGCCTACGGCGCCTCTGCCTTCCAAATTGTCTGGTGTAAGTCCAAAAGGATCGTTTAGTCCTACTGGGTCCCATCCCCATTGAATATCCCTACTAGCTACTAACTCCGCAGAGTCTGGGCGTGGGTTTCGCAGCGCCTGTGGGTCTTCAACCGGAAACTCACCTAACTTGTTCTGTGGCTGATCTGGGTTCCAACACTCGGGGCAAGCCTTAATGTTGGTCTTATTTCCCTTAACAATCAGCTCTTTAAGCTCTCGTAGTTTATACTGAAATCCGCAAACATCACAGATCGCAATAGCTTTTTGTCCAGACGCGTACTTGTAGCTCATGTCTACCTCACGCCATAAATACGAGGCACTAAGCTAAGTGTGGCCTTTTCCCTATCCTCACCTGCTGCTAATTCAAACTGACGCTCATACTCTGCCTGTAACATGGGGATGCGTGGCATCAAGTCTGGGTCTTTTTGCGCTATGTAATACGCAAGCCCTGCAACAAGGCAGGGCAGGAAACGGAAGTTAATATCAGGGGTTTGTACACCCGAACCCGCGTCCTCTATACGGCGCATGCGCCAATACTTAAGAATGTAATACGGAGCCGCTAGCGTGCCTTGATCCGGCACAGGCCATACTGTTGCTGTTGGGTTAGCTTGCCCACGGTCTATATACATCTGGATGGGGCGGCCTTGGCTGAGCTTGTTGGGGATACTGGAGTAGGTAGATACACTGATACGCGTGATGTTTAGGTCAGACTGCGTAGTGACGTTCCCATTACCAGTACGGACAACGTGCTCTAATAAATCTATAGTGTCAGCGGGAAGATCGTACGTGGCGGTGCCTTGAGCAAGGTTTAACGTGCCTTCCTCGATAGTCCACATGTTAATGCCACGGTTCTGCCACTCAATAGTCAGCAGGTTCATAGAACGACGAGCAGTGCGCAGGTCGTATCCAGAACGCATTTCCCTACCGGCACGCTCCCATGCTTCTTCCGCAATCTCGGTGAAGTCTAGGTTAAACGCTG
>Ga0222714_10005733_pt1 | contig 11722 bp, 9 predicted proteins | sample C33_3DmetaG_FD_165048 | JGI IMG/M metagenome (GOLD analysis project Ga0222714, IMG submission 165048) | Estuarine water microbial communities from San Francisco Bay, California, United States - C33_3D | ecosystem: Environmental > Aquatic > Marine > Unclassified | place: USA: California... | reverse complement strand
AAGCGATGCGTCAGCAGATTGCATCAGCGTTGTCTGCAATTGTGCAGATCGCCCGCTTGTCGGACGGAACCCGCAAGGTTGTCAGCCTGCAGGAAATCACTGGCATGGAAGGCGACATCATCACCACGCAGGACATCTTCGTGTTTGAGCAAACCGGGGTGCAGGGCGACGGCTCTGTGACCGGGCGTTTTCGCGCCACCGGTATCCGACCGAAATTTCTGCAACGCGTGAAGGCCTTCGGCATCAAGGTGCCGGACGACCTGTTCGATCCTAACCGGGTGATCGAGTAATTGATGACAAGTTGGCCATCCATTCACGGACAAGACCGGAGGCAATGATGGATCTCGGACTCGGCGTATTCATTCTGGTGCTGTTCGTCGCGATCGTGTTGTTGGTCGAGGGTGCCTACCTGTTATGGAATGACTACAAAGGTCCGGAGGTCAAGCAACTCGAACGTCGTCTGCGCACCTTGTCGGCTGGCGAGCATGGCGAGGACGCCTACTCGCTGCTCAAGGCCCGCCGCAATTTGAGCGATACCCACTGGATTGAACGAATCCTGGCAGCTCTGCCACGCATCTCGGCCTTCGATCGGTGGCTGATTCAATCGGGTATGAATGTCAGCGTCGGCCAATTCGCGTTGATGACCTTGGCTGCAGCCAGTGCGTTTTTCCTGCTGTCTCTGGTGATTGGCATCGGGATTGCGGTCGCCGCGCTGTTCCTGTTGATCGGTGGCGCAATTCCGGCGCTCGTTTTGGCTAGGGCACGCTCAAAGCGGCTCAATAAGTTCGACGAACAATTGCCGGATGCGCTCGATCTGATGTCTCGCGCCCTGCGGGCAGGGCATGCATTTCCGTCGGCATTGCAGATGGTCGGCACCGAAAGCGTCGATCCGATCGCATCCGAGTTCGCCGAAACCTTCGAGGAGATCAACTACGGTGTGGCGATGAGCGATGCGATGATGAACCTGGCAACCCGGGTTCCGAGCATGGATCTGCGTTACTTCATCATCTCGGTGATCCTTCAGCGCGAGACCGGTGGCAACTTGTCGGAGTTGCTCGGAAAACTCAGTCACCTGATCCGTGAGCGATTCAAGCTGTACGGCAAGATCCGGACGCTGTCGGCTGAGGGCAAGCTATCGGCATACATCCTGATCGCGCTGCCGTTCTGTACCGCAGGGATGATTCTGCTGGTCAATCCGAAATTCCTGTCGGTTCTGTGGACCGATCCCGCTGGTCTGAAGGCCATCGGTGGTGCTGTTGCAATGATGATTATTGGTGCGTTTTGGATGACTCGCATCATCAAGATTCGGGTGTAAAGGGCGAGCCTTGACCAACGAACAAATCATCGTCCTGATCTTCATCTTCGTCGCGGTCGCGGGGGCGGTGGTCGCGCTGATGATGCTGATCTTTGGCGGCGTGAGTCGCCTGCGCGAACGGCTCCAATTGGTCTCTGGCGAGGTCAGCAAGGAGCCTGTCACAGATTCGGTCTGGCGCAAGCGGGTCATTGCTGCCGCTAAACCATTTGCCCGGCTTGCGACACCCGACAAGGATGAAGAGGTCTCCCTGCTTCGGGCTAAGTTCCTGAATGCCGGTCTGCGCCAGGCCTCCGCCCCGATCGTGTACTTCGCAGCAAAAGCGCTGCTGGCACTGTTGTTGCCGATGCTCTTTATTGCCGTGGAGCGCAGTGTTGGCTGGAAGATCACGCCGATCAACTGGATGACGATCGTGTTGGTCGCCGCCGCGGTTGGTTACTACTTGCCGACGATCGTTCTCAATCAGATGACGCGAATCCGGCAACGCGAGATCTTTGAGTCCTTTCCGGATGCGCTGGATCTGATGATCGTGTGCGTGGAGGCTGGGCTTGCGCTCGATATGGCAGTCAATCGCGCTGGCACCGAGATTCGCCTGCGCAGCCCTGAACTGGCGGATGAACTCGACCTGGTATCGCTCGATTTGCGCATCGGCTCAACGCGGGAGCGGGCGCTGAAAAATTTCGCGACGCGTACCGGATTGGACGAAGTATCCACCTTCGTGGCAATGCTGATTCAGGCGGATCGTTTTGGCACCAGCCTCGCTGAGTCATTGCGGGTTCATGCCGACGGCCTTCGCACCCGAAGGCAGCAGCGTGCCGAAGAGGCCGCCGCAAAGATCGCGCTGAAGCTGCTCTTTCCGCTGATCTTCTTCATTTTTCCGTCGCTGATGCTGGTCTTGCTGGGGCCGGCATTCATACAGATCTATCGGGTCATGCTTCCCGCGATGGGGGGAGGTGGTTGAGGTCGTCACGAATTTTGGCGGTTCGGATGGTCTATCCGATCGCCTGCGGGAGCGAATGATGAAACGCAACAAGCATGGTTGGATTCTCGGGGCCGGGGCGATCGCCCTGGCCGCGGGCTGCGCACAGACACCAAACCGGCAGTCGATCGCCGCGCAGGCGATCGAACCGCTGTATCGATTCACCGAGCCGGTTGGCACCGCCGCGGGGCAGACTGCGGTCGGGCGCATCGATTTGGCCGAAGGACGTATCGATGCAGCCATCCTGCGCTTCCGGGCGGCCCTGCGTCTGGATGCCAGGTTTGTCGACGCACTCAATGCGCTCGGGGTTGCCTATGGTCAGCAGGGTCGTTTCGCGGAGGCGATCGAACAGTTCGAGTTGGCACTCAAGCTCGATCCGAATGCGGCGCATGTGATGAACAATCTCGGATACGCGCAACTGAAGGCCGGGCAGGTGTCGCAGGCGCAGGTCGCGCTCGAACGTGCCGTGGCGCGAGACCCGAACAACGCTGGAGCCCGTGCGAACCTGGCAGCAGCGGATGCTGCACTCAAGGCGACCGAACTCGCTGTCGTCCCACAGGTCCAAAAGGTCCAACAGGTCCCGCAGCCGGCACCTGAGCCGCTGCGCACCGGAGTGGCGAGCGAACCGGTTTCGGTGACCTCGGCGGCGCCCCAAACTCCCGCAACTCCGCGCATCGAGTCCTTGTCAGGCCCGGTCTTCGCGCAGATCGATCTGGATCTGACGAGGATTGCGTTCGCCGACACCAGAGAATCAACTCCCAACTCGCCGACACCGCTTGCGCGCTCCGCACCGCGCATCGAATTCACCGACTCTCGGTATCGAATCATCACTGCATCCGAGAGTGCTGGCACCGTCGTGCAGGTGGCTGCGAATGTCTTCGAGTGGCGCGACCGTGAGCCGATCCTGGCGAAGGCTGCCCCGCCCGCTGCGGCACCGTCCACGGAAGCTATCGTGGCGTCCACCGCTCGCGTAAAGCCGTCCGGGCCCACGGTCAGCGTCGCCAAGGTCACCATGCCGTCGGTCGAAGTCAAGCCTCAGCAAGCGCTGGTCGCGACGCCTCCAGTCGCATCGGTGAGTGCCGACTCGCTGAATCCGGCCGCGCTACTGGCGGCGATCAAACAGTTTCTGCCGGAGAAGGTTGGCAAGGCGCTTGCGCAGAAGGTCAGCGTCGACTACGGCGGCATTGAGGTGGTCAACAATCTTAGTGTCCGCGGACTCGGCGAGCGCTGGTCCGACCAGTTGCGTCAAAAAGGTCTGGACGTGGTGCGCGTGACCGAACAGCAAAGCCTGGTGCAGGAACGCACGACCATCTACTACCGGCGTGGCTTCAGCGCCGACGCGCGCCATCTCGCAGACCGGCTCCGGATGATCGCGCCACGGCTCGAATTGACAACGTCCTTACCGGCGGAGGTCGACCTGCGTCTGGTGCTCGGACGCGATGCGACTCGCCCGGTGGTGGTCGAGGCCTCGGATCCGACGTCGGACACCCAGGCCAAGGCACGGATCCTGATCGATGGTTTCGTGGTGTGACCTGGCCTTTGACTGCCCGACCTCATTCCTCCCACTGCCAGCGCAACCCGGTGGGCTGTAGGCATCTGCGGGCGCTTGTGTTTCAATGGCGCCCCCTTGAACCAACGATCCGGCGGGCCATTTTCGGCCGCCCACTGCTCACATGGCCATGAAATTCCGTTTCCCAGTCGTCATCATCGATGAAGACTGGAAGTCAGAGTCCTCCAGCGGTTTGGGCATTCGTGCGCTCGCCAAGGCAATCGAAGACCAGGGCATGGATGTCGTCGGTGGCTTTACCTATGTCGACGTGACGATGGTGGCCAACCAGGCGGCGCGTGCGTCGGCCTTCGTCGTCTCGATCGACGACGAGGAGATCGGCGAGGAGGGCGTTGAGAGCAAGGCGATTCGGGAACTGAAGAAGTTCATTCACGAGACACGTCGGCGCAACGCGGATATTCCAATCTTCCTGTTTGGCGAAACCCGCACCTCGCAGCACATCCCGAACGAAATCCTGAAGGAGCTGCATGGCTTCATTCACATGTTCGAGGACACGCCGGAGTTCGTTGCGCGTTACATCATTCGGGAAGCGACCAATTATCTGAACTCGCTGTCACCGCCGTTTTTCAAGGCGCTGGTGCACTACGCGAATGACGGCTCTTACTCATGGCACTGCCCGGGCCACTCTGGCGGCGTGGCGTTTCTGAAAAGTCCGGTTGGGCAGATGTTCCACCAGTTTTTCGGCGAGAACATGCTGCGCGCGGATGTGTGCAACGCGGTCGATGAACTCGGCCAGTTGCTCGACCACACCGGGCCGGTGGCTGCCGCCGAGAAGAACGCCGCGCGCATCTTCAATGCGGATCATCTGTTCTTCGTCACCAACGGCACCTCGACGTCTAACAAGATCGTCTGGCACTCGAACGTGGGCAGCGACGACATCGTGCTGGTGGATCGCAACTGTCATAAATCGATCCTGCACGCGATCATGATGACCGGCACGGTGCCGATCTTTCTGCAGCCCACGCGTAACCATCTGGGCATCATCGGGCCGATTCCGCTGTCGGAATTCGAGCCTGACAGCATTCAGCGCAAGATCAACGCCAACCCGCTAGTCAAGGACAAGACGGCCAAGCCGCGCGTGATGACGATTACGCAGAGCACCTACGACGGCGTGCTCTACAACGTTGAGAAGATCAAGGCCACGCTGGGCAACTATGTCGATACGCTGCACTTCGACGAGGCCTGGCTGCCGCACGCCTGTTTTCATCCCTTCTATCATGAGTTCCATGCCATCGGCCCGAACCGGCCGCGCAGCAAGGAGGCGATGATTTTTTCGACGCAGTCTACGCACAAGCTGCTCGCCGGGCTGTCGCAGGCCTCGCAGATTCTGGTGCAAGACTCCGAGTCGAGAAAGCTTGATCAGTACCGCTTCAACGAAGCGTTTCTGATGCACACCTCCACCAGCCCGCAGTACGCAATCATTGCGTCCTGCGACGTCGCCGCAGCGATGATGGAGCCGCCCGGGGGAACCGCGCTAGTCGAGGAATCGATCTTCGAGTCGCTTGAGTTTCGCCGCGCGATGCGCAAGGTCGAGGCCGAGTTTGGCTCCGACTGGTGGTTCCGGGTCTGGGGTCCTAACAAGTTGGCCGAGTCCGGCATTGGCGCTCGTGAAAACTGGACGCTGCGCTCCAGCGACAAGTGGCATGGCTTCGGCAAGCTGGCCAACGGCTTCAACATGCTCGACCCGATCAAGGCCACGCTGGTCACGCCCGGGCTCGATATCAACGGCAAGTTCGCCGACTGGGGCATCCCGGCGGCCATCGTGACCAAGTACCTGGCCGAGCATGGCGTTGTCGTCGAAAAGACCGGGCTGTACTCATTTTTCGTGATGTTCACGATCGGCATCACCAAGGGGCGCTGGAACACGCTGGTCACCGAGCTGCAGCAGTTCAAGATGGACTACGACGCGAACCAGCCCTTGTGGCGCGTGATGCCGGAGTTCGTGCAGGCGCATCCGCAATACGAGCGGGTGGGGCTGCGCGATCTCGCCCAGCAAATCCACGAGGCCTACCGCAAGCATGATGTCGCGCGGGTCACCACCGAGATGTATTTGTCGACGATGGAGCCGGCGATGAAGCCCTCCGACGCGTTCGAACGGCTCGCGCATCGAAAGGTGGATCGCGTGCCCATCGATGAGCTCGAAGGCCGCGTGACGACGATGCTGGTCACCCCGTATCCGCCGGGCATTCCGCTGCTGATTCCTGGCGAGCGTTTCAATCGCTCAATCGTTGAATACCTGAAGTTTGCGCGCTCGTTTAACGAGCGCTTCCCCGGGTTCGAGACCGATGTGCATGGTCTTGTGGTTGAGAAAGACCGGAACGGGGATCGTTATTTCGTCGACTGCGTGCAGGATGACCCACCACGCTAGTTGGCATGTTTGTTTGATGCATGCAATCCGGGAGATACCGTCATGGGCAATTTAACCAGTAAGTTCAACCGGAAACTTGGGGTTGCAGCGCGAGCGGGGTTTGCGCTGCTAGTTGCTGGACTCCTGTCCGCTTGTGGCGGGGGCGGTGGCGAGCGGGAATTTGATTCGGCGTCGTCCGGTTCCGGTGGATCGGCGACATCGGTCGCTCGGGTGGATTTGAAAAAGAGTTCACCAAGTATTAGCTCGGATGCCCGGCAGGTGGTTCAGTTATATGCCACCGTCAAATCCGAGGCGAATGTCGCGTTGGCGGGGGTCCCGGTGAGCTTCAGTGCTTCCGGAACTGGAGTCACTCTGGCCTTGTCGCAACCGACCACCGATGCGAACGGACAAGTTTCCGCTCAACTCTCCCTGGATGATCCGGAAAACCGTTCGGTCACCGTGCGGGTCATCGCTAACGGAGTCGGCGCTTCGACCACGATTGATGTGGTCGGTACGACGACTGCGATTAGCGGCCCCTCTTCTTTGGCGGTCAATGCTCCTGCCTCATATCAAGTCGTCGTCAAGGACGCCTCTGGGGCGCCTGTTGCCGGTAAAACAGTGCAACTAACTTCAACCGCCGGAAATTCAATTTCGATGGCTAACGCCCAGACCGATGCTCAGGGCCGGGTCACGGTTGTTGTGACCCCGTCCCAAACCGGAGCCGATACGCTGACCGCAAGCGCGGCGGGTGCGACCGGCGTCTTGGCGTTGCAGGTGTCTTCGACATCCATCGCATTTGCAGCACCCGCAGAGCAGACAGAAATTGTCGTCGGCAGCGCCAAGCCGGTCAGCAGCCTGTTGCTCGATTTCGGCAGTCCGGTCGCTTCGGCACGAGTCAGCTTTGGTGCGACCCGTGGCACGTTTACGCCCGCAGCAGCGTTGACCGGTGTGGATGGTGTGGCGTCCAGCAGCATCGTCTCACCCTACGCCGGGGCTTCGATGTTGACCGCGACTGCGCCGAATGGTTCGGTTGCATCAAGAAGCGTGTTGTTTGTTGGAGGCCCGTCGAACAAGCTCGAACTACAGGCATGGCCATCGAATCTTGGCGTGACTCTTCCCGGCAGTACACCGGACACCAGCCAGATCATCGCGATCGTCAGGGATCGTGCCGACAATCCGGTCAAGGGAGTGCGGGTTGATTTCAGCGCCTCCGATCCGAGCAACGGCATTGGCTTGTCTCAGGCCTACGCGATTTCAGACGAATTTGGTCGTGCGAGCGTCTCGTTCTACCCGGGGCCACAACCGACTGGAACCAATCAAGTGACAGTCGCCGCGCAGACAGTGCGCTGCACCGACATTACTACTGGGTCGGTCACGCGCGATCTCACTCGTGAAGAATGCGCGGCGGCTAGCCTCGCCATGGCGGCATTGCCGATGCTGTCGGATCAGACGTCGCTGACCGTTGGTCGGCGCGCACTGCAGGTACGTATCGGGACTGGAAACGAAACGGCCAAACTCGATGCGGTTTACAACGAAGTTCCTTATGCGGTGCTGGTCACTGATTCTGCGGGCAATCCAGCTCGTGGCGTTACGCTGAACGCGAGCGTCGTGTCGTTGAACTACCGTGCCGGGAACTGGATCCCAATTCCGGATTGCGCGGATGGCGAGCCCTGCTGGCAACTGATCGGTCCGACCTGTAATGGCGAAGATGTGAACAGAAACCTGCAGCTTGATCCAGGTGAAGATCGCAATGGGGACGGCGTTCTGACGCCAGGCAGCGTGGCAACAGCCTACTTTCCTGAGTCCAGTGGCGCCCCCGCCGGAACGACTGATGCCAATGGGTCTGCAACCCTGCAAGTACGTTACCTGCGAGATCGTAGTGCCCGTGTCAACGTCGTCTTGCGCGTCAGCGCTTCCGTTCCAGATGGCACGGAAGGTGCCGCGTCAGCAGCATTTGTCTTGCCAATGCTCTCGAGTGATGTCACTGACAAGGCGCTAGCGCCACCCGAAGCGCTCGGAGCAGAAGTGGGATACGGAACGAGTTGTCCATAGCTCTGTGACTAAAGGCAGCGGGAACCCAATCGAAGGTCTACTCGCCAAATGCGCTAACCCAAGCCTTTGAGACTCAACTCAGCAAGACTTGAGGTATCCGCTCAGGGGCGTAGACTGAATTGTGTCGAACCATCAATTTCCCTGCTCGCTAGTTCTCCTGGGGGCGTGCTCATAGATGGGGCGATCGAGGGCTTGGTGGACCATTCGCGACAGAGGAGGCCAGATGCATTACTCATGGCACTCTAAGAAGCAGCGAGGCGTTGCCGCAATCATTGTTGGCTTGTCTCTATTTGTGTTGATGGGGTTTGCTGGTTTGGTGATTGACGTCGGAAGACTATTCGTCACTAAGACAGAACTTCAGTCGGCAGTCGATGCTTGTGCGCTCGCCGGAGCTCGGTTTATTAACTCGCCAACGAAATCTCAACTTGAAATTGCGGCGTCTGTTGGTAAAACGGTTGGCGAACTTAACAAGGCGATATTTCAAGCTGAGACTGCCGTTATCACGACAGTCGACTTTTCGGATCGAATCGATGGATCATATGGAATACCTGGGGACGATGCGCAAGCGAAAAACATGCGTTACATCCGCTGTGCTGCAACAAAGTCGAGCATCATCAACTCTTTCATGCAACTGTTTGGTTTCCAAAAGTCGGCGGTCGCAGCGGTAGCTAAGGCCTCGCTGGTCGGTGGGGGGACCAACTGCATGCTGCCGGTGGCAATGTGTTTGGCGGAAAAGGAAGGTTCGCCCGCTGCTTTTGTACCGGGCAAATGGTACGAAGGGAGAATCGACGCCGCCGGCCCCGGTGCTACCCCGATCGACGGAAGTTTTCGATGGATCAGGTTTCCAGGGGACTCACCAGGAGCCAGTTCTTTCATCGATCGCCTGCTATCCGAATCCTGCCAGGTGATCGGTACAAATACACAAGTCGATAGTGAACCTGGGCAGATGTCGAGTGCCGATAAGGCTTTCAATACCAAGTTCGGTGTTTACCAAAACCCGTACAAGCTGACGGATAACCCGCGAGCAATCCCGGATCCGGTCGGTATTGCGTATCTTGAGCCGACGTTCGAAAGTGGTAAGCCCGCTGGAGGTAGGGCTTATGACTCTTACAAGAAAGACCTGGATAAGAAAGACCCGGATAAGTCTTACCAAAGCCCGGCGGCAATTAACTTCAATCCTACGCCCGGAGTCGACGCGAATCTCGGAACATCGAATCCCGGAGGTCTCCAGAGAAGACTGTTGCTCTTGCCTGTTGTCAATTGCAATCCCCTTGGGGGCGGTGGCTCCACAGACATCGAGGAGGTCGCATGCATGCTCGCACTCCATCCGATCGGGCAAAACAAGTCCGAGGTGGATGGAGGTCCCCAAAAGGCGATAATTGACGGAAATGTGGATTGCAATGAACCGCTGGATGCTGATCTTAGCTGTAAGAACGACAAAGTGACGCTAAATGCGACGAATACTGGGAACTGCAATTGCAGCACCGGCGAAGTCGCAAGCGGGAGCAAAAAGTGCACGGGATCCCTGGTCTGCTACACCGGCGGCAAGAAGGACATCACTAATCTGATGCGCATGGAATACATCGACGATGGTAGCGCGGGTTCGCCTTGCGGCTCGCTAGGGGCTCCGGGCCCTGGGTTTGCGAAGGTGCCGGGGTTGGTGCAATGAGAAAGGTGAATGCTGGCCAGAGATTTCGCTCGCGCGATGGGCGACAGGCTGGCGTCGCTGCGGTCGAGATGGGGATCGTTCTCGCGCTATTGGTAATGTTGCTGATGGGTGTCTGGAATTTTGGTAGAGCAATTTATGCATATGACGCATTGGCGAAAGGGGCGCGATCAGCGGTACGATATTTGTCAACCGTGAATATTCCTCCAGTGGGTGATTCGGAGAGGGATAGATTGGATGAAAAAGTTTTGGCCTTGGTTGCATGCGGTGATTTAACTAAAAATCCATATGACGAAGGTAATTGCCCAGGAATTATTCCTGGTATTCGAAATGAAGATGGCTCATTGAATGTCTCCGTCACTACGACTTTGACATCTGGATTCAATAGCGGAGGAACGTTGCCGGTGGCGTTGAATTTGGTCAGGGTTGACGTTGGAGGCTTCGATTTTGAATTTACGATTCCGTTTGTACCTTTGGGGTCCATTACTATCGGGCCTGTAAGTGCCACCATGGCCGGACTTTAATTGTGACTCGCCGCTCTGTACGCAAGAATCAACTAGGGGTGACTGCAGTCGAATTCGGCCTGATCGCCTGGATTTTGGTGTTTTCGCTCGTCGCGATCATGGAAATTTCCAGGATTCTCTACACCTGGAATTCAGCGAACGAGGCCACGCGGTTTGGGGTGCGCGCGGCAGTTGTCTGTCAGCGGAACGACACGGGTCTGGTTCTGAAGCGAATGCAGACTTTTCTTCCCAGTCTGACTGCGGACAAGATTCTGATTTCTTATCCTGCTGCCAACGCAGACCCGCCAAATTTCACTTCGGTGGAAATTTCGGGTCTGACGATCGCTTCAGTCTTTCCGATGTTCGAGTTTCCCATTCCGATCCCCGCCTCTCGGGCCGTAATTACGGCGGAAAGCTTCGTCGGGACGGCGGATGCCGGTGAGTTTTACAGCTGGCTTTGTGATCCGAACAAATAGCGGACCTTGTCGCTACTTGTTTCTGTTCCGGTCTAGTGGCGCATTTTGCTGCGTGTGCCAGGGCGCTCTGATCGGCTTAACCATGGAGTAGACGTGTCTTGCAGACAATGTCGTACAACGCTCGCTTTTTCGCATCCACCAGTGTCCAAGCAACCGGCACAAAGGCGATCATGAACAATGCGGGGTGCAGCGCGCGTCCGGCTGCGAGGCTTATTACCAAACCGGTGAGTGCACATATGAACCGCAGCAAGGCGCGACCGATTCCAAGCGGCTTCCCGTCCGCAGACACCAGCCTCACCCCCATCGTCTTCATCGGTAGCGTGCGCCGGCCATCGCTCCATGACCAGGTGAAGTAAACCGCTAACACCAGGAACACAAATCCCTGGAATATCCACCGCACCACCCCTGGCTCCCCCTTGAACTGCGCCAGCGCCGAAAACCCGTAGCCGAAGAAAAACAGCACGCCGAACAGCAGCACCCCCTCATAGGCGATGCACATGAAGCGACGCCACGGGGTGGCGGGGATGAGTTGCGGATCTTCGGGTTGCATGGTGGACTCTGGCGGCAATGTCGCGGCGCATCAACTGGGGAGGATGCGGCCTCGTCGGTAGGAGTGTTTCGGAAAACACAACATCCTAGCAGCCGCTTTCTTGACCGTCCTGTTGCGCCGCAGTATTCTTTCTTGCTCTACCCGGAGCGGCTCCTGTGCCGCGGCCTTGCGGCCGTACGCAGGAGCCGTTGTCTTTGCATAAGCAGGTAAACCGCCGGCGGTTGCCAAAGACGCGCAAATGCATCGGAGTCGCCCCAAAAGGGCGACGAC
>Ga0222714_10005732_pt1 | contig 11726 bp, 15 predicted proteins | sample C33_3DmetaG_FD_165048 | JGI IMG/M metagenome (GOLD analysis project Ga0222714, IMG submission 165048) | Estuarine water microbial communities from San Francisco Bay, California, United States - C33_3D | ecosystem: Environmental > Aquatic > Marine > Unclassified | place: USA: California... | reverse complement strand
CTCCCGAAGCACCTGATCTACCGATACCTAAAACTCCCGCTGCTACTGCTAAGGTGGACTGCCCCACACCAGCACAAGCAGCGAAGGAACCTGTCGGTACATACATTGAGGGGTTCAGAAAGAAAGTTACTGACTACCAACTGATTGGTGATCAATGTATTCAGATTACGGAACCTGTACCTATACCAGAACAGATTATTGCTGGTCTTCCTGCTCCTGGTATGGTGATGACTACAGGAGGTATTGCCATCATTGCTACTACATCAGCACTTATGGCAAAACCGCTGGCAGATATCCTACTAAAGGTCATCAAACCAACGGTCAAAAAAGTTATGAAAAAGATTGCTGCTATCAGGGGGAAGGAAGTTCGGATTGAATCCCTATCGGAGCGCCGAGATCAGCAGCGGATTCGCTCACACGCGATTCGGAAGTTGAAGGGGAAGGAATAGAATGTTTGTGGGGAACCATAAAATTCACACCTCTCACTTGTACATCAGAACATATAGAAGCATATCTTGTTCCAGGAGCAAATCTAATTCCTACCTTCATCAATTCTCCACAATTTTTGAGTCTGGCAATCTCAAAATCTAACCTCTTGTTAGCAGTTTGCTGATTCATCATGTCAATATGTGCCTGTGCTGCTTCCTTACACTGCTGCTGTAGTTTCTTATCTAATGGTTCAGACCATGTAATAGAGAAACCTACACCCAGATTGTAATTATCTTTCTGTCCAGTTCTTATAGGAACGGTATAAAGCACAGATCCAGGATTATCTGGTGCTCCATCCTCATCCATATCCCTCATATCATAAACAGGATCATTATAATAAGGTTCATATGGTCTAGTAGCAGATGCACTACCAGTTACATATGGGGTAAAGTTTCTAGTAGGACCCTGACACTGGATTCCATTTCCATATGTGTTGGTAATGTATGGACCTTGTAGGACTTGGATTGCTTGGTTAGTGACACTACCAGAACTGTTAGCAACAGGGGCAGCAGTGGCGCTAACGCCACCAACAGTCTCCGCCAAACTTTGGGTCGGGAATAATCCACTCAGAATTATTGCGAGAAAATACTTGTAGTGTCGGTCACGCTTGTAACCTCGGTTACTCTTTGAATTATTGTATGATTGCTTAAACCAGGACCTGAATAGGTTTCTGTGAACTGAAATGCTCCGCCTGGTGTCGTCTGTGTAAAGTTTGGTCTGCTGTTGATTCCTGTCCATGATGATGTCACGCCATCTATAGTTACATTGTTAGCACCTGTGCCTGGTTGTAAAGAACCTGATGCTGAAATTCCACTACCCGTTACAGAGTATTGATACCCTGTGTTGTAGTCCATCGAGTTGATGGTCTCTGTAATTTTTTGTGTAGTCTCTGTATGACTAGTCATCGACCCCTGGGTGAAGTTGGGGACTACTGGGACTGCCTGGGCAGCCCCATGTAATGCTCCCAAGATCAAACCGAGACCTATTGCCTCTGTTAATCTCTTCATGGTATATAGTCTCAGTCGATAACAGTGATTTCAGTAACGAACTGTCCTGTAGCAGATGAACCAGCACCACCAGCAGTCAGCGTGATAGCATGAGTTCTGTCAATCGTACCTGCGAGTGTGCCAGCAGAACCAGCAGCATAAGAGGTAAGGTTACCGAAGTTAGGAACATCACCTGTGCTAACAGCAGCGGCAGGAACACTATCTGCTGCGTTGTATGTTTCACTCAACGACCAATCTTGTCCAGATGTGGTGACGGTGTATGTGCCAGCACCAGAGGTAGCACCACCCATCGTGCCTGCTGTGATGTTAGACCCAGAGGCAGAATAACTACCACCGATTCTTACAGCGGTAGAGCGAGCAGCATCAACAGTCAGTTGAACTGAGGAAGCATGTTTAGTAACAAGTCCGCCAGCATTTGCTGCACTTGCGGTCATCAGTAACATACCAAAAAGCAACGCTGCTTTTTTCATTCCCATAGAAATGGACTCCAGCCCTATTTATGAAAAAAGGGAGGTGTTAACCTCCCTTTCACTTCCTTCACACGGAAACTATATTATACAACAAATGGTTGTTGTTGTCCAGCTGGTAACTTAACTTGTCCAGATGGTAGTACCACAGGTTCTTTCTCATTCTCATCAATATCTGGATACAGAGCATCTAGATATTCTTTTGGAGGAGATGCCTTCACAACCTCATTAGTAGGCAATGCAGGCGGTGGAGTAATATCAATCGTCTGACCATACAAATGATGATCATTGCGAACATAAGTCCTATTCTTGGGATCCATGTTCACCAAGTTAATGGCATCTTGTTCCCATCCACAGTCGCAGTATTTTTTACCAGTGGTCTTATCGATCACTGAATACCAGACCCTTTCTACATAGGTTTCACTCATCTTTTTTCTTATTGAATCCGAACGGTGCGAGAGTATCCTCAAGTTTTAGTTTCAGTGCGACAGTGCCGACTGCTTCCATGACCTTCAGAATGTTCTCTGGTTTAGCATCTTCCCCCAGTTCTTTGGCAACATACCAATACTTAGGCCAGAATTCTTCACCTGCCTTCTGATAATCTTCTAATGTAAGGGTTTTCATTTACCAACTCCTTCACGGATATCATCATGAAGACGACTGACAACATTTGTTTTAATAGTTCTATGCAGTTGCTCTACTGCTTTAATAACTTCTGGGGTTTCATCCCAGTTCCAGGTATTACCGTTCTTATCAATGAATTCTCTTTTAGTCATGATTTGGGAAAAGAAACTTTTCAACATACATTGTAGCATATTCTTTGCCGAATTTGCCAGAAAGATAACCCTCAACAGGATCCAACTTTCTCATGTATGTATCAAAGTCACGATACTCTGAGTAGTCAGTTCCTGTGGGTTTAGCACTATCCAGCAGGAGACTATATGTTCTCACATATGCCTCAAAATCTTCCAGATAGTTATCAATATCTTTGATATGACACTTTCTCACATAGATGTATCGAGAGAAATGATTACCAGGTTGGAAGAATCTAATGTCCTTGTCAGTGTTATCTAAGAATGAACTCAGATGTAACCACACAATAGGATCATTGAACTCATAATTCTCTACTGGATGTTGAAAGTCGAATACAATGATGACTTTCTTCTCCATAAATGCCATAAGATCCATACCAAAACAGGGATGATTTCTCCCTGTCTTAGGATATAGGATATTATTGTAGATACATCCCTTACTATCCTCAATGATAGTCTCTCTAGACCTAAGGATAATATCAGAATTATATAAGTTTGACTCTAGAGTCGTATCTTTCTCAGTTTTTACATCAGTATAAGTATTCTCCATCGGAAAATACTTATGAACAATATCTTTATAGTTATCCCAAAGCATAGATTTAATCCAATAGTAGGACGAGGGGGACTTGAACCCCCACGGGCATATGCCCAGCAGATTTTAAGTCTGAGATGTCTACCAATTCCATCACCGTCCCATATCGGAATGACAGGATTTGAACCTGCGGCGTCTCGCTCCCAAAGCGAGTGCTCTACCAAACTGAGCTACATTCCGATCAGCAACCTTCTTCGTGTTCTGTATAGAGTCGAATAAGTTCATCATCAGCAGGCATCATGACTGCTGTGTTATTTCCATTCGTGATAGCGATGGACTCGCCTTTTTCAACGCGGGTGATCATTTCATCCCACCGTTCTTGAAATTGTTCCACAGTGTAAGTATCCATCTGCGTTATTTAGACTTCCACTGTGAGCAGTGGAGCATATGTGATCTCGTCCTCGCTGAGCATAGCATGGACGAAGTTCCAGACATTCATAAACTCTTCTGGAGTTTCACAGTCAACAAACTTTTCATCGCCCTCACTAGAAAGCAGTGAGAATTTACGAGCATTGACATCGCAGGTAACTTCTAGGATGTAAGCGTCGTCGGATTCGGGCATGGGTCTTGTCTGTTGTGTACTTATTATAGCAGGTTATGCCTGGTATGTAAAGTTGGTGGGGTCACCTGGGTAATCCTTCACCGACTCACCTTCATATTCTACCACAAGACTGCCCAGACGGGAAGCAGTAACCGTATAATATGCCTTAATGTTTCTAAGGAAAGCGGTGGATGAGATGATTATATCATTGTACTCATCTCTCCTTGCTTTTACATACAATGTTGGATCTGGTCTATCATATGCTGTAAGGTTTACAGTGATACTGTCATAATCTACCAGTCCTTTCCAATAGTCTGGTAACTTAATAATACTCTCACCATCTAATTTGCCGCGAATATATACTGCTGCTTCAGGACCCTCAACACAAACATGTCTGAGTCTCCATCCCTCCTTATTGGGGTGTTTGATATCGAAACTCTTCCAGGACTGTTGGTTAATAGTTCCTTGGAATGTGCCACTAAAATCTCCAGTGGCAGTGCCGTTGATATTGACATCGGTAACATTAGTAATATCACCAATAATATCTAAGTCACCAACAAAACTGCCATTACCTGTACCACCTGTAGTGGTCTGAGTAATAAATGCGGCGGCATATACGATCTGATCACATCGAATATTGTTGTGATTATATTGCTCGTCTTCTACCTCTAATTTTGCCTCCATGATGACATCATCTTGGAAGTCTGCTCTCTTACAAACAAACAGTTCTTTCTCGACCTGTAGTTCTTGTACAGTGCTAATACCAGGGCGAACGAGAAGATTGCCATCGACAATTCTCACATCACTGTAAGTAAAATCGGTGTCACAATTAAGAACATCAATGAACCCAGTGAATACTGTAGGGTCCTCAAAGTAATTAACCCTATCGCCATGCACATAAGGTTTATCTGGAGTGTCCTCCTTTTCCCCACATTCAAATGCAGAATTTGTTCCTAATTCAGATCCCATTGTTTTTACTGTATTGAAGTACCGCTTGAGGTGATAGAACCCCCACCTAAAATTTCTCCTCTTCTTACTGCATCTCTTTCCGCATCAGTAACTGGAGCATCCAACTCATCACCAATACGATCAGGTCCTGTCTCAGCAGAAGACGCCGAAGAAGATGAAGATCCATCACTGACTGGAGAGACTGTCTCACCTCTTAAGAGAGCACTAGACTCATCAGCACTAGCAAACTGGGCATCAATGGTAGCACCAGCAGATGCTGCAGCTAACAGATCTCCTGACGCTGCTGCTGTTGCCAGAACCTCAGCATTACTTTGATCCTGACCAGTCTTCAGTGGGGGAGATGGTGTAGCAGCAGAATCAAGAGCTGCCATAGCATCACCAGACTTAGAACTGACAGTCGCCGCGGCCAACTTACCAAGGGGACCAGTTGCCATCTGAGTGCCTTGGATACCAGTGTTAGCGAGACTTCCATCCGCAACACCAAAGGCAGCCTGAGCACCAGCAGTGAGTGATTCAAACCCACCACCCAGAAGACTATTTACTGCTCCGAGACTACTAAGAGATCCTCCAGTCAGAAGACTTCCAGTGCTAATAGCATTAGCAACATCATCTCCCAGAAGTCCAGCGGCGCTGCCAAGAGGATCATTCAAAACCTCTTGAAACTGACCAAATGCATCCAATCCTAATTCTTTATCTTTGAAGAGACTATCTGCTGCACCAGTAAGATCTGATAGTCCAAGATCTTCAAGGGTAAAACCAGCACCCTGAAGTGCTGCTGCTGCCTTACCATCAAAACCACCAGGGGCAGCACCTGTCTGAGGATTCTGTGCTTTAGCAGCAAATGTACCTTCTAAGACATCATCAGGGACAAAACTATTCTCAAATACTTTCTGACCCCATGTTTTTGGTACTAGGTTACCTCTCTTTGCCTTTACGGTGGCAGTGTTTCCCTGAATATAAACTCTACCACTGCCTGCCTTCAGGTTGACATTTCTACCTGCTTTGATATCAATATCCTGGTCAGCAGACATCGAGATATCTTTAGCATGTACTCTGACTCTACCTCTATCAGCATTGATAGTGATATCACCAGTAGCAGCACTGACTCTGATGTCAATCTGATTAGGATTATTCTTATCTCCTGCTCTAACTTCTATCGATTTATCTGATGCAATTCTAGCAAGACCTAAACCATGGTCTTGTGTAATCAAAAATACTTCACCTTCATCATTGGTGAAGTATATCTTTGCGGACTCTGGTCCGTTGATACCATTTTTAGGGCTGCCTGCCTCAATACGGAAATGACTTCCGACAGACTTTAGTTTTCTTCTAGCCCATTTTCTCTGTGCTCTTCCCATTAGCTAACACAATCGATGACAGTAAACAGACCCTTCTGTGTGGTTACAGGTGGGATGGTGCCAAATATAGGTTTAAGGATGGCACCTGTGCCCGAAGCGGTCACAATCTTAAATTCAGGTGGCACAGCAAATCTAAGGATATTTATGACCTCTACATTAGTGATTCCACCAGTTACAGGGTCTACGGTAATGTTAAAGATTGGTGGTCTTTCAGTAGTTGCTCTCTCCTGCTCAGATTGTGCAGTGCTGTCTGGATTGTTAGGATCTGCTGCAATATATCTGACAGCATCTTCTGCTGTAGTTTCGTACACAAACCTTGTCTCATCAATAAAGTCATTAGGACCATAGTTTCTGCCAGGATTCTGTACATAAACACCAGTCATACCAACATTTGTTGGAGGATCGTTCACAACGGGATATCCTTCACCCTCAGTATTGACTACGATCGCTTCTACCTGACCCTCTTCGTTGATGATTGCTTTGGCAGTGGCACCATAACCCTTACTACACTTATCACCGATGCGAACTGTTGGAGCAGATGTGTATCCACTACCAGGAACTTTCATGTCTACGCCGATGATACCTGCTGTTCTAGTAACACTATCAGCAACTGCACCGAGACCAGAGTTCTCTACAACATTGCCGAGCACAGCTTCACCAATGGCACCTACACCACCGCCACCAAAGATCTCGACGAATGGATTGCTATCTTCGCATCCACCAGTACATCCACCAGCACCCTGTAGAGCATCTAAGAGATCTGATACTGCTCCACCAGTAGGTGACTTTTGGACCAGGTTATGAATGTAGTTAAATGGATCTGCACCCTTCTCAAAGACAGGACCAGCAATTTGATATTTCTTCTCTGGAGCACACTTGCCTTTGTTAGACTGACCACAATCGAGGAATCCTGCAATATCCTCAAATGCACCAGCGGCACTTCTGAGGAAATCTGCTACCTGCAATCCTCCTTGCAGGATTGGTTTTAAGAAGTCAAAGATAGGCGCTAATGCATTTTGAATCCTATTCATAAGATCGCCAATGAAGCTACCAACAAAGTTAGCGGCAATACAAGCGATTGCTCCAAGACCACCTGCTAAGAGTTTTTTCAGTGCATCCTTTACAGTTCCCTTTATACCCTCAACAATCTTTGCTGCTGCACATGCCAAACCGTTCTCTGCGTTCTTTACAGCGTTGACCATTGTGGTCTGGTTCGCTCTACCTGCCGCATGTGCTGTAGCATAGGACTGAGGCGTATTGCCCATCTGCCCGAAGACAGAACTAAATGTATCTTTGTATAAGTTATCCAGTCCCTGCGATAACTGTGGTTCAATCCAATCATAGGCAACATCCATCATTCTGCCTACGAAACCATTCGCCTGAGTCTCAATTACATCAGCAACTGCACCGATCTCTGCTTCTAATTGAGCACCCTTTAGCGATAACTCTTCAATCTTATTTGCCATGTTCTCGATGAGGTTAGTCATGCGAGAGATGGAAAAATCATTACAAGGATCGTCTGTCAATACAAACTTACCAGCACCATCTTGGTCAGCGTACTCACCTTTGTCTGCGCTAGTATTTGTCTCGTTAGATTTTGAGTTCTGTTCGTTAGACTGATCTGTTTTGATTTTAGGGTTTACTGGAACATCTTCTGTGTATCCAGTAAACTTTTTAAATGGTTCACTAAACTCTTCTAAAGTCTGACCATCAGCAGTATGTGCAAAATGACCTAGGATGCATGGTTGTTGAGCTTTGTCACCATCCATGAAGAATCCAATACAGACATCGCCCTGTTGCAATTCTGTAGACTCAACAAAGTTAGCAGCACCACTACCAGCAGTGCTTGGTAGCATTACCTGTGCAAATGGAAGATCTTTATTTTCAATAGTCTCATCAAAGGGATGGTGTCCCATGATGCGAACTTTGTATCTATTACCCCATCCATCGCCATCGACGGTTTGATCTTCCTGGGCATCTCGCGGGGCGATCTGACCCAACCAGAGACGCATACCGTCTCTTCCGAAGAAGTTAGATTGTCCGTAATCGCCCGCTTCTTTTGCCATCAGTCGTCGTAAACTCTACACTCAGCAGCATCTGGATGAGTATCACAATACAACTCAAGTGGAGTAGGATCGTGATCATCCTCTGGATGATTCTCTTTATATGCTTCTAATTCTTTCAACTCTCCCTCAGTATGACGACGCATTTGTGGGGAAAGGGTCGGGTCGTCAAGAATTTTTTTGTCCGATTCAATATGTTGTTCGATGTTTTCCATTGTTACCTACCTGATTTATCTCTGATCACTTTCATAGCAGAATATGATCGATTGGGTGACCAGAAGTGTGTTATTTCTTTTATAATATATAGACCACTTTGCTTATCGTCTAATTCGTCTTCGCTGTCTGTCAAAGGAAACTTACAATCAATAACATCACCAGCGACAAGACCAACATTCATGGCACAGGTAAAAGTTACCGTTTGTGTGAACATTGAACTGTAACGGGCGATAGACTGAGAGATATCCTCTAATTCATCATTATTGATCTCTTTAGAGACCTTTTCTTCAGACTGACCAACATCATAGACTCCACAAATCAGTCTTTGTCCCAACTCATTAGATGGGATTTTATTTGGATCTTGAACCTCTGGTTCTGGATTTTCTTCTGTTCCTAAAGACTCCTGATCATCATTAGCCTGGAACTTATTATTTACAAACTCAAAAGTATTTGGATTGAAGAAAACTCTGTATGTTGATTTTTCACCAGCAGCAGTGTCTCCAATGACATCGTTATTGTTTTGGACGCTGTATGTCAACACTTTCGACATGTTCTTTTCAACAATCTCGTCCATGTTTTCTCTACATGCAGCAGCAGCGTTTTCATTTACCCTGCTAAATGTATATTCCATTTTCTTTTCCACTTTAATCATTTCTTCAAATGATTTAAAGGTAACTCCCTTTCTAGTCTGCCAGAATAGAAATCCAGCAGTCTTACTATTAGCACCAACTGGAATAGCTCTCGCTGCCAGATGAGGGATAATAGTATATGGTTTTCTCATATTACCATAGAAGTTAATATTCTTTTGAGTTTCTTCTACCTCCGCAATAGCATCCTCCTCAAACTTCAGCAATTTTAGCACATCATTGATGATCTCGCTAACTTTTTGACCCTTATATTTCTTTAACACCCTAACATTTTGATTGGTCATTGCCTCCTTAGACACTAGATGCAGAGTAAATGTCTGCATCTGCTTCTCTTGAATATATCCACTAATGCTATTGACATACATCTCAACCTCAAATACACCAGGGTCCTTATCAATATGCATCTCATATGGTGTTGTAATTTTAATAACTACCTTTTCCCCTCCACGGATGGGTAGACTATTATATACATCACTTGTAGAGACAATTGTCATATGTGCAGTGATTGTTGGAGAAAATACATCTTCGTAATATTGAAATGCTACGACACCCTCCTTCATATCCAATTCATCCCCTTTCAGGGAGGTAATTGTGATAGTGTCATATCTAGATGCTTGAGTTGGTTGTGGCATTATGTGTAGAAATTCCTCATCGTGAGCGACTTAGAGACCCATTCGCTATAGTCTGGACCACCAGATGTGCTAGGTGGAGAAGACTTAGATCCCGATCCAGAACCACCAGATTCATTCTTAGCTATAGTGCTATTTATTGGGAATGGGACAATAGTAGGACTATCAGGTTCCTCTAAAGCACTGGGATCTAGTTTACTAGGTCCAGTGCTAGAAGAGGATAGCAGAGTGCTAGGAGGTTGTGTGTTTACTGATCCTCCAACATGGTTAAAGTGTGTTGATGTAGCACTGTAGTCAGCATGAATAAACCCATACTTATGAGCGTTCTTTCTAATCCATTTACCTGCAGCACTATTCCAGTTAATATCAAATGCCTCACCATACATGTGGGCAGAGTTCTTTGAAGAACCCTTAGTATTTGCGTTTGTCTCAGGATTTCTATAAGAACTAGAAATACCAGATCCAATATCAATACCCTCTTCTGCAGCAGCTGCTGCCATTCGTTTGAAGTCTGCCGCTACATTACCCTTTGGTCCAGTGCTGTTAAGCATAATCTTTCTACCCTTGTAGTCAACATATCCAGTATCTACAAGGTTCACATTACCTGCTTTAGGAGTTGTTGGTTGTACACTAGGTTGTGGTTTTGGTGGTGGAGCGTTGAAAGCATCTCTAACTGCGGATGCAAATGTTGATGACTTTGTTCCAAAATCATCTTCAAAACTTCCCTTCTTCTTATCTTTTAACCATTTTAGTGCATTTGACCATCCAGCATTATGAGCATAAGCAAGAACCTCAAGTTTTTCTCTTTCGTTTAGATTATCATACTCAGGATTTCCACTCAGGTATTCATGGTTTGCTCTTGTATATGCAGCAAAATATCTCTCCTGCATCTCAGGATTCTTTCTAAATCTCTCTCTCGCTGCTTCATCATCTCCTTCATAGGTTTCTCCTAAGTATCTTGCAGCATCCTGTCTGGCAGCAGCACCCATTTGGTATCTACCAGCATAATGTCCCCCAGAACCACCTTGCTCATCATATACCCCGCCAGATTCTTTTGAGGCAATAACATCTCTAAATGTATTGAAATCGCCCTGCTTAAATCCTGCTTTCTTAACCTGAGTCTGTGCTGTTGAACTTGATACCGCACTCTCAGCTAAACTAATACTAGGAGTTGAAGATGGTGTAGATGTTGATCCAGATTCTGTGACCTGAGATCCACCTCTATCTAGTGCTGCTTTAATGTCCTCTACACCTTTTCCATTTACCCAATCTTTAATAGAATCTTGAATATTTTGAATCTCAAACTTCCAGTTAGTTTGAGCTTTATTCACATCACTCACTGCATCATCAATTTTATTTCTAAGTTTGCCCTCACTATCAAAGAAATCTAAATTGATTATATTTTCCCACAACTGCTTACCAACATCAATAATAGATGTTATAGCATCAACAGTGGTATCCCACATCTTTTTAATGGACTGGAAAATTCTCTGCACAGTCAATCTAATTCGATTGACTTCATTAATAATTTGAGGTAACTTATCTAAGACAAATCCAACGATGATAGCACCGAGTGCCTTTAACAGTCTTTGGATTGGTCCTCCACCTGTGCTTATTGCTTTATTTGCACCACCAGGTCCAATCTGAGACTCTGGTTTTTTTGCTTCGAGAAGTTTTTCTGCATCAACTTTTTTCTCAGCATCATTTGCTCTAAATACTGCAAGATCTCTAGCAACGATTGCTTTTTTATCTGCGTCTAATTTACTCTTAACAACTTTTTTCAGACCAAGAGTCGCTTGTAAGACTCCTGTAAGTCCGATATCAATCGTATTAATTACTTCGTATGTTGGTACTAGTTTCATTTACCGACACCGTATACAGTTCTAAAGTGCAATAGATAATCATTATTAGGATTGGATGTACTCAGATCTGGAAT
>Ga0222714_10005731_pt1 | contig 11727 bp, 4 predicted proteins | sample C33_3DmetaG_FD_165048 | JGI IMG/M metagenome (GOLD analysis project Ga0222714, IMG submission 165048) | Estuarine water microbial communities from San Francisco Bay, California, United States - C33_3D | ecosystem: Environmental > Aquatic > Marine > Unclassified | place: USA: California... | reverse complement strand
AGAAGGCGGTTTGGGCCGCTTTAAGGATGCTTATGTAGCTGGCATGGGGGGAAATAAACAAGCATTACTCGGCGCGGCTGGTGTTGCAGGTAGCATAGCTGGTGGGTATGGAGCATTTGACCAACCACAAATGGCATTTCCTGAACAAGAAAAATATGATGATGCAACATATATTGCAGCGGATCGCACTTACCTTCCACAAAGTAGGGAATCCATATTAGGTGGTGAAGGGAGAGAGCATCAGTATTTTGATGTAGTTAATCCAGTCCCTGGGTATAAAACGCTAAACGCTGCACGAGGTGGATTGCTTGCGTTGAATAAAATGAATAAAGGTGGTTTGTTACAGGGGTCAGGTGATGGTGTGAGTGATAGTATACCTGCTGTTATACAGGGTAGTGGCCAACCAGTAATGCTCTCAGATGGAGAATACATAATGCCAGCGGAAGTTGTTTCTGCTATTGGGGAAGGTTCTACCGCAAGTGGTGAAAGAAAGCTCACTAACCTTGTAGATACAATAATGGCCAACACTAGAAAGTATGCTAAAGGTAAAGAAAACGGATCTGATAGGTTATTGAAAGGGCTTATACCAACTGCATGATAAAAGTATCTATGGTGCCATCAGACCAAGTAATAAAGTTATGGGATGAAGTAGAACCACATTTACAGAAAGCCGCTGAATATACATATGGGCGGTATCAGGTTGGAGATATATTAGATTGCATTACAGATTACGACTTTACACTTTGGATAGCATTTAACGAAAAAGAAATTAAAGGCGCAGTAGTGACTAAATTTTCTCAGTATCCACGCAGTAAATATTTAGATCTAGTATTTTGTGGGGGTGATGAGTTAGAAATATGGAAAGCCCCAATGCTTAAATTATTACAACATTGGGCTTTTGATAATGAGTGTAAGGGTATTGAGTCTACTGGAAGACCTGGGTGGACTAGAGTTTTTGCATCTGATGGCTGTAAGCCATTATGGTATACATATGAATTACCTGCCGGTGACGCAGGAATAGGAGAAAAACATGGGTAAAGGTAGTAGCGCCCCAGCACCACAGCCTACGCAACAAACAGTTAATCAGGTTAATTTACCTGAATACGCTAGGCCGTATTTTGAAGACATATTAAAGCGTGGGCAAGCTGAGTCTAACAGACCATACCAAGCCTATGAAGGCCCACGAGTAGCTGAGTTTACGCCCACACAAACGGCGGTTCAGCAAGAAACAATGGCTATGCAGGCTCCGGGACAATTCCAGCAAGGGAGTCAGATGGTTGGCATGGGTGGCCAACAGGCTTTTGGATATGGGCAAATGGGGGTTGGACTAGGTGCGCTCGGTGCAGGTACTGGTCAACAGTATCAGACGATGGCTACAAACCCATATGCTATGCAAGCATATATGTCACCTTATATGCAGAACGTGGTGGATATACAGAAACAGGAAGCCATCCGTGCAGCGCAACAAGGACAACTCGGTCAAAATCTAGCTGCTGCTAGACAAGGTACATATGGCGGTGCTAGACAGTTACTAGCCCAAACTGAGAGAGAAAGAAACTTACAGCAGAACTTAGCTAATATACAAGCAGCAGGGTCACAGAAAGCGTTTGAAGATGCTAGACAGGCGCAACAGTTCGGGGCAGATATTGGGTTACGTGGCTTACAGACTGGGTTACAAGGTGCACAAGTAGGCTTACAAGGTGCACAGCAGGGTGTGCAAGCAGGAGCTAGCCTAGCAGATATAGGCACTGCTCAACAACAAGCTAACTTACAAAGACTTACCGCACAGTCAGCGGTGGGGCAACAAGAGCAGGCTAGACAACAGTCTCTTATGGACTTGGCATACGCTGACTTCTTACGTCAGAGAGATTACCCGATGGAGCAGTTGGGCTACTTCAGCAACTTAACAAGAGGTATGGCTCCACAACTAGGGTCTACCGCTACTACATATGCGCAACCACCGTCAATGACTTCACAGATTACAAGTCTTGGTTTGGGGGCACTTGGTCTATACGGTTTAGGTAGAGGAACATCGTAATGTTGAAACCATACTCACTACAAGCACCAGAACAGATCGCTAAAGAATACGGCGGTGATAAACAGAAGATTCAGGAAGCCGCTAGGTTTCAACTGATCGACCCTACTGCAGCTGTGCTAGCGGGTATGTTTATCGACCGTGTAAGAGCGGCTGAAGCAGCTGAGATGCAACATGCTCAAACAGTGGCTCAAGATGTGTTTGGCCCTAAGACTCCCCCTGCCGCAGTAGCTGGTTTACAAAATGCGCCACTACAACCACAACCACAACAAGAAGCTCCGCTACCAGCCGGTATTCAGTTAGCACAACCGACTGGACTTGGTAATCTCCCTATATCGGAGTCTATGGTGCCAGAGGTGGATATGGGTCAGGGAAAAGCAGGAGGTGGGCTGGTTGCGTTTGCAGGGGGTGGTAGTGTTCCTGGGTATGCTGATGGAGTATTGGTACAAGACAATATAAAAGATATAGGCGCACGTGCGCTAGCAGAACGACAAGCTGCAAGGCAAGCATTAGTAGGGGGTAGTACGACAAGAGACGAATTTTTAAGGGGTTATGTACCACCAACAACGTCTTATGATGACATCCTTAAAGGAGCACAAGATAGAGTTTCTATTGGACTACCACAATTAGATTACACAGGTTATGCAGACTACTATGGCCCAGAGATGCTTGGTGGAAGAAAAGCCGCTGCCGAAAAATTGATGCAGGACAGATATACAAGAGGTCTAAAAACCGCAGCTTTAGTTGGCGGGTTTGGTGGGGCAGGGGACATAAAAGGCACGACCGGTAGTGTCGTTGGAGATATCCTGCAAGGTGGTATTGCATTCGGAAAACAATTTGCTCCAGCATATCTAAAAGCTGAGGAAGCTAAGATGGCAGCCGAAGACAAGATAATCGGTATGGAAGAAGCAGCTAAAGATAAGCAGTTCAATATCCTAAATCAAGAGAGAACCGCCGCGCTTCAAGAGAAACAGATAGCTATTGCTACTGCTGATAAACAAGCAGAACGTGATGCTGATGAGAGAATTAAATACTATACTGCTCAAATGAACCTACTTGTGGCACAAGCACAAGCATCAAAAACAGGTCCATCGCAATATACTTCAGCGTTTAACACCAGACTAGAACAGCTTAGACAGGAAGCTATAGCAGCCGGTATTAATCCGGATGATCCTGCTGTAAAAGCTAGACTTGAAAACCAAGCGTCTACCGAAGTTAGATTAGAAGAATCGGCTGTAAAAGTGGCTTCGACCATGACTTTAGAACAAATTAAAGAGCTTAACGCAAGCCTTACTAAAGCTAGTGAATCAATAGCAAAAGAATGGCAAGACGTTAAAGATAGGTTGTACTCGGTGGATCTGAAGTATGCGACAGCAAAATCCGAAGAAAAAACTAATCCAGATTCTGCTGCGTATGTTAAAAAAGTGGAAACTGAAGCTATGAATGAGTTAAGGAATAAGACATTTGAAACCTTTGGTATTAACCCAACCATAGCTGCAATACGCGCAGAAAAAGAATTAAGCAACCTAAATAGTGTTATTGGTGGATTACTTAGTGGGGTTAGAAAAGCATCAGAAAAACCAACAGAAAAATCTGATGCAGAAACGTCCGGTGGGGAAGCATTTAAAGTCGGAGATAAATCCTATAAAGTTGGGGACAGAATAAACGATGCCCAACACGGTCTGATAGAGTTTGGTGGTCTGGATGAAAACGGACAACCACTTTGGTACAAAGTAGAACAATAAAAATACTGTAGTAACTTATAGGGAATTTGCATGGCTAATCGTATCCCATTGGATCAACTGCCAGAAAGACTAGGCGGCACGTTAAAAGAAAAGCCAAGGGTACGAATTCCGCTTAACCAATTACCTGAAGAGTTAGGCGGCCCCCCTAAGTCATCTGCGGCTATAACTAGTGAATCACCCCTAGAAAAAAAGAAACGTGAGGGCACTGTTGTTGGCGGACAAGAACCTAAAACCGAGTTTGTAGATCTAGGCGATGGAATAGTAAATCCTGAAGCTCTTGCTGAAGTAAAGCCAGAAGTAAAGCCAGAAGTAAAGCCAGAAGTAAAGCCAGAAGTAAAGCCAGAAGTAAAGCCAGAGGTAAAACAAGGGGCACGATCAGCAATTGGCTATACGATACCTGTGGGTGGGATGGTAGGTATCGTACCATCAGATATGGACCGGGCGTATGAGGCGCTTAATAGGATACGTGTGGGGGGTCAGCATCCCTATGGTACTGACGCATTAAGACCGGAACATCGACCAATAGAAGAAGAAATAGAAGCCGCTGAAATACCTGTTGCAAAAGACGGCTATGGTCTTAAAGAACTACAAGAACAAGGGTTAGATAACCAATTATTAAATGCTCTAAGAGAACGCGTAAAGATAGATTTTGAAGCTGGAAAAGGTATGCAACCAGATCCAGAAGATGGGCTAACTGAGAGTATGCGTAGAGTATTTAATAATTTTGATCGCCTACCATTAGAACAGAGACAAAATATTTTTAATAGGCTTTCTACCTCCCAAGTAAAAAATATAGAGGTAGGAGAGGTAGTACAAGAAGGAAAAGTAACGGAAGAAGTAAAACCAAAAACAGGCGCGGCGCTTAATTTCTCTAGTATGGAGAGCTACGACCAGCCGAAAAAAAGAGTTACTGTAGTTCCTAGTCAGCTAGACGCACTTGGATTTGATCCAGCTGGCGAAGCCTTAGATGTCACTACTGCAAAAGTAAGCCCAGATGATGCTTTTGTTCGCGGTCTCGGTATGACTAAAGAGATGTTTAAAAACATACCAACGTCCATGCAAGCACAATTTAGTGCTCAAGCGATAGAGAATAAAAGAAAACTATTAGAACTATATAAGCGTTTGGATGCGGGTGAAAGGCTGCCAAGTATACTTCAGGAGTTTGCACCTTCTACGTTGCAGCAAAAACAAGCTGAAGAAGCGGCTAAACAAAAAGGAGTTCCGTATGGTTCTAAGATGCTTTCAGAGCGTTCATTTGCTACTGGTATTAGCGGCCTTACTCCAGAACAAACATATTTAAATAATTTTGGGCGTGCTTACTTAAGTGGTTCTGCTGCTGATAAAGCTTACTTTAAAAATGCTTTGACTAAAGATATAGAACAAAGCGCCAAAGCGTATAAAGAAATTTTACCTAAACTCAATGAGTTTATGGCGCTTTCTCAAAAATACCGCGAAGGTATACCTAACCTAGCAGATGTCAAGAGTGTAGATGATGTTGTTAATGTACTAAGTTTTTATACTGCAAACGGCCTCGCAACTATTCTTCCTATTGCGTTAGGTGGTTTCGCAGGTGGCCCTCCGGGGGCTGTTGCAGTGGCTGCCCCATTGAACCTAGCTGGAAATATAAACAACCGATATAACCATTTGCTAAAGCTATTCGCGGGTCTTGAGACTGACGAAGAAAAAGCAGAAGCGATGATTAAGTACTTAGATGTAACTAAGGACGAAACTTTAAGGGCAGCTATAACCAGCACCTTGCTTGATACTGCTTTAGGCCCAGTAGGTAGAATCGTAAAAGCACGATATATAAAAGATTTAGCCACAAAAACAGGGAAAGAAAAAGCAAAAGAAGCAGGGATTGATATCGTTACAGAGGGTACAGCGGAAGCCCTACAAAAGACTAATGAAATTGCTAGCGAGATTCGATTACGAGAAAAGAAAGGACCGCTATTTACTAAAGAAAACTTTAAGGCAATAGCTGAAGATTTTGTAGCTGGCGCAGTTGGGTCAGCTGCTTTTAAAGGCGTTGAGTTTACTTCTGCCCCTGCAATAAAACAAGCCTACACCATGTATGAAAACATGAAGGCTAATCATACTGTAAATAAATTGCTTGAGGGAGACAATCTACACCCAGAAGAAAAAGCATACATATTAGCCCAGATAGAAGAAGGTGTTAAACCTATTGACGCATTAGCAGCAGTTCAGATTAATTGGGGCCAGAAAAAAGATCCTGTTCTTCCAGAACGTAGTGACCCAGAAGAGTTTGTAGAACAAGCTGGGATTGATAACCCGAATGTAGTTTCGTTTTTGTATAGGGATAACGAATTACAGGATGATGTAAAGCGTGGTAAATATACAAAAGAAGATGCTGATGTTATTTCCGCACGCGCTTGGGTACTTATAAACGATGAAGATGTACCCCCAATAAAAGCTTTTAATCAGGCTAAACAAGAAGTAGCCCAAGAACAGACTAGAAAAGAAGAGGAAGTTATACAGGTTGATGAAAAAACAGTAACAGACTCACCTGAAATAGTTAAAGAAACAGAACAAGTAATTACTGAAGAAGCACAAACTAATCCAGTTATAGGATTTACTACCGAAAAAGGTAGCACTTACACTATAGATAAGAACCAGAGAACTTCACGTACAAAGAATTCACCAGGTGAAGGACAAGGACAAACTTACCCCCCTGCGGGAGTTTTGTACTTAAGCCCTAATGATGTTTTTGGTTTGCAGATGGCAGGAGCAGAAGCAAGGCAAGAAATTGGGAAAGAAAATCTGGCTATTCGTTTAGGTTATGTAACGTATTCTGATGATTGGATACCAACTTACAATGCTGTAGAAGATACTACGCAAATACCAAAAGGAGCGGAAGCAAAAGTTTTACTTGTTAATAGAAATACGGGCGCGACAATACAGGTTTTCAACGCTCAGACAAATCCACAAGTAGGCTTACATCCAGTAGAAAAAACTTACTTGAAAGATGGTACTAGTCTTACCCATCTAGGTAACAAAATAGTTAGCCTAAACCAAGAAGTCGTAGAAGAAGTAGATACTACAGTCGAAGAAGAGCCAGTAGTTGACCCTATAACTATGCCAGCAGTGGTGCGGCGTAGAAACAATGCGCCTATAAGTAGGGGAGACATAGATACTTCTTCAATAGATACTAGAAGCGATGAAGACTTTACAAGTATCCTTTCGACTAAACCCACTGTTACTGATGCAAACAAAGCAGCAGACGAGCTAGCTAATGAATGGGAAGTCCTAAATAATAGCCTTGATGTTCTTACATCAAAGCAAAAACAAGATATTTATGGACGTGCTGCAGAGATTATTGCTAACAATCCCGGTACAGAAGCAGCGAGAATAGCAGGCACAGTACTAGAAAATGCTACTGCGTATGAAAAAAACTTAGCCAATAACCAAGCTAAAAGCAAAGCTAAATTTGCCAAGTTAGGGGTATCTAACTTGTTTTCTAACTACCAAACTGACAACACTGTAGGGGATGCCTTTGGGCAAATATCAGGATTATTTATTTCTCCTGAATCTAAGTCGGTTGTAAACGATATATTACGAGCTTCCGAAGGGCTGTTTTCTCCAGAAGTAAGACAGGGTATTAGATCTGAATGGCAAAAAACCTACGATGCTGCTATGCAGGCGGCTACTGAAAAGCAGAAAAGAATACTAAGACAGATTCCTGCGGCTATTAACGGGAATGCAGAAGCTCAAGCTGCGGTGCAAAAAGCATACCAAGATAAAACTTTGAATCAACAACAGTATCAACTAGCCAACCCAAGTCAATGGTGGGCTTCAAACGCTAGAAATATATTAAGTGAGCCAACAGAATCAGGAAGCTGGCAAGCCTCTGCTGCAGCGGAACAAAAGGGCGTCATTGATGACTTCCAACAGTTAATGCAGCTAGACGCTACTGACCCAGTTATCCAAGCGATGAATGAGGCTACTAACAATAGAGTAACCGAACAGCCGACAGCTGATGCTGAGCGTGTAGTAAACGAACGGATTGATGCTGAGCTAGCGGATACTCCAATAGATGGTACTGTTGCTGATTTAGAAAATGAAAGTATAGAACCTACTCAAGAGCAAAAAGATCAACTTAATGATGCTATAGATAACACTCCTCCAGTAAATTCATTAAGCCCGACTGAGGTGTTAGATGCAGAAACTCTAGATAGGATGACTAAAGGTTATTCTTTGCCTTCTAGAAATAGACTAGAAAATTTAAAAGTTCTAGTTAAGTACTTCAATGTTCTAAGCCCTGATAAACAAGTATATCTTTTAGCGCTACTACAAACATCTGACATTCATCGTCTGTTTAAGAGATACACCAAAGATGTATTTGGCCCTGATGATCCTGACCACATTGCAAATATCATAGAAGAAGTAAAAACTATGAATGCAAAAACTGGTAGGTGGATTACACAATACAGACCGTTAGTAGAAGCTTGGAGTAAAGTTAATTCTACAAAAGCTGGACCGCTTCTTGCACAACTGATGAACCTATCTACAAAATTAGGTATTGACGTTAACAAGCAGACAATAGAACAACTATTAGATCCTACCGCCATAGATCCAAATACTGGAGAGTTGGTTGGAGACATAGAACTAGTCAGGTTACGAGATGCACTTAATAGAACAGGCGAAAAAGAATTATCTCCTGCTGGCGCAGCTGCAGTATCTCGCCAAATAGATAAAAGACGGTCTGAAATAAGAGTTATATACCAGCTTAAAAATCAAATTGAGCAATTACCTAATGGCGTTGCTGCATTAAAAGTATATGACGACGTCAAAAAGGCGTATAGAGATTTCTTTGACACTTATGAAAGAGTTCTTAAAGAGAATATAAAGAACCTAGCGTTAGATCCTGAAAAAGAGCAGCAAATGCTCGATGTTATATCAGATAGATTTAATCTTGCTAGAACTAACATACCTGTCTACTTTAAAATCAGTAGAAGAGGTAATAATTTTATAAGGATTAAATTAGATCCTGAATTTTCAGGTTTCTATCAGCTTACCGATTCAGAATATAGAGCAGCTAAAAAATTTATTACCGCTCCAAAAGAGCAAGGTGGATTGGGTATAGATTGGGGTAATAACAATCAAGTCGAGTACGGCAACATTAAAAGTAAAGAAGATAGACTTAAATTTGATCGTAACTTTTTAGAATCTGATGGTATGTTACGAGAGATGTTTAATTTAATAGACTCAGCGTCTCCAGAAAAAACGAAAATAGATGCTACTTCTTTTAAAGAATATCAGTCAGCACTTAAAGAACAATTGGGGCAGCTATACCTACAAACACTTCCTGGTAATAACGTAAAGACAATGTTCTTTAAACGTAATAAAAATGCTAGGGGCGAAAGTTTAGATAACTTAGCAGCATTTGGAGAAACCTTAACTTCTATAGCAACACAGTTCCCAAGAGTAACGCATGCCCCAAGAATTAAACGAGAGTTAAGTGCTTTACATGACCAGACTAGAAATCTACCAAATCAGAAAGATGTACTAGACCCAATCATAAATGAAATGCGAGATAGGGTTAGATTAGAGCTTTCTCCATCTCAATCATGGTGGGCTACGCAAGCTGGGAGAGCAAACAAATTAACTTTCTTCTGGTTACTTACGGCACCTAAATCAGCCATGATACAGACTACTCAATTCCCAGTAGTGGTAATGCCTTTATTGGCTGAGAAATATGGTAGTGTTGTTGCTGTGGGCACAGTAGGAAAATATATTGCCGCTTACGATAAATTAGGTGTAGGCCATACCGCCGCACAAATGATGAAAGGCGAGTGGGAGCCACTTAGTATACGCAACTCAAGCTACATTAAAAACCACGCTAATAAAGAAGCTATGCAGTATGCTTGGGCGGTAGCTGATGATTACAACATCTTCGATGTAACGTATGCGAGTGACATAGGTAATATATCTGATCTCCCGACAACATTATTTAGTGATAGCGCAGCTAGGTATTTCAATAAAGGTACCGCAAAGATATACAAATTAACGACTGGCTTTTTCTCCGTAGCAGAGCGTATGACTCGTGAAATTACCTTTATGTCTACGTTTGAGATCGCTTACAACAAGGCCAAACAAGAAGGACTAAGCGAACAGAATGCTCGAAATCGCGCTGTAAATGAAGCTATGGCTATGACTCAAGAAGGTCTGTTTGATTACACTAGGTTTAATAAACCACGAATAATGTATGAAACAGCACTAGGTCAAAGTTTAACTCAGTTTATGTCGTATTCAGTAATGATGAACTCTCTACTTGTACGACACGCCTACACAGTAGTGGCAGAAGCTGAAACACTTCAAGAACGTAGACAAGCCGCAGTTGCTTTTGCCGGAATATTAGGACAAACAGCTATTCTGGCAGGGATAAATGGTCTATGGGGTTTAGGTGTAGTGTTGCCTCTTCTAGCTGGGTTGTGGAAAGCATTTACTTGGGCGGTCAGTGGACTTACCAGCGATGACGAAGAAGAAAAGAAGAAAAAAGAGAAAAGAGAACCAAGTGCAGAACGCTGGGAAAAAGAAGGTTCGTTACTGGCTATAGATAAGCGGTTAAAAAACGATCCATTCCTTGAGTACTCTATGAATGACTGGATGGATATTTACTGGATACCAAAAACATTTGGACCTGGCGGGTCTTTATCTAACTACATTGCCGCGGACGATCCAACGTGGTTAAGAATGCAATTAATGGTACAAAGAGGGTTACCAGCGTCATTCGGTTGGGATTTGAGTGGTTCTTTGTCTTTAAATAATATGTTTATGCAAGATGAGATAATAGCTCCAGACCAACAAGTAGCAGCGTATTTTGCAAACGTTGCCAGTCAGTTTCGTTTTGCTCCTGTACTTGGGGTACTTTCACAAATTACCAGGGGTGCTATGCAAGCTGCGGATGGCGAAATATTCCAAGGTGTAGAAACTGCCTCTCCAGGTTGGATGAAAGGTATTGTCAAAGGTGCACGTAGAAGAATGGAAGGCAAACTTAATTATAAGGGCCAAGAGATAATCCCTGCTCAGTACTACACTTGGGGTAAAACATTCCAACTTGGTCTAGGTGTTCCAGATACTATGGAGCAAATGAGATCTAGGTTTATTTTTAGAGAAGCAAAGTTTGAAGAAATAGTAAATAAAGAAAGACAGACTCTTATAAACGACTATGAAAAAACTTTATATAAAGTTGTAAACGATAAATCTAGAGATCCTAAAGATTTTATGTCAGCTAATACTGATAATAGAATGATAAAAATAAACGAGGCTATAGGTGAGTATAACTCAGTATATCCCAGATATGGATTTGATCCTATAAGCTATGACACAACACTTCCTGACAAAGTAATGCGTGAAGGACTAAACAGATTTGTAGCAAGAATAACTGGTGGGATAATAACTAATCTTGAGCAAGCTGAATCTAAGCCGCTTTTAGCTGCAGAAAAACTTAGAAGGGCTAGACGTTTTCTTGGTATGTACTTCCCTGGTGGCTACATAACAGACGAAGAAATGAAACAAAAATTAGAAAGCACACAAGATGCTATAAATCAGAAGTTTGAAGAAGTAAAAGAACAACGAAAGCAGGAGATGGGCGAAAGACTAAAAAGCGATGGAACAGAAATAGACTGGTACCGATAAAAGAAACCCCCTAGTTTTCACTAGGGGGTCAACACAAGGAAATGAAAAACAGAAGGAGCGACTCTAATGTTTTCATTCAGTTGTACTGGAGGAGGTGTACAACTAGTCAATAGTATACTTATAATTTCCACACCCGTAAACCCCTGACTCCATCTTCTATAACCACCTTAAATAAAACCTTATATTTCAAGCGGTTAGTAACTTCAAGTATGCTACGTTTGGCTTGCACTGGGTTCAAACAGGGTATAAAAAACGACGTACCCCGCTTAAATTTGGCCCAATCAATCTCAT
>Ga0222714_10005730_pt1 | contig 11731 bp, 7 predicted proteins | sample C33_3DmetaG_FD_165048 | JGI IMG/M metagenome (GOLD analysis project Ga0222714, IMG submission 165048) | Estuarine water microbial communities from San Francisco Bay, California, United States - C33_3D | ecosystem: Environmental > Aquatic > Marine > Unclassified | place: USA: California... | reverse complement strand
CTTTGTGCCGACCTTGAGCACCTGCGAAGTGCCGCCAAGTTTCAGGTCCTTGATCATGGCAACGATGTCGCCTTCGGCGAGCACGTTGCCGTAGGCATCCTTGACGACTCTCTCTGCTTCGGGGGCGGCCTGCTTTGGCCACTCGTGGCCGCAAGTGGCGCATTCCAAATGATCGGTGTGTGCGAGCACGTCGTTCATCTCGCACATTGGGCAGGCAGTCTGACTCATGGGCGACAATCAACAGTCGGCTGAACTGGCACGCAAGGGCGGAGGGTGCGTGCGGTCGAGGGCTGCCCGACGACTGTTTCAGTAGCGCGTGATCGTTTCGTGCAGGTTGAGCGTGACGCGGCAAAGGCTGGTCCAGGCGGCGAGTTCGGCGGGGTCTGTCTGGGGCAGGGGACGCAGGCCGGTGGCGAGCAGTTTCTGGGCGTCTTCAGGCACGGCGCGCCAGGCCTCGCGCTGGCCGGCGAGGAAGGTGAGCAGGCTGGTGCGTTCCTTTTCCGTGGGCGGCCGCGCGAGCAAGCGCAGAAAAACCTGCTCCAGGCGTTCGGTGTCACTGCCGGCCGTCAGGCTTTCGGCAAAGACGCGGGAGGCTTCGACGAAGGTCGGGTCGTTGAGCAGGGTCAGAGCCTGCTGGGGCGTGTTGGAGACGGTGCGCGAGGCGGTGCATTCGTCACGGGCGGGCGCGTCGAAGTTGGCGAGCATCGGGTGCAGGAAGGTGCGCTGCCAGTGGATGTAAAGGCCGCGCCGCCACTGTCGGTCATCGGTGTTCGCGAGGTAGTCGCGGCTGGGGAACTGCAGGTTGTCGTAGTAACCCGGCGGCTGGTAGGGTTTCACGCTCGGCCCGCCGAGGTCGAGATTGAGCAGGCCGGCGGCGAAGAGCGCGTTGTCGCGCACGAACTCGGCGTCGAGCCGTCGCGGATTCTGGAAGGCGAGGTGGCGGTTGTCGGGATCCTTCTCACGCAGCTCCGGACGGGCACGACTGTCCTGCTGGTAAGCGGCGCTGGTCACGAGCAGCCGCATGAGATGCTGCACATCCCAACCGCTGTCGCGGAATTCACAGGCGAGCCAGTCGAGCAACTCCGGATGACTGGGGGTTTCGCCCTGGGCACCGAGGTCATCGACCGCGCTCGACAGGCCCTGGCCGAAGAACTGTTTCCACAGTCGGTTGACGAAGGTGCGGGCGGTGAGCGGATTCTCGGCCGAGGTGAGCCAGCGGGCGAGGTCGAGGCGGGTTTGGCGCGGCGCGTTCGCGGCCAGCGGACTGGTCAAAAACTCGGGTGGCGCAGGCTGCTGCAACTCACCGCTTTCATCCATCCAGTTGCCGCGCGGCAGGGTGCGCACGGGCATGGGTTCCTTCAGTGCCACCGTCACCTGCGTCCAGGCCCGGCCTTCACGGCAGGCAAGCGCTTCCTTTTCCAAGGCGGCCCAGACGGCGCGGGCGCCTCGATCCTGGCCCGACTGTGCCAGCCAGAGCTGGGCGAGGCGGGCGTCGGGTTGCTGCAGGTCGGGCCTGGCGAAGAGCGGTGACAGGGCTGCCGGATCTTCCAGCGGCTGCAGGGGCGCCACCGGGCAGAGGGCGATCCGCACACGGCCGGCACCGTGAGCGTTGAGCCGCACGGTCAGCACCGCGCCGTGGACCAGATCCACTGGCTGCTCGAGCAGCCAGACGGCTGTGTGGGGTTGGTCGGCCTGGGCCGCCGAGGTTTTCCAGCCGCCCTGCAGGCCGAGGATTTCCTCGGTGCCGGCGTAGCGCGGTGTTTGCCGGTCGGCCTCGGCCAGGCGAAGGGCCGGGTTGAGTTCGCCGGCGGTTCCCGGCTGACGGATGCGGAAGGCGGGATTGAGGGTGAGGCCCACGGCCTTGCCGCCGAGTTCGATGCGGTTGGCATGGGCCGGATCCGGCAGCAGTTCCAGGCGGATCGCCGCGACGCGGTTGGCGCCGGGGCGCAGGGTCAGCACGCTGTCGTGCAGGGGCGCACCTTCGAAGCGGACGCTGTCGTCCTCCAGTGCGACGGCCTTGGCGATCGCGCCCTTTGCGGCGGGGGCCTTGCCGCCTTTGGCCGCGGCGGTGGTCACCTCGGGCCGGGCCACCTGCCAGCCGGCGGATTTGGCTTGGATCAGGTTGCGCGTGCTCTGCAGCCAGCTTTCCAGGAAGGTTCGGCGGCCGGCCTCGGAGACCGCGGCGCGCCAGGCCTCAAGGGCGGTCGCCGCCATCCGGCCGCGCAGGCGGTTGAGGCGTTCGCGCTGGTAGGGACTCTCGACCTCAATCTCGGGAGGGAAGGGGTGGTCGTTGGTCCAGCCCTTCAGCTCCTCGTTCGGGGTGTAGCCATAGCTCGCGTAAACGCCGAACTGCTTGATGTCGGCGAAGTAGGCCGACAGCGAATAGAAGTCGCGCATCGTGAAGGGATCAAACTTGTGGTCGTGGCACTCGGCACAGCCGAGGGTGGCGCCGAGCCAGGTGCCGCCGACGGTGCGCACGCGGTCGGCCTGATACTTGGCGAGGTATTCCTTCGGTTGAGCGCCGCCCTCGCGGGTCATCATGTTGAGGCGGTTGAAGCCGGTGGCGACAAGTTGTTCCGGGGTCGGATTCGGCAGCAGGTCGCCGGCGAGCTGTTCGAGCGTGAATTGGTCGAAACGCTTGTTCGAGTTGAAGGCGGCGATGACGTAGTCGCGATAGGGGAAGATCCGCTGGTTCTGATCGCCGTGGAAGCCGACCGTGTCGGCGAAGCGGGCGACATCGAGCCACCAGACCGCCCAGCGTTCACCGAAGTGCGGTGAGGCGAACAGGCGGCCGATAAGACTCTCGACTGCCGCCTTCGGATCGCGCGTGTGGTCGGCCAGGAATCGGTCGATCTCGCTGGGGGCGGGCGGCAGGCCGGTAAGATCGAGACTGAGTCGGCGGATCAGGGTGCGTGCGTTGGCGGCAGGAGAGAAATTGGCGTCGAGTTCGGCGAGTCTGGCGCGCAGGAAGGCATCGACCGGGTGGCCGGACGCCGGTGCCGGCGGGCGGACCAGCGGGGTGTAGGCCCAGTGCGGTTCGTACTCCGCGCCCTGACGAATCCATTCGGCGAGGCTCTGCTTCTGGGCCTCGCTCAGCGGCTTCTTGAACTCCGGCGGCGGCATGAGGTCGTCCTCATCCTCGGTGTGCAGGCGTTCGAGCAGCAGGCTCGCGTCCGGATCGCCGGGAACCAGGGCCTTGGCCTCGATGGCGGCCTCGCGCACGTCGAGGCGCAGATCGGCCTCGCGATGGTTCTTGTCGGGACCGTGGCAGGCGAAACAGTGGTCGCTGAGAATGGGCCGGATGTCGCGGTTGTAGCGCAGTTCTGTCGGCGCGCCGACGGCGGTCGCGGCGGCGAGAAAGTAGAAAAATGGAACGGTGGGGATGCGGGGCATCGGTCGCGTGAGGGTCTGGAAATGGATACGTCCGGCGCGGCCTGAAATTCGCAGCCGCCGGTTCAGCCCTGACTCGGGTGGAACTGGATCGCGGCGATTTTTTCCGCCATGTCATGGCTGGCGCAGAAGGCGACCTCCGCGGCGGCGGCGCGGCTGATGCGGGCGCGCAACGAAACCACTTCACCCAGACTGAGGCCGTCGACAAAGGCTTCGACCGGACGGCGGGCGGGATCGAGGCTGCGAATCTCCACGGTGCTGTCCACCGAGAGCAGGGCGCTGCGCCAGTGGGCGGGTTCCATGACGTTGGATCCGACGAGCAGCCAGGCGGGGGTGTCGGCGAGCAGCGGGCTGGCCCCCATGCTGCGGGCGTAGGCGGTGGAGCCGGCGGCGGTGGCGACGAGCGCGCCGTCGCTGATCAGCTTGGGCAGGCGGGGGATGCCGTTGACGCGGACTTCGAGCCAGGCGCTCTGGCTGGTCGAGCGCTCGAGCCAGGCATCGTTGAAGCCGTAGGCCGTGTGCACGCCGCCATCACGACCGACAGCTTCAAGGTAGAGCATGGGCAACTGCCTCAGGATGACGTCATTTGGCGGGAAGGGCTGTTCGAACACCTGCTCGGGAGCGTTCATCAGAAAGCCAAGGTGACCGGCGTTGATGCCAAAAAAGGGCCTGCGTTCACGCCAGTGTTCACGGATGGTGCGCAACATGGTGCCGTCGCCTCCAAGCACGGTGATAAAGTCCGCTTCGGTCAGGGGGCGGCCGGCGGGCAGGCGTGTGCGCCATTCCGCCGCGCGGGCGTTGTTGGGATCAGCGTGGACGTGGAAGGGGAGGCCGGCCAGGCTGGCGCGCGCCCAGCCGCCCGGGTTGGGCGCGCGATACAGGCCATAGCGCTGGAGGTAGGCGTGGGCGCCAGGGGTGAGCAGGGACGAGACGTCGCCGCCCTGGCTGAGTTGTTCACGGATGTGCGTGCTGGAACCGGTTTCGGCGAGTTCAAAGGTGCGTGCCTGCGGCGGCAAATCGGCCGGGTCGAATCGGAAACCGGGCCGGCTGAGCACGGCGAAGCGGGCTTCGCTCCAAAGTTGTGGGCCTCTCTCCCAGTTGCGCTGGATGGCGGACTCGCCCCGGGCCCCGCCGGCGACCAGGTCGGCGCCAACGACATGCCAGAGTTCTCCCTCGGTCCCGAGGCGCGTCTGCAGTTCGTGGTTGCGGCTGAAGCGGTCGAGTTCGAGGTCGGAGAGGTCGATGGTGACACCGGGCAGGCCACCAAAGGTGAGGTCGGCGAGGGCGGCCCGATAAACGGGCGGCACGGAGTTGGTGCCAGGCTTGTCAGGCCGGGGACCGCAGGGGATGACGCGCACCTCGTCAAACTCGTTGGCCAGCCGCTGCGCGATGGCGCGGTGGTGCAGGCCTGGCGGATTGAAACTGCCGCCGAAGAGGGCGATGCGCTTGGGCATGGGAGTCGGGCCGGAGGACCGGGCGGTCGCAAGCGCGGGCCTCACTGGCTGCCGCCGCGTCCGGAGGGGTTCGGGTCGATGTCGAGCGGCAGGTTCACCTGCGGGAAATCCTTGAGGGTGAGGGAGAGCAGCAGGCCGTATTCGTTGAGGCCGCGGCGATTGTCGCGCACCATGCCGCCGAGGGACACCATCCAGCTCGTCAGGTCGCGGGTGATGCTGTAGCTCTGGAATTCCATGGTGCCGTCATCCATTTCGAAGATCTGGTTCATGGCGAAGCCCCAGGTGTCGGTCACCCGAGTGTAGAGGCGGGTGAAGACGAGGTTCGAATCGCGGAAGTAGGGGTTCTCATTGACGAACTGGTGGCCGAGGGTGAGCTGGACCGTCTTGGTGGGCATGAAGGTGATGCCCTGGTTGAGTTCGGTGAAGCTGCCGGTGTCGCCGAGGATGGGTAGCTGCATGTCCAGCCAGAAGTTCACCCAGGGAACTGGCCGGAAAAACAGTTCGTTGTAAAGGTTGGAGAGGTCGCGGTCGAACTCCGGGTCACGCTCGAAGAAGTCGACGTAGGTGTTCAGACCGGCCCAGGAATAGGTTTGGGTGGGTTCACTGCTGGCCGAGGTGAAGACGCCGCGTGCCTCGTTGGTGTAGTCACGGCGGGTCTGCAGCAGGTTGCGCATGCCGACGCGGGCGATGTTCCAGGAGCGCAGGTCATCGACGGCGGTGTAGAGCGGGACATCGATTGAGCGGGGCCGGGTTGTTGGCGACAGGCGGTCGATCGACGGGAAGTTCTTCGGCTGGGAGGAATCGAGGTAGGAGAAGTTGAGATAGGGCTGGACGACGTGACGCAGGCCATCGAGGCCCCACTCGGGTTTCTGGAAGTCAGGCCAGGACTTGACCAGCTTGAACGAGGCGTCGAGTCCGAGGTGGAAGATCGGGCGGGTTTCGTTGTCGAGGCCGGTCGGGCTGCCGTCAATGCCGCCGTAGTGGCTGAAGCCGGCGCCAAGGCGCGGGACCAAGTTGAGCCAGCCGAAGAGCGTCTTCGGATAGAGCAGCTCGTGGTAGGTGTGGACGCGGCTGTAGCCGGCGCCATCGATGCGGGCGCGCAGGAAGCGGGTGTCGCCACCGAGCCCTTGAACCCGGCGCAGGTCATCGCTGAGGAAGCGCTCGTCCTCGTCGCCCAGTTCATCTTTGAGCAGGCCTGCGCTGAAGGAACCCTGATGATAGAGGCCGGTGTTCCACAGGGGGCGACGGATGAAGTCGATGGCGAGTTCCGGCAGTTTCGTGCCGACGGTGTAATAATCGTTGGCCTGGAATCGCGCCATGAGGGTGGCGACGTAGGAGTTGTCCACATGCACCAGTGACACCTGATTTTCGGGCTCGGGCGTCTGGCGGAAGTCGTTGAAGAAAAAGTCCTCGTAGAAGTGGGCGTCACTCAGCTTGTTGATGTCAAAGTCCAGATACCAAGTGCTCTTTTGAGGGCCAGGCAGGTAGATGCGGTGCTGGAAGTTGATGCGGTAGCGCTCCTCGCCGACCGGACCGCGCGGAACGCCGGTGCGGTTTTTCAGGGGGTCGGAGTCGTTGAGATAATAGAGCTTCAGTGTGCCGAAATTGTCGCTGTTTTCGCGGTGGCGCAGCGACAGGAAATCGGCGCCGACGCCGACGCCGCGCGCGGACCGCAGGTCGAGGCGATATTTGGCAAGGGTGTGATCGCCGTGCAGGACGCCGTATTGGTTGAGCAGAAAGGCCCCCCAGCGGCTTTGGTAACCGGGGGTGACGCGGTAGCCAACCTCCTCGGTGAGGGGCTGGGAAAGGTAGGGCAGGTAAAAAACCGGGGTGTCGCCGGCCATCACCGTCACGCCGCGCATGACAATGCGGTCCTCCGGATAGATGGTCAGGCTGCGGGCGCGCAGACGGTAGTTCGGGTTGGCCAGATCGTGGGTGGTGAAGGTGGTTTCACCGCCCTCAATGCGCTCGATGAACTTGGTGGCGGTTTCAAACTTTTCAGTCTGGTAGAAGAACGTGCCGGTCTCCATCGGCAGCGAGCTGCGCACGGCATCTCCGGTCAGTTCGCCGGAGTTGACGTTGTATAGAATGTTTTCACCCCGGTATATGGCGCCCGCCTTCCAGATGACCACACCTTCCCGTGCAACCACGTCGCCGGTGGTGGCGTTGTAGCTGGCGGTGCCGCTGCGGATTTCGACGTCGCCATAGCTGACCACGACGTCACCCTTGGCGGTGGCAAGGCCGCTTTCCGGGTCGTAGGTGGTTTCCACGCCCTCAATGTTGAGATTGCTCGTCAGCGAGTCGAAGAATGACTGGCCGTGCGCTTGCGCCGCCAGAAACCAGGCGGTCAGCGCCAGCGCGACGCAGAATCGTGGAAAAGTCATGATGCCGGGAGGAGGATGGGTTGTGGTGGCCGGATCACGGGCATCCAGCCACCTCAAACTGGCCATCCAATAGGCCAAGCGCCCGCGGGTGACAAGAAAAAGCGGGGGAAAATCCGCCCCTCCGGCTAGTCCTCGAGGGACTGTCCGCCGCGCCAGGGGCAGATGCCGCGGCGGCTCGGGTTTTCAACAAATTCCAGCAGGTGCAGGGCCGGTCCCGGCCAGTCGCGGGCGCGGGCAGTGGCCACCGCCTGGCCAAGGTTCATGCCCGAGCAGAATAGCAGGCGAAACATTTCTTTGATGGACGATCGCTCCGTCGGGCTGAAGCCCTGGCGCCGCAGGCCGATGACATTGAGGCCGGTGATGCGGTTCGTGCGCATGGCGGCGCAGAAGTGCGGGATGTCCTTGCCGAAGCTGCCGTTGCCCTGAATGACGCAGGAATCGCCGATGTGCAGGAATTGGTGAAAAACGGCACCCCCGCCGATGAAGCTGCGGTTGCCGACCCTCACATGCCCGGCCAGCAGGCAGGCATTGGCGAGAATGTTGGAGTCACCCAGCACGACATCATGGGCGAGGTGGGCGCCGACCATGAGGAAGTTGCCGTCGCCCAGCCGGGTGGCCGAGCCCGGCTTGCTGCCGCGATGGATGGTGACGTGCTCGCGCAGGATGTTGCGGTCGCCGATCCAGACGGAACTCTCCGTGCCCCGGTCAAAGCCGAGGTCCTGGGGGGGCGTGCCGAGGATCGCGGCGCGTCCCACGACGCAACCGGTGCCGAGCCGGACCCGGCCGACGAGCTGGGCGTGCGCCTCGATCCGGCAGCCGTCGCCAATTTCCGACGGCCCCTCAATGATGGCGTAGGGCCCGACCTCGACGTCGTTGCCTAGCTGTGCGGAGGGGTGGATCAGGGCCGTTGGATGGATCATCGAGCCGCCATCCTCCGCAGAAATGCGCCGGGTTCAAGACGGAACGGCGGCGGCCGCCCGACGGAAAAATCTTGGCAGCGCCTTGCCATTCCTGTTTCATGTGCCAAATCCAGACTCCGATGTTCGAATCCTCAGGCACCCGCAAATTTCGTCGCGTTCTCCTCAAGCTCAGTGGCGAGGCCCTGCGGGAGCCCGGCAGCACCGACAACATTTCGCCGCCCATCGTCGAGGACATCGCCGCCCAGATCAAGGCGGCCCACCAGACCGGGCTGGAAATCGCCCTGGTCGTCGGTGGCGGCAATTTCTGGCGCGGCGTCAGCGCCAGCAACAAGGGCATGGAGCGCGCCACCGCCGATTACATGGGTATGCTGGCGACCGTCATGAACTCGCTCGCCGTGCAGTCGATGCTCGAGGCCATGGACGTGCCCACCCGGGTGCAGAGCGCCATCGAGATGAAGAACGTCGCCGAGCCCTTCATCCGCCGCGTCGCCACCCGCCACCTCGAGCTTGGCCGCGTCGTCATCTTCGCCGCCGGCACCGGCAACCCGTTTTTCTCGACCGACACCACCGCCGCCCTGCGCGCCTCGGAAATCGGTGCCGACTGCGTGTTCAAGGCGACCAAGGTCGACGGCATCTACGACAGCGACCCGGCCAAGAACCCCGCGGCGGTGCGTTTTGATCGCATTAGCTACCACGAGTGCCTGACGCGCCAGCTCAAGGTGATGGACGCGACCGCCTTCTCGCTTTGCATGGAAAACAACATGCCGATCATCGTCTTCAGCATGAACGAGCCCGGCAACATCCGCCGCGCCCTCACCGGCGAAACCCTCGGCACCCTCGTGAGCACTGCCGGTGCCGCCTGAAATTGCCCCTGACCGTGAGCCTGAACGTCGGCATCATCACTGTCTCCGACCGCGCCAGCCGCGGCGAATACGAGGATCTTGGCGGTCCGGCCCTGCGCGAGGCCGCGCTGGGTCATGGCTGGCAGGTGCAGTCCGAGGCGGTCGTGCCCGACGACCTGGAGCGCATCCAGCAGGCCATCCGTTCCTTTGAAAGCCAGGGCTGCGGCCTCATCCTCACCACCGGCGGCACCGGCATCGCCGAGCGCGATGTCACCCCGGAGGCCGTGCGCGGCCTGATGCGGGTGGAACTGCCCGGCTTTGGCGAGGCTATGCGCATGCGCTCGCTGGCGGCCACGCCCAACGCCATCCTCAGCCGCGCCCTCGCCGCCGTGGTCGGTCGCAGTCTGGTCGTCGCCCTGCCTGGCAAGCCGGCCGGTGCGGTCGAGTGCCTCGGCCACGTCCTCGGTGCCATCCCGCACGCGGTGAAACTGGCGCAGCGGGTGCCGACGAGCTGCTGACCCCGTTCGCGCGGCGGTTTTCTTTCCCGGAAAAACCGGGTCAAGGGGATGCTGATTTCCCGCCTTGCCATCCCGCGGCCGGCTTTCTAAGCTCGCGCACCTTATGAAATCGCCCGCCGCCAAAAAGCTGTTTGTCATGATGGTCCTGGAGTTTTTCATCTGGGGGGCCTGGCTGCCGCTGATCTGGGGTTACATGGGCAAGGACGGCCTGAACTTCAGCGACCTGCAGATCACCTGGGTGGGCAGCGCCTTCGCCATCGCCTCGGTCCTCGGCATCTTCTTCAGCAACCAGTTCGCCGACCGCCATTTCGCCGCGGAGAAGTTCATGGCCTTCAGCCACCTCGTCGGAGGCCTCGCCATCCTTGGCATGTTCTGGGCCAAGGATTTTGCTGCCTTCTTCAGCCTGATGCTGATCCACTCGCTGCTCTACGTGCCGACGATCTCGGTGTCGAACTCCATCGCCTTCACCCACCTCAAGGACGCCCAGAAGGAATTCGGCCTCGTGCGCATGGGCGGCACCATCGGCTGGATCCTCGCCGCCTGGCCGCTGTATTTCGTCCTCCAGGGCAAGACCGGCGCCGAGGCGGTTGATGCCAGCCGCTTCATCTTCGTCATTTCCGGCGTCGCCTCACTCGTGCTTGCCGTCTTCAGTCTTGGCCTGCCGCACACCCCGGCCCGACCGGCCGCCAAAGGCGAGGGCGGCTTTGCCTGGCTCAAGGCGGCGAAGTTCCTGAAGAAGCCCTTCCTGCTGGTGCTCTTCATCGTCACCTTCATCGATTCCACCATTCACAACGGTTACTTCCTCATGGCCGGCGGGTTCCTTGGCAGCGAGGTGGTTGGTATCAAGCCGGAATGGATCATGCCGGTGATGAGCATCGGCCAGATCGCCGAGATCCTCACCATGGCCGTGCTCGGCTGGTTCCTCTCCAAGATGGGTTGGAAGACGACCATGATCCTCGGCATCCTCGGCCACGCCGCCCGCTTCGCGGTCTTCGCCTTCATGCCCGAGAACCAGACGATGATCATCCTCGTCCAGGTCCTGCACGGCATCTGCTACGCCTTCTTCTTCGCCACCCTCTACATCTTCATTGATGCCGCCTTCCCGAAGGACGTGCGCTCCAGCGCGCAGGGCCTGTTCAACCTGCTTGTGCTGGGCTTGGGCGACCTCGCCGCCAAGTGGGTTTTCATTCCGTTGCAGGGCAGCCTCACGAGCGCGGAGGGCGTGGTGAACTACAAGGAACTCTTCCTCTGGCCGACCGGCCTCTCCCTTGCCGCCGCCGTGCTGCTGCTCTTCGCCTTCTACCCACCGAAGCAGCTCGCGCCGCCGGAGGAAGTGTCACACTGATCCAAAACTCCCCGCGAACCGCTTTTTCCCGCCATGAAGACCCGACGCCACTTTCTCGCCGGACTCGGCAGCGCCGCTGCCGCCACCTGGACGCAATCGTTGCGCGCGGCTCCGGATCCGAAGAAGGACACGGTCATCGGCCATGGCGACTTCCGCTACAAGGTGGTCAAGGACTGGGTGGCGCCGGGGCAGGGCCGGCATCACCCCATCCTCAACTGCCATGAGATGGTGCAGGTGAAAGATGGCCGACTGTTCATGATCGGCGACCATTGGGACAACCAGATGCTCGTGTTCCAGCCCGACGGCACGATCGTCGAGTCCTGGGGCAGCGTCTGGCCCGGCGGACACGGCCTGACCCTGGCTGAGGAAAATGGCGAGGAGTTTTTGCTCGTCACCGACAGCGGCCTGTGGAAGTCGGGCGGCGGCGGTTATCGTCAGACCGGCCGCGTCACCAAGACCGACCTGGCCGGCCGCGAGATTTTTTCGATCAGCCACCCGATGAGCGCCGGCGCTTACGAACCCGAGATGGTGTTCAACCCGACCGAGACCGCGGTCGCTCCCAACGGCGACATTTACGTGGTCGACGGCTACGGCTCGCAGTTTGTCCTTCGCTATGATGCGCGCGGGAAGTTTCTTCAGCGCTTTGGCGGCAAGGACGGCGTGCCGGTCGAGCAGCGACTCAACAACGCCCACGGCATCGCCATCGACACCCGCGCCGGTGATCCCACGGTGCTGGTCACCTCGCGCGCGGACAACTGCTTCCGGCGCTTCAGTCTCGACGGCAAGTATCTGGAAACGATCCCGGTGCCAGGTGCCATGGTCTGCCGCCCCGTGATTGCTGGCATGGAACTTTATGCCGGCGTCTGCTGGTCGAAGAC
>Ga0222714_10005729_pt1 | contig 11731 bp, 10 predicted proteins | sample C33_3DmetaG_FD_165048 | JGI IMG/M metagenome (GOLD analysis project Ga0222714, IMG submission 165048) | Estuarine water microbial communities from San Francisco Bay, California, United States - C33_3D | ecosystem: Environmental > Aquatic > Marine > Unclassified | place: USA: California... | reverse complement strand
ATCATGAAACTGGCCCTGGGCCAAATGTGCAAGGCTTCTTCTTCCATTTGGAACTCACCGCCCACACCAGGCACAATCTCCAATTCTTTGTACCCGTGAGATTCGTAGCTCTGCGAATAATTGAAGCCAGAAGTGCGCATCATGGCATCTCTTACGGCCGAAAAAGCTCCATCTGTGGCCAACACCACATCAGCCTTATCCGTAAATTCAAATCCGTCTGAATCTAGGTAGCGGGTTTCACCCGTTTGGAAATTGCAATGGGTGCATCGCGTCTCAAACTGCATGTGAATATTGGGGTACTGATCAGCCAGCTGCAATAGGCGAATGTTCAATTCCCCTCTTGAAACCGAATAAATGGCTTGATCGGCATGGCCATAAGGCTGATAATTCAACTGGCCTTGACGGTCGTGCATTTGTCGACCCTTCATGGGAATGGCAATCTTCATTATATCGTCGACCAACCCCACGCGATTCAGGGCATTGATTCCTCTCGTTGACAGAGCCAAATTGATGCTTCGACCGCCTTCGTATTGACCTCCGCGCATGTCCGCTCGACGCTCATACACATGCACATCATAACCCCGTTTGGCCAAATAGATGGACATAAGACTGCCTGCTAATCCGCCGCCAACCAAAGTGATTTTTTCTGCCATGTCACAAATTTAAGACTACAAAAGCCCGAAAGCCTGATAAAAATCAGTCAACTTTGCCCTTGATGCACGTTTTTCGAATTCCCTCCTGGATTCAGGTCCTGTTTCCCCAAGCCATTTGGAGATTGCCTAACCCAGAGACCTGCGTGTATCTCACCTTTGACGATGGCCCGCATGCGGAAATCACCCCATGGGTGTTGAATCTGCTGGATCAATACCAGGCTAAGGCTCATTTTTTTGTCGTCGGCAACAATGCCCGCCAATGGCCAGAGCTCTGTCAGAAGATTCTGGACCGAGGGCACGGATTGGGCAGCCACACCTTCCATCACCGCAATGGATGGAAAACCGAGTCATCCCAATTTTACTTGGACATTCTCGAAGGGCATCGGTCACATCCTCAAATGGGTTCCTACTTTCGGCCTCCACACGGACGAATCAAACCCAAGCAGGTGCGATGGCTAAAACAAAATGGCTTCAAATGGGTCATGTGGGATGTGCTCAGCGGGGATTACAACTCCCAACTATCATCTGATCGAATTTTAAAGCAATTGAAGAGCAAAACTCGCAGCGGCAGTTTGATCGTATTTCACGACAGCCGCAAGGCCGAAGCCCATTTGCGAGAAGTATTGCCTGCTTACTTAACTTGGCTGACCCAACAGGGCTATGCCTGCTTGCCCCTTCCTGATGACCGCGATTGATTCGATTACTGCCGTTCTTCTAAGCCCCTTGGTGGCCTACCTGGGCTTGCAGCTGTGGCAATCGGGCATTCTGCTGCGCTACAAACACAAGTACCAACCCGAACCTACCCCATGGCCGCGAATTTCCATCTGGATTGCCGCCCGCAATGAAGAAACCAACATCGAGCTCTGTTTGCGCGCCATACAAGCCATGGACTATCCAGCCGATGCCATTCAAATTTTGGTAGGGAACGATCAAAGCACAGACCGAACGAGTGAAATTGTTCGATCGTTGGCGAACACAGACCCGCGAATTCAACTCATTGAGATCGAAGACCGCCAAGACGGCCTCAAGGCAAAGGCCCGTGTCATGGCCCAACTCGACGAACATGCCCATGGGGATTTCTATTTGATTACTGACGCCGATGTCTGCGTCGCTCCTTCTTGGGCCAAAGGCCTTTTGCAGAGCTTCAAACCCGAGACAGGTGTGGTCAGCGGCACGACCGTAGTGAGCGGCCAAGACGCGAATGCGGGCTTGCAAGGTTTGGATTGGTGCTATTTCATGGGCATGTTGAATACCATCAGTTATTCCGGCGTACCGGCTACCGCCGTCGGGAACAACATGGCGATTCGAAAGGAAGCCTACTGGCAGACAGGCGGATACCGAAGCATTCAGTTTAGCATTACCGAAGATTACAAACTGTACAGCGAAGTCTGCCAATACGGATGGAAATGGGACAACATCATGCAGCCCGAGGTATTGGCCACTTCGACAGAGATAAAAGGGTTCATCCCCCTGTTGCACCAACGAAAGCGCTGGTTGTCGGGCGGGCGAGAATTGCCTTGGTACTGGTGGGTGTTGTTTGGGGTATTTGCCGCTTTTTATTTTGCTTTACCCTGCCTGCTGGTGATGGGCTTCACTCCAGCACTTTTGTTCTGGTTTTCCAAATGGAGTTTGCAGTCTTGGCAAATTCGGCGCATTCACTCCTTGCTGGGCCTCTCAAAACCCAACTGGATCTACCTATTGGCCTATGAACCCTATTTGTGGGTCGTCACACTCAGCACGGCCATCTTTTTTGTACTTCCGGTCAAAACGAATTGGAAATCGCGCCGATATTGAGCTTATTTAGAATTCTTCCATTCTTTATTTGTACTCTTTCTAAATAAGGGCTAAATTTGCGCCATCATGCGCCGCATTTCCCTTTTTGCCCTGTGTTTTTCCCTGCTGCAATCAGACATTTTCGCCCAGCTAGACAGCAACCAACACATTGAATATTTGCAAGAAATCAACTTGGTTGGAAAGGGCAACAACAGGGAACACAACTTCCTACCGGAAATCGTAGGGACACAGATTCAAGCAGGCAAGAAAAACAGTTTGATTGTGGTCGACAAGGTCAATGCCGTTGTAGCCAACAACTCCATGCGCCAAATCTTGGCCAAGGTACCTGGCATTCACATTTGGGAAAGCGATGGCAGTGGCATCCAAATTGGCATTGCCCACCGAGGGCTTTCACCCAACAGAAGTTGGGAATTCAATGTTCGTCAGAACGGAATGGACATCGCCGCTGACCCCTATGGGTACCCCGAAGCCTATTACAATCCGCAAATGCAATCGGTTCAGCGCATCCAAATCATCAAAGGTGCCGGTGCCTTGCAATACGGCCCTCAATTCGGTGGCTTGATCAATTATGTCATGAAAGATGGCAGTGACATTCACAAGCCCCTGGCCATTGAAAGCGAACAAACCTTAGGGAGTTTTGGCCTCAACAATCAATACATCGCTTTGGGTGGCCAGAAAGGGCAGATTCACTACTACGCGTTTTACGATGCCCGTCGTGGGGATGGATTCCGCAAGAATAGCCTGTACAATACCCAAACGGCCATGGCATCCATCAACTGGAGCCCGACGAGCAAATGGAAAATGGGAGTCGAGGTCATGCAGTTCGACATGTTGTCGCAACAGCCAGGGGGCCTCCTCGACAGTATCTTAAAACTCGACCCCCGTGAAAGTCTGCGGGCTCGAAATTGGTTCTCTACCACTTGGAAGACCGGCCAATGGAAGACCACATACACGTTCAACAAAAACACCCAAATTCAAGGTTCCATTTTCGGCATGGACGCTTACAGAAAAAGCGTTGGTTTCTTAAGCCCGATCACCATCCCTGATCCCGGCGCTGATGCTGCCCGCGAGTCCGCTACTGATCGCTATCGAAATTACGGCTCGGAGTGGACCCTGCTTCACCGCTACACGCTGGGAGGCAAAACCCAATCCTTGAGCGCCGGCATTCGCTATTTCCATGGTCAAACCGATCGCCTCCAAAAGGGGGTCATCGCTGCGGGTTCAGAGCCCAATTTCGACCCTATTGACCCCTATCCCGTTCAATTGACCTTTTTGACCCAAAACAAGGCGGCTTTCGTTCAACAATTGGTCAAAATCAGCCCTCGTTTGTCGTTGATCCCAGGTTTGCGTTGGGAACAGATTCAATCAACTGCCACGGGCCAGACCGGATGGCTATCGGATGGGAGCCCCCAATTGATCGGACAAAGCGAGCAGGCTCGCCAATTTCTCTTGGGAGCCATATCAGCTGAATACCACCTGGACCGAAGCGCCGAGATTTATTTTAACTACAGCCAAGCCTACCGGCCCGTATTGTTCTCTGACATGATCAACAACCCCGGAGCCGTGTTGGTTGACCCCAACATCCAAGACGCCAAAGGCACCAACGCTGATTTGGGCATACGAAGCAACTTCAGTCCCTTCTTGCAATTCGACTTCAGCCTGTTCTCGCTTCAGTACAACAACCGAATTGGCTCCATCAGTCAGCTGGATAGTCAGGGCAATGTCTATACGTTCAAGACCAACGTAGGCAACAGCCAATCAACGGGCTTGGAAGCTATGATTCAGTTTGATCCATTGGGTGCCCTCAAACAGAAATCTGCCCTGCAATTGCCTCTCTTCGTTAGCTATGCATACACCCAAGCCCTGTATGGCGACTACCGATACACGGTCAAATCAGGCAGCGAAATCCAAGATCGCAATTTGAATGGAAATCAGGTAGAGAATGCACCCAAACATGTGTTGCGCACGGGTATGCAACTGGAATGGAATGCGGCTTCTGATCGCATAAAGAAACTCCAGATGGGCCTTCAGTACTCCTATGTGTCGTCGGTATTCTCAGATGCCAACAACACTCAAGAGGCAGCAAGCAATGCCCAGAATGGCTTGATTCCCGCGTATGGCATTTGGGATTGGAACGCCCAAATACTCTTTCAAAACGGCTCGTACATCAAGACCTCAATCAACAATTTAGGCAATGCCGTGTACTTTACACGTCGCGCCGGCGGATACCCTGGTCCTGGTGCGCTACCGGCTGACGGACGTAGCCTATTGATCTCGATTGGTGTGGAATTGTAAATATTGCGAACTCACAGCGATACACCTGCCGAATTGGGGATTAATCGGCCATAAACAATGACTCTTGGGTTGTAATTTGGCTGCATGAATCTCTTGCAGGATGATTACAACACCCAGCGACACTCGTTGGTCAATTCCGAGCTTGGACGAAACGTTCAAGAGTACTTGGAACACATACAGGGAATCAGCGATAAAGCCGAGCGTAGCAAGTGGGCCAGCCATCTGGTTCAGATCATTGCCCATTTGAACCCCGAACTCAAGAAGCAAAACAACTTCGAGGAAAAGATTTGGGGGCACTTGTACCAAATCACCGATTATTCGCTCGATGTAGATTGTCCTTACCCCTTGCCCACCCGGGAACAGCACCAAGCCAAGCCCACTCATTTGGGTTACAACACCCAAGGCATTCGCTTTCGTTTCTATGGCCGCAACCTGCAATTGATGATCGATCGCGTTTGCGAAATGGAAGATGGAGATCTGAAACAAGACACCGTCAACATGATCGCCAGTTTCATGTTCAACAGCTGCAAGATGTGGAACAATGAAAACCTGTCCAACGAAGTCATTGCCGATCACCTAAAGATCCTATCCAACAACAAGCTGGTTTTGGACGGAGATGATTTGGTGGTATCGCAAGACAAGACCATCAAACCCATGCGCACTCCTATTCAAAGCATGGACCCCAGAAAAAACTTCAATAAGAACAAAAAGAAAAAATTCGGCAACAAACCTCGCCGCTACTGATATGGCTCAATTTGAAATCGAAGGAGGTCACGCCCTTCACGGTGAACTTACACCCCAAGGCGCCAAAAACGAAGCCCTGCAAATCTTGTGTGCCGTCTTATTGACAGATGGTGTATGCGAGATAGAGAACATCCCCGAAATCAGGGACGTACTCAAGCTGATTGAATTGCTCCAGAAACTAGGGGTCAAATGTACCCGTTTGGCCCGAGGCCATTACCAGTTTCAAGCCGATGCCGTAGACTTGGACTTCTTGGAGAGCCCTGAATTCAAAAAACTAGGAGCTGCCTTGAGAGGTTCCATCATGATCGTAGGACCCTTGTTGGCACGATTTGGACGAGGCTTTATTCCTAGCCCTGGCGGGGACAAAATTGGCCGTCGCCGATTGGACACCCACTTTGATGGTTTCATCGCCCTGGGTGCAGAATTTCAGTACTTGCCCGAAGAGAGCTTTTACAAAGTTCACTCCCCCAAACTCAAAGGGTCCTTCATGCACTTGGACGAAGCCTCAGTGACGGGAACGGCCAACATTGTCATGGCAGCCGTTTTGGCCCAAGGCACCACCACCATTTACAATGCAGCCTGCGAACCTTATGTACAGCAAACCTGCCGCATGCTTCAGGGCATGGGTGCTGACATTCAAGGAATCGGCTCCAACCAACTGGTCATCAAAGGCGTAGATAAGCTCCATGGCACTCAGCACCGCTGCTTGCCTGACATGATTGAAATTGGCTCCTTCATGGGCATGGCGGCCATTACTCAATCAGACATCACCTTGAAAAACTGCCGAATCGACCAATTGGGAATCATTCCACGTACGTTCAAGCGGTTGGGGGTCAACATGGAGTTCAGCGGCGATGACATTCGCATTTTCGGCAACGACCATTACGAGATTGACAGCTTCATTGACGGTTCCATTTTGACCGTTGCCGATCAAATTTGGCCCGGCTTTACCCCTGACTTGATATCCATCGCATTGGTTACCGCCATTCAAGCGCGCGGAACGGTTTGGATCCATCAAAAGATGTTTGAAAGCCGCCTGTTCTTCGTCGACAACCTGATTGATATGGGTGCGCAGATCATTTTGTGTGACCCACACCGTGCGACCGTCATTGGCTTGGATCGAAAAACCAAACTCAAGGGCATCACCATGTCGTCTCCAGACATTCGAGCGGGTGTTGCCTTGCTGATCGCCGCTATGAGCGCCAAAGGCAAGAGCACCATCAAGAACATTGAGCAAATTGACCGCGGATACGAACGCATCGAAGAGCGTTTAAACCCTCTTGGAGCACGCATTGTTCGCGTCGATTAGGCCATACATTAGTTTTTCTTGCTCGAATCGCCCAGTTTCCAGCCTAAACTGATTCCGGCGTAGAGGTCTAGGTCACTCTTTTTGTTTTGAAACAAGGAGCTGAACAATTTATCTGACCCCAACCAAACAGGCCCAATTCTCAAGAAGGCTCCCGCTCCAAAATCCCGGTATCCTGCTTGCAGAGCCAAGGGGGTTCCAAGCTCAAACCATTTGCTTTCAAAACGGGGTACTACCCGAACCGACGAAAGGGCCAAGGCTTGGTTGTTGTGTTTCCATTGCACACCGAGTTGCAACCAGCGATTGAACCGGTAATTGCCTTGCATCACCCAAGTGGCCGGTAGTCGAACCGATCTCTTCTGTGCCGTTTTGGAATAATTCAACTCTGATTGTGCAAAAGACTCCAAGCTCGTAAAGAGCGCATTTTGTCCTTGAGCCAAGGCCGCCCAAACAGCGGTATCCCAGACCAAAGTTTTGGGCTGATCATTGAAAATATCGACGGTGGTCAATTCGTTTCCATAGCGAATGCCACCCATGTCCAAGAGGGAAAATGCCAGCTGTGCGCGATAAGGGTTGGCACCAAAACTAGGCTTCCCGTCAAGCGCGGCCTTCCATTTGGCGTCTCCCATTCTTCCAAATTCCACCACTGCGCCCAAATCGAATCCTAGGCCAACACCAGAAATAGAGCCCAGACTGGGTCGAGCCCCACTGAGAATGGATCCGGTTAGAGCCTGAATGGCTCGAGGCGAGGAATAGGACCACTGCATGTCACTGTTGAATACCGTTAAGGAGTCCTGTCCATGCAATTTGAATCGTGTACCCGCGCTTTTGGCTTCGACATAACCCAACCCCATGTACAACTTGGCTGTTGCGCCCAACCGAATTCGCAAGGAGCCGTTACTCACAGGCACAGCAGCCAGCGACCCTGCCCACTCCTGCCAAGCACTGGACTGCAAATGAAAAGCCGAACCCAAATTCACCCCTGAGGCCTGCAATTGTCCAGAACCAGCGGTCTCGGCCCATTTTAGCAAGGAAGGATCTGCTTCCAATACCTGTAGGTAGGACCTAGTTCGCGTTTGAGTAGACCAGGCCAGTCGAGTACCCAATTGCTTGGCAAAAGCTGGACCCCGAAATTCCACCTGAGTCGAAAGACGAACCGACGAGGCCCCGTCGTTGCGAGTCAACCAATCAGGTTGCCACTGAATTTTCCCGTTGGCGTTTTTGTATTGAGGATCGACCGTACCTGTCAGCAATTGCCAAGGAGTAAAGGGCGCTTCCAAGGCCCAATAATCGTTATCAAATGATGCCCCAATGGCTCCCAATTGACTCTGCCTGGCGTAAGGACTGGCGACTATCCAACAGGGGTTAGCGTAAACCGCAGACAATCCCATGTACTGGCTAAAATCAGCCGCCGTAAAACTTTGGGCCCCTAAGCTGGAGACCAGCAATCCCATTATCCAAGCATATTTCGAGATCCTCATACTACAACAACAAACAAAAAGGGGGCCACCATAGGCCCCCTTCGTGATAATTATTAAAAGAGATTACTGAATGCACAAAGCAGCAGACTGACGACCAGCAGCGCTTTCCAAAACAACTTGGTATACACCGCTGTTCAAACCAGCTGTCTCGATGTTCAAACCTTGAACACCAGCCGCATAGTGCTGAGCAGGAATTTGCTTTACCGTACGACCGTTCATATCCATCACACGAACTGAAACCTCAGCGGCTTGACCCAATTGGAAGGCCACACCCACTTGAGCATTGCCATTGCTGGGGTTAGGATACACGCGAATACCGTTCAAGCCTGACTCGGTCAAAGCACCGTTGCTCAAAGTCTCCGTAGTGATGTGAGCAAAGAAGGGGAAGAAACGGGTGTTGGTGAACAAAGTACCAGGGATGTAACCGCGCAAGAAGCCGAACAAAGTGCTTCCGTCCAATACTTGGAAGTTGGTTACAAACGATACGTTCAAGCGGTAGGGAGACGTAATGGACTGGGAATGATCTTGCAAAGAAGCGTTGCGCACACCGTACAAGTTGTATTTCTTGGTCCACTGAGAACCGTCATAAGCAATCAACGTATCGCCATCCATAGGCTTTACCATGGGTTTGAACACTACGTTGAAAGCCGTGATGTTTTGCTCCACTTTAGCATCGTTGGTGCTCTTGCTCTGAATGCCTACAGGAATTTGAATGCCACGACCGAAGAAGCTGGTTTGAGCGCCATTGAAAGACACACTATCTGCCCATTCTTTGGTCAAGAACAAAGTATCCGTCTTAGCAGCAGACGTGTTCAACAAAGAAGAAGCTTGGTAGTTCTCTTTCTTGGGGCAGGCATACAAGTAACGAGTATTGGGATCTGACTGGTAGTTGTATCCACCTACAGTGATACCATCGATGTTGAAATACTGAATGTAAACCGTATCGACAACGTCGACCATGTTGCCACCGATTTTTACCTGGTCCAATTGACGAATGTAGAACTGAGTGAAGGCGATAGAGTCAAGCGTGTAAGCCATGAAACGGCTAAACACCTCTTCGCCGGTGAAAGCAAAGTTCGAATCTTTGGGATCGAAGGAAGTTCCTACACCATGAATACCGCTCTGGATCTTTTGACCATCAGAATAAACCGTGTGGCCCAAAGTATCAGGAGCAATGAAACTCACGAAACCGCTCATTTTCTGACCCAACAATTCTCCCTCTTCGTAAGAAGAAGTGAAATTGTACCAGTTGCTGTACGTTTCAGCGCGACGAGTAACAGGAGTCAAGCTCTTGCCCTCAACACGATACATGCCCTTGGAGTAAATGTTGTGCTGAGCCGCAGGTACGGGTTGATTCAGCGTCTGTGCCACCCCGAGTGATGCAATAGCAAACAAGGCAGCGGTAAGTACAGATTTTTTCATGGAATCTTGATATATAGTTTTTACAAATATACTTCTAAAATGAGATTGTCAGTAGCCTGTAGAATTGCTGACATTTAAATGTCACCCAATAAAGGACGAAGGGTAATGTCTTCTATTACGGCACTTTGATTCAATTGCCAAATTTGCCGAACCACAGCCCCGACATCGCTGGCCTTCATGAATCGCTCTTCTGGCAAATCAACTCCGGCCCAAGAGTCGGTCAAGGCCGCTCCCGGAAGGACGGAACTAACCCGAATTCCCAACGGCCTGCCCTCCAATCTCAAGGACTCGCTAAATCCCAACAAAGCATGTTTCGTAACGGCATACGACCCTCCCGCGGGATAGCCCATTCGGCTAGCTGTGCTGCAAATGTTTACGACATGCCCACGTGGACTTTGGCCCAAGACAGACCACAAACGCTTGGTAATGGTATAAGCGGCTTTCACATTGACAGACCAAAGATCATCCAACTGAGATTCGGATTCCTCCATCATGGCCCCAGGCAAAAAATTCCCGGCATTGTTGACCAAAAGATCGATAGCAGATGCTTGTTCCAATAAGGACTGGCATGCCTGATCAATTTGTTCTTGACTGGACAAATCAAGAGCGGTGACCTGTACAGAAATCCCGTAAGAATGAGCCAAGCGAGCGGCATTCTCATTCAACAAAGTTTCATTTCGGGACCACAAAATCAGATCCAAGCCTTCTTGGGCCAAAGCTTCAGCTATGGCCAATCCAAGGCCTCGAGAGGCACCTGTAATAAGCGCTACCATGTTTCAAAGGTAAGAATACCTGCATGGTTTGGCTTCCAGAAATCGGAATTAGCGAGTGACGGCGATCAATCGTCGTCTTCGTCGACTTCGGGCTTGTCGGAATTGTCTTCTTCTTCTTCATCTGAAGACTCAACCTCAATTTCGTCGTCGTCGCTCTTGCTCAACGACTTTCCAATCAAATCGTCCAATTCTTCATCAGTGAGCGAATGCTGCTGAGAAACGCTCAACTTTACCAGATAGATCTTGTCGTCTGTCTCCAACATCACAGCCGTCACCGTTTCCCCTTTAGCATTGGGGAAACGCACGGTCTGACCGGCAACTCCATAAGGATAGGTTTCGTTAAACAACTCGAGCAATTCCCCGCTCAGCTTGCTGTAATCGATGACAACTTTCAACTTGGCCATGGCAGTATTTCAGGGCGCTAAATTATATCGGGAACCAAATACGAAAATCGCGTGATTCTCCACACAGATATCAACAGTCAAGCCCAAAAAATATCGACCTTTGGAGGCTCATATTTGCAACATTGATGCGCATCCCCGATAGAACCCCCACCTTGAATTTGTGTCCGGAATTGTGCCTACATATGCCCGAACACAGACTACTGGTCATCAGCGATGTTCACATGGGGCGTGTTCAGCACATGAGAAGAAATGGATTGGCCATACCAAGCGCTGCTGCCCAAAAAGATTTGCATACCCTTGTACAGGTGATAAGCACCTATCAACCCCAATGTTGCCTGTTCTTAGGAGACCTCTTTCACAGCCTTCCCAACTCAGAATGGCCTCAACTCTTCCAGGAGCTTGAAATGTTTGGCGACATGCAGTTTCTATTGATTACGGGCAACCACGATCGATTTGTAGCTCCTCATTTGCCCCCCAATTGGGAACAGCACAGCGAGTGGGAAATAGACGGTATTCGCTTCTGCCATGAGCCTAGCGAAAAACCAGAGTTTGAGATTTGCGGGCACATACACCCCACTTATTCACTGCGAGGGAAAGGCCGTCAGACGCTGCGCTTGCCCTGTTTTTGGCTCAGTGAAAAACGCTTGATCCTGCCTGCTTTTAGCTCTCTCGCCGGCGGATACAGCATCAACCCTGAACCTGGGAATCGCATTTACATCAGCAACGGCACAAGCGTCTCGGAAGTAACAACACCTTAACCGTTCATGCTCACCAAGAACTCGGTATTGTCTTGGGTGTTTTGCATGTACTTCAAGAAGGTATTCATCGCCTCTTCCGGATTCATATCGGCCAAGTGATT
>Ga0222714_10005728_pt1 | contig 11733 bp, 8 predicted proteins | sample C33_3DmetaG_FD_165048 | JGI IMG/M metagenome (GOLD analysis project Ga0222714, IMG submission 165048) | Estuarine water microbial communities from San Francisco Bay, California, United States - C33_3D | ecosystem: Environmental > Aquatic > Marine > Unclassified | place: USA: California... | reverse complement strand
GACACTGCCGCTGCTGGTGATACGCATACGTTCTACGTTATTAGTGGCAACACGCCAATCTGTGTTGTTGCGGTTCCAGTTCTGCGTGATCCCCGATGACGCAATGCCAACGTCGAAACCAGTAGTGTAGCCGGTTGTAGTAAAACGTGAATAAACGTCACCCCCGGCTGGATCAGATACATGAAGCTGTGTTTGGGGATTCGTAGTACCAATACCAACATTGCCGCCGCCGAGGATACGCATCTTTTCTGAAAGCGTACCTGAGCTCGCTGTCGAAAAAACTAGTTGGGCTGTTTCAGACCCAGCCCCACCATTTGTCACACCTCCACGAATACCAGCAACTTCAACTGTGCCATATGTAAAGCCAATTCGTGCACCTGAAGTTGCGCTATCATAACCTGTTGGATTTATGTCTCCAGCGACATGAATAATTCGATTACTGTATGCTCCTGATCCAGTAATATCCAGTTTCGATACTGGAGTGCTAATATTAATACCCACATCGCCGGCACTGGTGACATGCACACGTTCGGTGTTATTCGTCCCAATGGATATTGTACCAGCATCTCTTGCCCATAAACTCAAACTACCGGTTCCGCGATGATCTAATTGTGTAGCGGCATTTGCACCTGTGCTATAACGAATGAGCCTTGCACCATAATCGGTATAGGTAGTGTCACTAATCAGGTCGACATAAGAGTTACCATTACCTGTTCTACCTGCACCAATTTCAATATGTCTATCAGCAGTTCCTGCGTCAGATAATTGAATCATTTCACTAGGAATATCAACGCCTGTGGCGGTGGTGGAGAGTTTCTGGCTGTAACCATAATATAATTGCACTGCGTCATTACTATCAGCGACAAGTAAATTGCCACCCGTTGAGTCTTGCAATCTTACATTGTCACCTTTGATAATAATATCGCCAGTCCCAGTGTCTTGGACGTAGCTATTTGACCCATCGTGATAAATCTGCAAGTCAGACCCAGCACCGAAGATGGCCTTAACGCTATCATTAAATGTAACATCACCTGTTATCGTGCCGCCAGCAGTAGCTAGCTTAGTAGCAATGTATGAGTTAGTATTGGCTAGTGCAGCTCTTTCGGTTGCATAGTTTGTAGCAATATAAGAGTTGGTATTGGCTAGTGCAGCTCTTTCGGTTGCATAGTTTGTAGCAATATAAGAGTTGGTATTGGCTAGGTCACTATTTAATCTAGTAGCAAGATTAGCACCAGCTAAAGTAATTACTTGTGCATCAAGAGTATTAACATCTAGATCACCTAATGAGAATGAACCATCAGTAGTATCAATTGTAAGAGCAGTGTTTGGTTCAATAGCATAGGTTTTGAATAGTTTGAATGTACCACTATCGCTAGCATCTCTAAATAGACCAGCGTGTTGTGATGAGCTACCATCATAGTAATGGCCCACAAAACCAATATCAATACTATCTGAAAATTCATTATTTGCTGCTAATTTAATAAGTGGGTCATTGACCGTAATATTATTTGCAGAGAATTCAGTAGTATTACCATTAACTGTAAGGTTACCCTCAACTGTAAAGTTAGTGGTAACTGATTGATGGGTAGTATTAGAAGAACCCCAGAGCAAAGTACCATTTGCCGCTGGAAGAGTTAGGACACGAGTAAATGCACCAATAGCGTTAGCATGCTGGGGAGCTTGCAATTTAACTCTATGGATATTTGAAGTCCCACAATACATATCAATGTATGAAGGACTGCCCGTATCTGTATAAATTACTAGAGAACCATGTTGTAGTTGAACACCTTCAGTAAAGTTTGCATTTGAAGTTACTAAAAGTGATCCACCCTGAATATTTGTATTAGCACCAGTTAAACTAGTAGTACCAGTTACATTCAGGGCAACATTGGCATTTATTGTATTCGCTGTCAGTGCTTGATCGTCACTTGCAAAGGCATCCAATCTTTGGTATGCTCTGTTTGCGTGAGAAAGCCACTGCAGGAATGTATTAGATGAAAGTACAGTTCCTAATTGAGCCATGATTCTCCCCAACTCTTTCTATAGAGTATTCTTTTCCTACTCTTATTTATAATAATAAGACCTATGAGTAATACGGTAACTTATAATTAGTTCCACCAATGTTTATGGTAATAAAGCCTGCTGGGTTAGCTAAGATTTCATCTTCTTGATCTAAACTTCCTTGAGCAGAAGTAATAGTACTTGCGTCATTTGTAATTGATACATTAGCAGAATCAAATTTTGTTGCAATATAACTATTAGTGTTTGCTAATGTTGCTGCAATATAGATGTTAGTATTAGCTAAAGCAGCTCTTTCTGTTGCATAGTTTGTTGCAATATAGATGTTAGTATTAGCTAAAGCAGCTCTTTCTGTCGAATAATTTGTTGCAATATAACTATTAGTGTTTGCTAAAGCAGCTCTTTCTGTTGCATAGTTTGTTGCAATATAACTATTAGTGTTTGCTAAAGCGCTTTGAAAAACTGTATTTGCTACATATGTTGATGATACAGTAGCTGAAGTAATATATGTACTTAAGTCTCTCTGTTCGTCTGTACCCCACACAATTGCTGTTCCAGCATCGTTAATTTTAAGGATTTGTCCTGCAGTACCAAGAGTTGTAAGACCGGTTCCACCATGTGCATAACCCACAGCTTCGCCAGATTGAAACTCAGATAATCCTACGGGATCTTCCCCACTATATACTGTCCTAATTGGAATTTTGACTGCCATTCTTACAAACCCTTAGAATAAAAATTGAGCTACTTTGTTTGACCAAGTAATCTGGCTTCCATCTTCAAAGTAATAATTTCTAAATGTTTTATTATCTGTCGCAACATCTGCACTAAAGTAAAAAGTATTTGCTGGTGTAGATAATCCACTCGTTTGTGTATAAAAAGGAATAGGTTCTGCAATACTACCAGATTGAGAAAGTGTTGCAACTGTTGTTGTACCAACTTTTGAACCTGCTGGTAAAATCGCTCCACTTGCTGAAATAGAAAGAGTACCTGTTCCATCAGATGATAATGTTGCTCCACCTAAGTTAATTGTACTACCTGATAGATACAATTCTTTAAATCGTAAACCCGGCGATCCTATGTCATATGTATTATTTGCCGTCGGAAGAATATTTGTACTTATTGCGGTAAGATCAACGTTTGAAGATCCACCTCCACCTCCACCGGCAACACCTACCCACTTATCGCTTGAAGCTTGGTAAGATAAAACATAACCATCTGTTTTTGCTGATGATCTATCAACGTCATCTAAGAATTCTAATCTAACTTCACCAGAACCAGCATTTCCACCGCCAGTTCTCATTGATTGGCGGATTTGTGCTTTGAATTGTTCTACATCATCAATAAGCGGTTTAATATTTGGTGTTTCGCCATCTTCACCTTTTGGACCTTGAGGACCTTGTGGGCCAGGAGCACCATCATTACCTTTTGGGCCTTGAGGACCAATTAAGCCTTGAGGTCCACTTTCGCCCCGCGGTCCTTGTGGCCCTGCTGGTCCGTCCGGCCCGAGTAAGCCGTCTCTACCATCTTTGCCACTTTGGCCTCTTGGACCCTGCTCTCCCTGAGCGCCCTGAGGTCCAACTTCGCCGCGCTCACCTCTTTCACCACGGTTACCTGTATCACCTTTATCTCCTTTTTCACCTTGAGGTCCAGTTGGACCTTGTATACCTTGAGGACCAATGTCTCCCTTAGGACCTTGGAGACCCATTTCCCCTTGTGGTCCTTCTGGACCTTGAGGTCCTACATCACCGGTTTCACCTTTGATACCTTGTTGCCCTTGTGGGCCACTTTCGCCAGTATCACCTTTATCTCCTTTTTCACCTTTAGGACCAGTTGGACCTTGTGCACCAATTGGACCCATTGAACCCTGTGGTCCCATTGGACCTTGAGGTCCTTCTGGTCCTATAGAGGCATAAGGCATTTCAGCCATCAGTTCTTCAAAGAGTTCTTTCCTTAATTTGGATTCACTCTTTTTTAGAACTGCAAGCAGAGCTGAAAATAGTTTTGCCTCATCTACTGAATTCATTTCGATTCACTTAAACTATCCATAAATTTTGACATACTTTTAACTAACTCTTTTTCTTCAGTTGAAAGAGGTTTAGTTTCATCGATTTCTACAGCCTGTGGTTCACTATTAGCTACTGGATCTACAGAAGCTGCGAAAGCTGCAGCATTTGGACTATCTGGTCCATAACCTAGATCATCTCCACCTTCCTGATCAATCTCTTTCTCCATATCAATGATTTGCTTTTCAGACATACGAAGTACTTCTTTTTGTACCCACTTTTTGCTGAAGAACTTACTAATGTATTGATCAGTTCTTTCTAGCATCTCTAGTCTGTTAGCTAACATTTCAGTTTCTTTGAGTTCAGTGAAATAGTTATCCTTTGTCCAATCATAGAATACTTTTTCTTTATATTTCTGCCATTCAGCACGGCTCATAATACCTTTAAGAGAAAGCTGAATTTCTAAAGCATCGTCAAAGATTGAAGTAAATCTAGAGCGTAGTCTATGGATATACTTAGCAAACTTAATCTCATCTCTTGAGATTTCTGTAGTTCTACCAATATTAAATGAATTTTCTGCTTCTAGTCTTGATACTGGCACATTAAGTGCTTTGTACAATTTCTTTCTGAAATATTCAACATCATCCATTTCACCAAGATTTTGACCACCTGGCAACGTAGAAATTTCAGTACCTCTACCACCTTCTCTACGTGGAATCCAAAAATCTTCAAGCATAGTCATAACTTTTCTATCATCACTTACTTCACCGGTTGAAGCATTATAGACAAGCTTATTTTTATGCTTAATCATCATCTCATTTAGATGCTGTTCAGCTTTTGCTTTTGGTAAGTTACCAACATCAATATAGAAAATTCTACGTTCTGGAGCTCTTGAGATTCGGTAAATAACCACTGCATCCTCAAGCATTCTTAATTGGTTCATTGGCTTAATAGCTTTATGAAGATGAGAATAAATGAGGTTGTTTAGCGAATCCATGAGACCCGAATGACCAAACAAAATAGAATCAACAGCAACTTTTGTGCCGGTATTTGTTTGAGCATTTAGACCCTTTTCATTATAGATAAAGTATTCCTTTGCACCATAGTGTAATGTTACACCGGTTTCAGGATCTTTCTTACGAATGGGTTCTCTAATTTTACGGATTTTGCGAGGGTCGATATATCTAAGAGCGGTGATGCCTTTGCGAGGGTTGTTCTTATCAATAACAATGTGGAAGTTAATTCTTCCATCTACATACCAACGTCTAAAATGTTCGTATGCGTCATTGTTAAAGTTAAGTCTTTCAAGCAAAGTATCAAATTCTTTACGGATACTTGCTTTAAGCGCAGATGATAGACCGGTCTTGTCAAGCTGAATCTTTACGATTTCTTCATCGCTATCGGTTACAATAGCTTCATTGATAATATCTTGGACTGCAGCGTCACATTCTGGCTGAAGCGCCATTTCACGATATTTGTTGATAAGATCAGTTTCATTCTTTGCTTTACCTTCTAAGTCGATGAAGGTACCATACACCCCGCCTTCAGCAACTTCAATTGCACCATCACTAATAGCTCTATCGACTATAGATGGCTGGGAGTCAATGCCTTTTACGTTCTGATTGGCATCTCTCCCAATGGTAAAGCCAAATAATTTAGCCATGTTTTAATCTCCCAAGATAACAATATTGGATATTACTGATCTATTTATAATAGTTCGACACATAAAAAAAGAGGGAGAACAAAGCCTCCCTCTTTTCTTCTTATTTACTTAAACTTAGAGGTTGATGGTTACACCAAGTGATGCACCAACTTGATCCACTGACCAGTAATCATATGTGAATGTGGTTGTGAATTCTTCGATTGCATCGCCGGTTGCCCAGTCTAGCGTAATTTCACCGATTTCTGTTGGGAACATTCCGGTGATATGATACGTTCTGAGTTTGCGACCATCTTTACCATAATGAATAATTTCCGCATCACCCTTATAAGAAAGAGTGTTTAGTCCAGCAGAAGTCAAGTTACCAATATGGTTATTGATAGACTGTGACCACTGCTCGAGTGTTGCACGGATTGCAAAGTCCTCATCGTTGATAATTGTAGGTGTCCAATCTCCAAAGGTGCGGTTACCTGCCAACTTTACTTCCCGACCAAAGTAGTTAACTGTGATAGGGTTGATCGTTGAAGCTGGAATCGTTGCTGCCTTACAGAAGAATCTAAACTTCTCATCAGCTGCACCATTGATCGGGTTACTCATGATAACCTCGAACATGGAGGGTCTGGCACCACCATATCTGAGTTCAGATTGGAATTGGTTAATATTGAAAGCCATCTTTTTTTCTCCTGACCCTAGTTCCTAATTCTATTTATATTAGAATTGCCCCACGATTTCGTTAAAGTTCACACCAGTTCTAACTGCAACAAAGTTGAGTTGGATGAAGTTGATGGAACGAGCTGGCTTGATGTAGATATCACCAATGAACTCGTTACGATCGATTACTTCAGGTGTGTTGTTCGTTTCGTCACAAACTACGCGGAAGTCGGTAATACCACGACGACCTTGGATGTCACGAAGGAATGGCTCGACTAGATTTCTAAATTGAGCTCTAGTAAAGTCATCGTTGAACTCGAACAATGTGTATTGAGAAGCAAGTGAAATTGCTTTTTCAAGAACAATGAAGAGTCTACGAACGTTAATTCTATCGAAAGCTGAAGGCTTAGCTAGTAGAGTTTTATCTCCGTAGAGAACAGTGCCCTGACCTGGGAAGGTAACAATTGGGTTAACACCATTTCTATAGAGGAAATCTCTATCTGCTTGACCTGGATTGTAGGCCAACTTAACAACGTTCTTAAGATGACCGCGATTGAAACCAGCTGGTGAATACCAAGGATCTCTATCTAGGTCAGTACGAACGATTGAACCAGCAACATCGCCGTTTAGAGGAATCCAACGATAGAGGTCATTGTACTTGTCGTACATGTACTTCCATCCTGAGTCCATAATGGCATATGAGGTTGAAGGTAGTGCGTTTCTTGCGCCAACAATATCGTCTCTCTGTGAACCAGCATAACGGATGTTATCTACAACATCAGCTCTTTCAGGAGATGTAGTAACAACTAGATCTTTTCTGACTTCTGCGATGTTTTGAATAACGTTGTTGGTTACGGTTGCATTAGCGTCACCCATCATGATGATTGAAAGATCAATGTCTTCCTTAGATTGGTATACGCCGTAAGCTGAAATGAGCTCAGAACCAGTTAGCTGATTACCGTCTCTACCATTTACAAAGCTATCGGTCTGTGGTAATGGAGCGCCGGTAAAGGCTTGACCGCCCTTTGCTCTATAACCTGCAGTTGAATATGCATCGTCATGAGCTGCCCACCAGATCCACTTAGACTTCCGGTTGATTACTTCTTTATAGTAGTTGGTTGAACCATCTTCTGTAAGAGCATCAGAAGCTTGAGAAACTGCTGAATACTTTTCTATAACCTGTCCAGGTGTTCCTGTGATATCGCCATCTTCGTCGATAACGATTACATGCATTTCATCATTTGTTGCGCTAAAGTTTGATGCAAATACTGAAGTGCCAGGTGCACGATCGAATTCGTTAAAGTATCTCCAACGTCTTTCGGTGTTACCATTTGAAGTACCGGTGTTACCGGTGTATGTACTTGCAAGGGTAAGGGCTGTAGCTGAAGTGATAGATGCAACTCTACGAGTTCTCTTATCTGGGCCAAGAACCAAAGTGTCACCAACTTGAACTTCAGTTGTGAATTGCGTACCATTACCAGTGATTGATGTTGAACCATTGGTGAATGTAACGTTACCAGTAAGAGTTGAAGACCATGCGTTTGCGCTTGAACAGGTTGAAACTAGAAGACTGTTTCCTAGATCGCCTGCCCATTTTGCTACGAATGGACCTACACCCGTACGACCAGTACCCCAGTCGTCATCGTAGGTTTGTGCATTTTTAATGATAGTATCAGCCGTATTTGCTGAGTTTGTTGTGGCGTTTCTTGAAGTATAACCGGTATTTGAACCAGAGAGACCTCTTGAAACATAGAGCGCGTTACCATAAGCCAAGAAACTTGCTGCAGTCATGAATGCGACATGACTGTTAGCACCTGGTACACTAAAAGTGTCAGCTAGTTCTTTTTCGTTTGAAATTAGGATAGCAGTATTTGCTGGTCCCCAGTCAAATTGACCGGCGATGCCGGCAACGGTCGTGGAAACAGCAGGTACTATCGTAGTAAGATCAACTTCACTTACGTTCACGCCGGGTGATACTTGAAAAGCCATTTTGATTCTCCTCTGTATCGTACTGCTTTACGATTTAATTTTTGTCCTTCACATTTATTTATAAATTAGCCGGTTTTTGCATTATCTCCAGAACAGCGGATCAATATCCTCAACCTCTAATCCTCTACCTTGGATCACACCATCGGAGTTATACTCGTCTGCAGCATCATATTTAATCCCAAACGGGAGGAGATCATCTTCTAAAAGTTGTAATCTTTCTTGTTTTAGTTGGTCTCTAAAGTCAGTATCTGTAAGTTGCTTAAAGAATTCTTGTCTGGCTACCCAGCCAAATAGTACAAGACACATAGCTAGATCGTCGTGTTGACCATCGTCTGCCCCGTAACTTCCTGCTCTAGATACAAAATTTGATAGTTCTACAATTATCCCAATGTCATTGACTACTACTTGGTCACTTTCAATGAGATCTTTTAGATTAGAACAACCAATCTTTTTTACTGACTTGGTAGTTCTTACACCATAAGAGACGTTACCGCCAAAACCACCACCCAAAGTCTGACCGGATCGACCTCGCATAGTAGTCATTAACAAGTTTTCATATTCTAATTCAAGTTGAATAATATCAGCAACTTGTTGCCCAATATCGTTTATTTCTACTAGTATATATGAATCATTATAATTACGCGCAACCCTCGTCAAAAGTTCAGGATACATAAGAGGGGATATAGAATCGTTCTTATAAGTAGCAGCAACATGGTATGGAGTTTTTGTAACGTCCAAAACAACAAAGGCGCTTGCATCATGACCAACACCACGAGAAACGTCTGCAATCATAAGGTAACTATGTCGAAGTTCAGGCTCTTCAAAGATTTTAAGATAATTATCAAACTTCAGAGGTTCATGGAAGATCAACTGTCTTAGTTTTGTTGGATTGATAAGAGTGTTCTGACTTCCCAAGAACTCACACTCAAATTCTTGCATCCATTGTTCTTCACTTGTATTTTTAATTGTTGTTTTCTTAAAGTTTTGATCTCTTCCTGGCACCTCATTCCAAACAATCTCAATTGGATTATATTCACTATGACCTTCAATAGCATCAACCCACATTTTATAGAAGTGGTTCATACCCTTTGGAGTAGAAACAATAATAACCTTTGATTCTTTACCAGATGAGATTGTAGGATATACTGATGCAAAAAATTCTGTTGCGATAGTATCATTGATGAATGCAAACTCATCAAGAAACAATAAGTTGTATGATCCACCACGAACCGCAGATGAACTTGTTGCTGCTGCAATTATTTTAGAATTGTTTTCAAGAAGAATAGAACCTTTGTTCCACTCTACAACACCTTGTTGTAACCATAATGGAAGATGCTCATATGCTAATTGAATCTTACCAAGTAACTCTCTAGCTAATCTTTCTTTGTTTGCAAGAATAGCAATTGATTGTTCAGATTGAAATAAGATAATCCATAACATAAATGCAGTTACTGTTACAGATTTTCCTGACTGTCTTGGAAGTTTACAGATAGTAAACCTGTTATCCATAAAGGATCCAAGCATCTTCTTTTGATAAGGATATAGTTCAAAATTAACTAGTCCCTCATCAATATTGATAATTTTAACATAGTTTTCTACAAAGTAAATTAGATCTTTTGCGCACTTAACATACTCTTGCACTTGCTCTTCTGTAAATTCTACGGGAACATTTGCTTTTTTTAAGTTCGGATTGTTTAGGTAATTAACCTGTTTATCTGCCATTAAGATTCACTTTTTCTTGTTTACAACGCTGATCAACTATGGTATAATAGTGCTTGACACTTAGAAAACAATATTGTTTGTTTTTACTTCATGTTCTTAATCATTTTTTGAAGTTCGGCAGTTGATCCTACAAATAAAGCGTTTGTAACGTTTTTTGGAGTCTTTTCTTCATCAGATTTGAGTACTTTTTTCTTTCTCTGAAGTTCTAAAAGGTCCTTATTAGCATCTGATAAAGTTTTCATAAACTGTTGTACTACCTCGAACGCACGTGGGCTCTCGCTTGCGCGCGCTACATTCATGAGTACTTCTAAGCTTTCTTGACCAGATTCAATTAGTTTATATAGATTATCGCGCGCGTACGCAGCGTCTTGATCAACCTCAACATGATCATTTGTTGCTTCGGGTAAAATGATTTCGGATAATGCTGACTCTGCCATTGGTGGAGCCTCAGGTAAGTCAAAAATAGCTTCCATATTATTTTCTAATTTTGTTTTGCTCATGGTGTACCACTTGTATCTCCACCAGATTCTGGATCATATACTAATCCATCTTGGTAGGTAAATATATCATTAATGAATCCAAAGTTGTCATTTGCTGAAATACTATTTCTTGGTATTGTAACAGCACTATTCGAAGTAGGTTCACCATTTGCTAATAGACCTGGTGTGATAACTACTCGATCTATTCTTGGAGTAGTTACTGCTGTATTTGCATGTAAATCTACTTGAGTACGAGTAATAATACCAGCAGTTGTTTGTGGACCGAAGAAGTACCCTTTAATAATAAAATCTAAATCCCAAATAAGAGATCTTCGAGTTTCAAAGTTACCCTCATATGCATCATCTAAGTTTGTTCCATTCAGAATAACAGGAACATCATATTTTAGACTCATTTCTGGAATCAGATTGAGAGTCATAGTCCATTCTGGCTGAAAATATGGTAAAATTTGTTCAATAATTTGTGCTGCATCGTCAGCATTTTTTGCAAATACTGATAGTCTCATTCCAATATTATATGGTACTGGAAGGAATTGACTTTTAAGTACTGTTTTGTCAGTACCAGAAATTTGTGTATTCTTTATTGTTCTTTGTAATTTTCTAGTTGGATCATACGCAACTGATTGAATATCAAAACCCATTCTAGGCAAAGTAATTCTAAGTGCTGGGTCTAGATTTGGATTTTCTGTAATTCTAACTAGAAACTTTTCTTTAGGACCATATGCAATAGGTACTCTGATTGCTTGGATGGAAACGCCATTTGTATCAAAACGTCTTACAACAATATCGTTAAAAAGAGTTCCAAACGCAATGACATATTTTCTAATAGTTTGATTGTAAAATTGATGTCCAAACATAATTAGTACCTATCAATTTCTGAGAATGGATTGGCTTCACTGAAGTCAATAACACTATCACCGGCAAAACTAAATGCTTCATTGTTTGCTGTTGGTTGTGTTGTTTCCACTCTGAATTCTTGAAGTAGTGATCCACCATCTTCAGACCGCAATACATCTCCGTCTTCCATACGGAATTGATATACAAGAGAATCTGTAGTATATGTATCTTCTTGAATATCGATAGTTGCTTCGCCAGTATTGAATTTCTCTGAAGAGTATGTAAAGAGTTCACATTTCAGATCATAGGTTTGAAGTGCTCCAGTTTGGTAGAACACCGATTCATCTTCAACAAA
>Ga0222714_10005726_pt1 | contig 11734 bp, 10 predicted proteins | sample C33_3DmetaG_FD_165048 | JGI IMG/M metagenome (GOLD analysis project Ga0222714, IMG submission 165048) | Estuarine water microbial communities from San Francisco Bay, California, United States - C33_3D | ecosystem: Environmental > Aquatic > Marine > Unclassified | place: USA: California... | reverse complement strand
GCAGAACAAACGGGTAGACAGATATCTTTAGTCGGTAGATCTATGCATAGAATCTATAAAGCAGCTAGACAATGTGGATATTTACAAAATACAATTGAACCAATAGATCCAAGACAAGCTAAAAATATCGCAAGAGATAAAATGGTTTATTTATGTACTGGCAGTCAAGGAGAGCCTATGGGTGCTATGATGCGTATTTCAAGTTATATTCATCCTGATGTATTCATTGAAAAAGGTGATGCTGTTATTTTTTCATCTAAAATTATCCCAGGCAATGAAAAGAAATTATATAAACTTCACAATCAATTAGTAAAGGATGGAATAGAAGTTATATCTGAGGAAAGTGAATTTGTTCATGTTTCAGGACATCCTAATAGAGATGATTTAAGAGACATGTATGAATGGGTTAGACCAAAATGTGTTATACCCGTTCATGGAGAGCATAGACATATGATTGAACACATTAATTTTGCTAAAGAAATGCAAGTTCCGTATCCTGTTCAAGTTGAAAATGGTGATATTGTAAAATTATATCCTGGTGACCAACCAGAAGTTTATGATAAAGCCCCTAGTGGTAGATTATATCTTGATGGAAATATTAGTGTAGAAGAAGATTCCCAATCTATAAAAGATAGAAAAAATCTTAGTGCAAATGGTTATCTAGAGGTAACATTAATGATTACTCCAAAAGGTAATATTCACAATAATCCTGTACTATCTTTCAGGGGATTACCAGTCTATGAAAAGGATGAATTTATATATGGTTTAGAAGAAGAAATAGATAAGACAACTCGATCTTTTAAATTAGGTAGCCGACAGCAAGAACACAATTTAATTGATGCACTAAAAATTGCATGCAGAAAATACTCAAAAGAAAAAACAGGGAAGAAACCATTTACAAATATTAATTTAGTTAGGATTTAATGAGTATTACAGGTTTAGCAATTATATATATCATCATTTGGTGGATAGTATTTTTTGCTATATTGCCTATAGATGTAAATCGTGAAAAACCTCATAAAGTAGAGGGTGAAGATCCAGGATCACCGGAAAACCCTAAAATGTTAAAAAAATTTATTTATTGTACAGGAATTAGCACTATTATTTTTTTAATTATTTATTTATTAATGAAATTTGAATATTTGAACTTAAGAAATATTATTAGTTAAATGTATATATCAAAATCTTTTATTCCCATACTTAAAGATATTCCTTCGGAAGCAAAAATTAAGTCTCATCAATTAATGTTAAGAGTTGGGATGATCAAACAATCATCAGCAGGAATTTATTCATGGCTACCACTTGGTTTTAAGGTTATGAAAAAAATAGAACAAATTGTAAGGGAAGAACAAAATAAGATTGGTGCTCAGGAAATTTTAATGCCCACAATTCAATCTAGCGAAATATGGAAAGAAAGTGGGCGATACGATGACTATGGTGAAGAAATGTTGCGAATAAAAGATCGACAAAATCGTGAAATGCTTTATGGGCCGACCAATGAAGAACTAGTAACAGATATATTTAGATCCTCTATAAAATCATATAAATCATTACCACAACTCCTTTATCATATTCAATGGAAGTTTAGAGATGAAATTAGACCAAGATTTGGAATTATGAGAGGTCGTGAATTTTATATGAAAGATGCATATTCATTTGACGTTAGTGATGAAGAAGCATTCTTTTCATATAACAAATTTTTCATATCTTATTTAAGAACATTTAAAAGATTAGGCTTAACAGCTATACCTATGGCTGCTGATACAGGTCCAATTGGTGGCAATCTTTCACATGAGTTTATAATTTTAGCTGAAACTGGTGAAAGTAAAATTTTTACTGATAAAAGAATTTTTGACGTTGAAACAGGAGACATAGAGGTTGAAAAAAAATCATTAGAAGATTTAAGAAAAAAATATGAGGAATTTTACTCAGTGACAGATGAAAAATTTAATAAAGACGAATTTGAAAAAACGGTTGAGGAGAAAAATAGATTAATAACAAAAGGAATTGAAGTGGGTCATATTTTTTATTTTGGTGACAAATATTCAAAACCAATGAATGCTGCTGTCGATTTGCCTGGAGGAAAAAAAGACTTTGTAAAAATGGGTTCTTACGGTATTGGCGTTTCAAGGCTAGTAGGTGCAATCATTGAAGCCAAATTTGATGAAAAAAATGAAATAATGAAATGGCCTATTTCTGTAGCACCTTACGAATTAATCATCATTCCTATGATAAATAAGAATGATAATACCGCTCTCATAAAAGCAGAAAATATATTTTATGAATTAACAAAAAATAATATCGACACAGTTATTGATGACACCGATGAAAATTACTCTTCAAAAATTAAAAAAAGCAATTTAATTGGTGCTCCTTATCAAATAATAATTGGCAAAAAATCCGAGGGAGATTTGCTAGAATTTAAGGAAACTGGTAAAGAGGCCAAAAATTTGCCATTAAATGAGATAATAAAGACCATCAAAGAACTCAAAGTTAGAAATTGATATCTACATTAGAAAAAGAAGTTACTTTTAGATTTTTAAAAGCCAGAAAAAAAGATGGTTTTCTAAATATTATTTCTATCTTTTCCTTCATTGGAATAAGTTTAGGTGTTGCAGTTTTAATTATAGTTATGTCTGTAATGAATGGTTTTAGGACAGAACTAATTAATAAAATTGTGGGTTTTAATTCTCATATCACCGTCAAACCATATCAAAATAAGATTGATCAAAAAAAACTCAACAATCTTGATTTAAAAACTTTATCAAAAAATTTAGTTTTTAGTAATTCTGGTGAAGGAATCATTATTAAAAATGATATTACAAAAGGCATTTTATTAAGAGGTTATGGTGCAAATGATTTTTCCTTATTAGATATAATTAATAATGATGGTTTTGAAGGTAATAAGAATTCATTAACAGGAAATTTTATTTCTATAGGTAGAGAGTTAAGTTTTACTTTAGACTTGGATATTGGAGATGATATAACTTTAATGTCTCCATCAGGTGTTGAAACTATTATTGGTAATTTACCTAAGCAAAAAACATTTACTATAATTTCAATTTTTGATAGTGGTCTTGCCGATTTTGATAACAATATTGTCTTTATTAATCTTAAAACTTTAGAAGAATTTTTTAATTTAGAAACTAATTCTAGAAATTTAGAAATTTATCTTAAAAATCCACAAAACATCGAGTCTCAGAAAGAAAAAATTCAAAGTATATTTGATCAAGAATTTATATTTAGCTGGGCAGATATGAACAGTTCATTATTTTCAGCATTAAAAGTTGAAAGAAATGTGATGTTTATTATTTTATCATTAATTATTATTGTTGCTGCTTTTAATATTATTTCAGGATTAACTATTTTGGTAAAGAATAAAACCCGTGATATTGCAATTTTAAAATCTATAGGTGTATTAAATAAGTCAATTGTTAAAATTTTTTTTCTTGTTGGAGTAATTATTGGAACTTCAGCAACTCTTTTTGGAATTTTTTTAGGTGTTTTATTTTCTATTTATATAGAAAATATAAGAGCATTTCTTAGCAGTTCATTTAATATTTCATTATTTCCTGAAGAAATTTATTTTTTAAGCAAAATGTCATCTGAAATTAATCCTACTTCAATATTTATAATTGCTTCATGTTCTATTATTATAACTATAATTGTATCAATTTTTCCTGCTATTAAAGCCGCAAGATTAGACCCAATTCAATCTTTAAAATATGAGTGATTTTTTTCAGCTAATAAATGTTTCTAAAACTTTTGATGTTAATAAAAAAGTAAAAGTTTTAAAAAATTTGACATTTAATTTTAAAAAAGGAAAGATTTATTCTATAGTTGGACCTTCTGGATCTGGTAAATCGACTCTTTTAAATATACTTTCTTTAATAGATCGCCCCACAAATGGCCAAGTTAAATTAGAAAATACAGATATAAAATTTGAAGATAAAAATAAAAATGATCTAATTAGAGCAAATAAAATTGGAATTATTTACCAGCAGAATAATTTATTAAATGATTTCACAGCAATTGAGAATGTGTGTTTAGCTAATTTAACTATAAATAATAATAAGAATATCGCTTTAGATAATGCCACAACTATTTTAAAAAAAATTGGATTATCAAATCGTTTTAATCACTACCCCTCACAACTCTCAGGTGGTGAGATGCAAAGAGTAGCTATTGCTAGAGCTTTAGTAAATAATCCTGATATTATTCTTGCTGATGAGCCTACTGGAAGTTTAGATTTAGAAACTGCAAAAGAAGTTTTTAAAATCTTTGAAAAACAAAAAAAACCAAACAGATTGATTATTTTTGCAACTCATAATAGATTTTTTGCTAATAAGGCTGATTGTCAGTTGGAAATGAATAATGGTAGTATAAAAACCATTAATGTTTGATTCAGATATACAATTTTTTAACCACCTAAAAATACATAGCCAATATTCAATTTGTGAAGGTGCTATAAAAATTGATGATTTAAAAGATTATTGTAAAGATAATAAAATTAGATCAATCGGATTATGCGATACTGCTAATTTGTGCGGTGCTTTAGAATTTGCTGAAAAAATATCTAAATCAGGCTCTCAACCTATAATAGGAACACAAATTAATTTTCAATTTGAAGATACTACAGGATTGTTGCCTTTATTTGCTTTAAACGAAAAGGGCTATAAAAGAATTATAGAATTATCATCTCAATCATATCTTGAAAATGATGCTTTATCAGAACCACATTTAATTTTTGATGAATTATTAGAAAATTCTAATGGTGTTTCAATTTTTTCAGGAACTATAAATGGTTTCTTTGGTAGGCTTTATAAAAAAGGTAAATTTAGTGAAATTAAAAAATTTTACAAAAATCTTAAATCAAAATTTGAAGATAGATTTTACTTGGAAATCCAAAGACATAATGACGATAACGAAATTGGTTTTGAAAAATTTAACTTAGCTTGCTCTCTTGAGCTTGAAATACCCATTATAGCTACCAACGAAGTTTTTTATATGAATAAGGACATGCACGAAGCACATGACGCTCTCATTTGCATAGGTAACAAGACCTACGTAAATGATAAAAATAGATTAAAATTTTCAGATCAACATTATTTTAAAGAAAACTCAGAAATGCTAGAGTTATTTGCCGACATTCCTGAAGCCTTAGAAAATAATTATAATTTCCCAAAACGTTGCAGTTTTCGACCACTATTTTCTAAACCGATTTTACCAAATATAAGCTCTGAAAAGGGTGGTGACGCAAGTGAAATCTTGAGAAAAGAGTCATTAGATGGCTTAATTTTTAAATTTAAAAAATTTTTTAATTTAGAAGAGAGTCAATTAGAAAATAATGAAAAATTTTTACAATATAAAGATAGACTGGATCATGAATTAGATATTATTATTGAAATGAAATATCCAAGTTATTTTTTAATAGTCTCTGATTATATTAAGTGGGCTAAAAATAGCGATATTCCAGTTGGACCAGGAAGGGGATCTGGTGCTGGCTCATTAGTTGCTTGGTGTTTATCAATTACAGATGTTGATCCTATAAAGTTTAATTTAATCTTTGAGAGATTTTTAAATCCTGATCGAATCTCTATGCCAGATTTTGATATTGATTTTTGTGAAGACAAAAGAGATTTGGTATTTGAATATTTAACTAAGAAGTACAAAGATAGTGTAGCTCACATTATTACATTTGGAAAATTAAAAGCTAGAATGGTTATTCGTGATGTTGGAAGAGTATTGGGTCTTCCTTATGGCTTTGTTGATAGTATTTCAAAAATGATACCTTTTGATCCATCAAGACCACAATCTTTAACTCAATGTATTGCTGGTGAACCTCGATTACAAAAATTAATTAATGAGGATACAAGAGTTAAAAAATTAACAGATTTATCTTTGAAATTAGAAGGTTTAAATCGTAATGTTGCAACTCATGCTGCAGGTGTTGTAATTGCAGATAGAAAACTTACAGAAGTGGTACCATTATATAAAGATGCAGCAGCTAATTTATTGTTGCCTTCAACGCAATTTGACATGTACTCAGCAGAGAATGCAGGTTTAATTAAATTTGATTTTTTAGGCTTAAAAACCTTAACAGTAATTAACAACACTCAGAAATTAGTTCAAAAAAAAGACAAGAATTTTAATATTGAAAATATTAGTTACGAAGATCCAAAAGTTTTTGAACTATTATCAAGTGGAAATACTGTTGGTTTATTTCAAGTTGAGAGTGCCGGCATGAGAGATGCATTAACACATATGAAACCCAATCATATTGAGGATATAATAGCGTTAGTAGCTCTATATAGACCTGGACCAATGAGCAATATTCCAACTTACAATGATTGTAAACATGGAAGACAAACACCAGATTATTTACACCCCTTATTAGAAGATATTTTAAAACCAACTTATGGAGTAATTATTTATCAAGAACAAGTAATGCAAATAGCTCAAAAATTATCAGGTTTTACTGCTGGTCAGGCTGATCTTTTAAGAAGAGCAATGGGTAAAAAGAAAAGGGCTGAATTAGAAAAACAAAAACAAGGTTTTATTGCTGGAGCTGTTAAAAATGGAATTGGTAAAGATGTTGCAGCAGGAATTTTTTTAAAAATAGAACCCTTTGCAGAATATGGATTTAATAAAAGCCATGCAGCAGCTTATGCTATTATTTCTTATCAAACCGCTTATTTAAAAACCTATTACCCCAAAGAATTCATTGCTGCATCAATGACAATGGATTTATCAAATCAAAATAAATTAAGTGAGTTTTATGAGGAATTAAAAAGATTAGATATAGAAGTAATAAGACCAGATATTAATGAATGTTTTGCTGATTTTAGAACTGATAATGAAAAATTTTATTATGCTTTAGGAGGAATTAAAGCTGTAGGATATGAAGCTATCTCAAATATAGTTAAAGAAAGATTAACTAATGGAAAATTTAAATCAATTAATGATTTTCTAAATCGAGTGAGTCCAAAAGATATTAATAAATTACAATTAGAAGGTTTAGTTAAAGCAGGTGCTTTCGACTCGATTAATTCAAATCGACAGGCACTTTTTAATTCAATACCTAATTTTATTTTAAAAACAAAAAATCTATTTGAAAATAAATTAGCAAATCAAATTGATCTTTTTGGTGATGAGGAAAATCAAGAAGAAAACATTGTTATTGATATTGAGGATTGGAAATTTGAGGAGAGATTATCCAAAGAATTTGAGGCAGTTGGTTTTTTTATATCTGATCATCCTTTAAATCAATTCAAAGACATTTTTGAAGATTATAAAATAATGGATTATTTAACTTTTAACTTATCAGATGAAATTAAAGAAGCAAATATTGCCGCTACTTTACTTAAAGTTCAAGAAAGAAAAACTGCAAAAGGTAATTCATATGCAGTTATTAAACTTACAGACCTTACAAGTGTTTTTGAATTATTTATTTTTTCAGATACCTTAGATTTAAATAGAGAAATTTTAAAAGAAGGAAATTCATTAATATTAACTTTGTTAAAAAATATTTCTAATGATGAAAATAGGTTTAAAAGAATTAATGTTCATAAGATTACTTCATTAAAAGATTTATTTAATAGCCCAATTTCAGATATAACTTTTACTATTAACTCTATTGAAGAAATTGATCGAATTTCAAAATTTCTGAATAAAGAGGGAAAAACATTGATTAATATAAGCCTTAAGAACGAAGAAAATAATTTGCTCTTTCAATTAAAAAATAAAAGAGAATTGGATAGAAAAACTATTAATTTATTAAGAAATAAGCAAATATTGACCCAAATTAACTAAATTATACTTGTTAATTCATACAAATCTTTGTAAATACACATTAAATTAAATTAACACGCACACAGTTGTTGGTTTTATACCTCCGGTCCATTTTTTTGGAAATTACTGTGGTGGCTTAACCGGGAATAAATATGAAGATACCTAACGTAACAATACAACAATTATTAGAAGCTGGCGTTCATCTTGGCCATAAAACTTTAAGATGGAATCCAAAAATGAAAAAATACATTTTTGGTAAAAGAGACTCAATTCATATTATAGATTTAACTCAAACTTTAGAGTTAACAAAAGTGGCACTTGAAAAAGTTTATAATACTATTGCGAATAATGGTAAAATTTTATTTGTATCAACAAAAAAACAAGCCTCAGAAGCCATTGCAGAGGTCGCTAAAGAAACAGACCAGTTTTTTGTAAATTATAGATGGTTAGGTGGGATGTTAACCAATTGGGGAACTATATCTAATTCAATTAAGAAATTAAAAAAACTTGAAATAGACCTAGTTGCAGAAAATAGAGGTTTTACAAAAAAAGAACTTCTTAAAATGAGTGTTAAAAAAGATAAATTACAAAGATCACTGGGTGGAATTGCTGAAATGAAAAAAGTTCCCGATCTTGTTTTTATAATTGATACTAATTATGAGTCTTTAGCGATTCAAGAGTCGGTTAAATTAGGTATTCCAATTATCGCCATTCTTGATAGTAATTCAAATCCAGACGGAATTGATTTTCCAATACCAGGAAATGATGATGCTAGAAGAGCAATTGATCTTTATTGTAATTTAATCAAAGAGACAATTAATAACGCTAAAAGCTCTATTCCAACACAAACTGAAAAAAAAGTACCTTCTAAAAAAGAAACTAAAGATGCATCAAAAACTATTAATGAAATTGATAGAGAAAAATTAGAGGAAAAATTTTCAAAACAAACCAATGAAAAAGAAACTATAAATTAACATGAGTGATATTGAAAAAGTTAAAAAATTAAGAGAAGCTACTGGTGCTGGTTTTAAGGACTGCAATTTAGCAATAAAAGAGTCTAATGGTGATCTTGACAAAGCCATTGAGATTCTGAGAGTTAAAGGTATCTCGAAAGCTTCAAAAAAAATGTCTAGAGATGCAAAAGAAGGTGTCATTGCTGTAAGTGGAGATGAGAATAAAATCTCAGTTATAGAAGTAAATTGTGAAACTGATTTTGTTGCAAAAAATGATGATTTTACTTCATTTGTTAAAGAATTAAGTGATCTTAACAACCAAAATGACTCAAACATAAATATATTAAAATCTTCAAAAATGAAAAATGGTGATACGGTAGAGAATAATTTGGTAGCTTTAATTGCAAAAATTGGTGAAAAAATAACAATTGGAAAGGTTAAAACTTTAAAAAACCAAGGTTCAATAAACTGTCATTATTTGCATACAGTTGTTAAAGATAATTTAGCTAAATTAGCAGTACTAGTTTCATTAGAAACAAAAGATAAATCTGATCTAGTTAAAAATTTTGGCAAACAATTATCAATGCATATTGCTGCCTCTCATCCACTTGCTTTGGACTCTGCGTCAATAGACCAAGAAATTATCAAAAAAGAACAAGAGTTAGTTACTGAAGAGCTTAAAAATTCAGGAAAACCTGAGGATATTGCTAAAAAAATAAGCATAGGTAAAATGAACAAGTTTAAAGAAGAAAATGCACTTATGACTCAAGCTTGGGTAATGGAACCAAAAAAAAAAGTACAAGATATTATAAAAGAATTGTCAATTAAAGATTTAAAAATTAAAGAATTTTTTAGAATTAAGATTGGTGAATAAATGTTTGACGAAAAATCATATAATCTTAAAATGGATAAAGCAATTGAGGTTTTTGCAAAAGAATTATCTTCATTAAGGACTGGTAGAGCTAACGCAGCTATGTTGGACCTTATAAAAGTAGAAGTTTATGGTCAACAAATGCCAATTAATCAAGTTGGTAGCATCACAACTCCAGAACCTAGAATGATCAATGTACAAGTTTGGGATCAGAGCAATGTATCTCTAGTTGATGCAGCAATAAGAAAATCTGAATTAGGTCTAAATCCCCAAATTGATGGACAGTTAATAAGATTGCCTGTCCCAGAATTAAATGAGGAAAGAAGAACTGAACTTAAAAAATTAATCAAATCTATGGGTGAAAAATGTAAAGTTTCAATTAGAAACATTAGAAGAGATGGTAATGATGAATTGAAAAAATTATTGAAATCTAAAGATATTAGTGAAGATGATGAAAAATCTTTACAAAAAAAAATACAAGATATAACTGATAAACATATAGACGCAGTTGATACTAAAGTTTCTTCAAAAGAAAAAGAAATAATGACAATATGAATCCACTAACTCATGTTGCTATTATTATGGATGGCAATGGCAGATGGGGTTTAAAAAAAAAAAATTCAAGAAACTTCGGTCATAAAGAAGGATTAAAATCCATAGAAGAAATAATTAATATTTCATTAAAAAGTAAAATTAAATTTCTTACCTTATTTGTTTTTTCAGCCGATAATTGGAAGAGGCCCAAACAAGAAGTTAAATATTTATTTAATTTATTAACAAAATTTTTAATTGAAAAAATTAATGATTTAAATAATAAAAATATAAAACTTAAAATTATTGGAAAAAAAAATTTTAGTAAAAAATTATCAAATCTTTTAAAAAATTCAGAAAAATTAACAAAAAAAAATAAAAGTTTACAAATAAATTTAGCTTTAAATTATAGTTCTAAATCCGAGATTATCACTTCAATTAAGAAAACTATAACTAAGAAATTATCAATAAATGAAGCTAATATAACAAAAAATCTTTATACAAAAAATATACCTGACCCTGAAATATTAATAAGAACAGGCAATACTCACAGGTTAAGCAACTTTTTACTTTGGCAGTTATCTTATACAGAAATTTTTTTTGAAAAGAAATTGTGGCCAGATTTTAATAAGTTTGATTTTATTAAAATAATAAAAAAATATAAAAAAATAAAAAGAAATTTTGGTTCTATAAAATGATAAATGATTTTTTAAATAGATTTATAAGTACAGTTATAATAGTTCCATTATCACTTTTTTTTATAATTGAAGGAGGCTATTTATTTATTTTTTTTTTAAGTTTCTGTATGTTTTTTAGTTTAATTGAATGGAACAATATGGCTAAAAAAAAATTTATTAAGATTGTAGGTATTTTTTTTATTTTTTTTTCTTTTTTTTCAACTTATCAAATTAGGTCTGGAACCAGTTATGACCATAGTATAATAGATTTTTTAATAGTTTTATTTACCTGCATATTCACAGATATGGGAGGTTATATTTTTGGAAATATTTTTAAAGGACCTAAACTTACCAAAATTAGTCCAAATAAAACTTTTGCTGGTGCAATAGGGGGGTTTTTCAGTTCAATAGCATTTACATTTTTAATTTTGTCTTATGTAAGTTTTTTTAATAAATTTAATCTAATTTTTGATTTGAAATTTATTTCATACATTTTATTCATATCTTTAGTAAGTCAAATTGGAGATCTTATAGTTTCTTATTTTAAAAGACTTTCGAAAATAAAAGATACCGGAAAATTAATACCTGGCCATGGAGGAATTTTAGATAGAATAGACGGAATGATTTTTGCTTTTCCAGCGGTCTATCTTTTAAATCTTTAAATTTAAATGAAAAAAAAAATTGCAGTTTTAGGCTCAACAGGTTCAATTGGTAAATCTTTGCTTAACATTATTGCAAAAGATATAAAATCTTTTGAGGTAATTCTGCTATCAGCTAATAAAAATTATAATGAATTATTCAGGCAAGCAAAAAAATTTAAGGTTAAAAATTTAATAATATGTGATTTAGATTCATTTAAAAAAGCAAAGCAAATCTATAAGGATAAAAATTACAACATTTTCAATAATTTT
>Ga0222714_10005724_pt1 | contig 11738 bp, 7 predicted proteins | sample C33_3DmetaG_FD_165048 | JGI IMG/M metagenome (GOLD analysis project Ga0222714, IMG submission 165048) | Estuarine water microbial communities from San Francisco Bay, California, United States - C33_3D | ecosystem: Environmental > Aquatic > Marine > Unclassified | place: USA: California... | reverse complement strand
GCCGACGTACGCGCGGTATCCAATCGCAAACGCCCCGCGGTGCGCGGCGCGAGCGACGCACGCAGGCGTCACTGAGAGCACCGGAACGAGCGCGAGCTGCGCGGCGCGAAACGCCACGGCGAGACATGCGAATGCGAATTCGACGAATGCGCGCGCGACACGCGCCAAGGGCGATGGCTCGTACGTCGACGGCGGCGCTGGGGTGTCGTCGACGACGTCTGCGACGTCCACGACGCACGCGGCGTCGTTGGCGTCGTCGGGCGTCGACGCGAGCGTGCCGTGGAGCTGCATGGCACGCGCGTCACACACTGACGCATCCTCCGTGCGACGACGACGTGGACATGACGGCGAAAACCACGCCCGCGACGCGAACGAAACCATTCGTGTTAATCACCGGCGCGCCTGGGACTGGGAAAACCACGCTCGCGGACGCGCTCGCGGAGGCATTGGCGGGCGATGTGTTGCGCATCGATGTCGGCGCGGTGTGCAAGGCGCACGAGTTTTACCTCGAGTACGACGCCGATATGGACACGCACGTGCTCGACGAGGACGCGCTGTTGGATTATTTAGAGGATGAGCTCGCCAAGGCGGGCGACCGCGGGTGCGTGATGGATTATCATTCGTGTGAGCTGTTTCCCGAGCGATGGTTTGATGTGGTGGCGTGTTTGACGTGCGCGAGCGATACGGCGGTTTTGTACGATCGGTTAGCCAGTCGTGGGTATAGCGAGCGTAAGATACGTGAGAATGTCGAGTGCGATATATTTCAAGTCGTCGCGGAGGAGGCGAAGGATTCGTACGAGAATGTGTGGGTGAAGGAGAATAAGACGACGGATGACATGGAAAGTACGGTGCTCGAGCTCAAAGAGTGGTTTGAAGCGAATTGCAAGTGATGGACCTAGATAGCTACAAAAAAAAATTGGAATGAATGACTACTGCACAGATTCTCTCGATTGTTACTGCGGCACGCGCACGCGCATGGGTGGAACGACGACGGGGGCGTTTTCATCCTCGGGTGAAATCACGAGCGGTTCCGATTTAAACACACCCACCGAACGCCATTCGCGTCGAAAGCCAAATCGCGTTTGATTCACCAATAATCGCCCTTTCGTACTCATTTGATTTGCCCACGCCTGGGTTTTAAAATAGAGCTTTTCCTCGCCGAATTCAATGTCGCCGCGTTTCGTCGGCGCCGTCATGGGAAAGTTAAATCGAAGCGTATCGCCATCGATGCTCCACGATCCTTCGCCAAACTTCATCGGCGCAAACGCACCAGTGGCGATGACCTCTGCCACACCGTTCGCCTTGAACGTAATCGCCAAAGGCACGATTAAGCGCACGCCGCTCGCGCCCCAATTCGGCGGCATCCACGTCCCGTTTTCTCTCCCGATATCCGCCGTCACTCTCCACGACGTCCCAATCAGCGCCGACGCCGCGACGCCGCCCAACCCAAGCCTCTTCGTCACCACATCCGAACGCCGCTGCGCAGACCACGCGCTATACGCCACGGCGCCGATAAATCCCCATTGAAACGCCGCGCTCGCCCACCGCCGAACGTCGACGCCCGACTTCGCCTCAGCCGGCTCCGCCTCGGGCGGCGTCGTATACAGCACATTCATCTCATTCTCATCATCCATGTCGTCCTCGGACGAACGTAAATTAATCGGAATCCCCTTCGCGCTCTCCAAACGCTCTCCCGTCGACGACGACGAGGACGACGCTCGACCGCCGCGCGCGCGCTCAAACGTCTCCAGCGACTCAAAGTCAGTCGGTAAGATTTCCCGCTGCACCATCGTCCTCCGGTCCGCCGCGCGCGCCGCGCGAGGCGCAACGCACGCCGACGACACCGCGAGCATCGCCGCGAGCGCCGCGCGGCGTCTCGGCGTCGTCGCCGCGACGCTACCATCGTCTTTATCATCATCATCATCGTCGATGGATAGACTTGGATGCGTCGACGCGCCAACGCGCCGTACGGCGCGACGCGACGTCGCGCGGCGCGGCGCGCGCGCGGCGCGGACGCCATCGCGCGCGCTCGAGGCGCGCGACGCCGATGTCACCGCGCACATGGGTGGCGTCGCGCGAGCGGCGGCGTCGAGTGACGTCATTCGTCGGTGCACGTCATCGGTTTGACGATGACGTTGACGACGTCGTCGGCGACGTCGGCGTCGATGTCGACGCCGCGTCGGGCGCCAGCGCGCGGCGCGCGACGCACCGCGCGTCCTCGCGCGCGCGCCGCGCCGCCGCGCGCGGCGAACGTCGAGGACGCGGGCGAGAATGCGCGCGCGGACGTGCTTTCGGGCGAACGCTACGACGCCATCGTGACGACGACGTGGGAAGCGACGGCGCCGTTTTTCTACCCGCGCCTGGCGCTCGTCGGTGCGCTCGGCGCGGGGTTGTTTCTGTCGCTTCCGAGCAGCGTCGGCGACGTCGCGCGAGGTGGCGACGCGGGGGTGTTGATTGAGAATGTCGTCGCGTTGGCGGCGTGCGGGGCGTTGGCGACGGCGGACGTGCGTCGGCGCAACGCCGCGGTGAAGCGATTGAACAGGGAACTGGCGTTGGGGAAAATGGTTGTGATTCAGCGGAATAAGTTTCGGGAGGAGACGATGTTTGATTTGGGGTCGTTGCGGGACGTGGCGCGGATAGCGGTCGTGTACGGGGACGCAAGCAAAGTCGAAAAAGATCTAGTGGCGGCGACGCCGTATCGACGGCGTTTGGAGCAGAGTAGGATTTTAGTTGTGCCCGTCGTGGAGCGTTCGACGGCGGTGGCGGATGCGGGCGCGGTGGCGGATGTTGGGCCTGGACGATGGGAATTGTTGCGGGACGTCGTGAAAGCGTGGCCGGGCGCCGGCGCGGGACGATGGCTCGCGTGGCCCACGCGAAATGACGATTGGAGTGGCTTTTTTCGCCGATTGATTGGGGAAGACACCGCGAAACAGAAGGGTGGGTACTTGACGATTTCCACGAGCGGGCTCGTGCGCGGGTCGGGCGTGGGAAGTCCGAATTGGGACGTGTTGCTGTCGACGTTTCCGCGCAATCGGCCGGGTAATAAGCAAGACGAAGACGCGGAAAAGGCGTGGAAAAAAGCGACGTTGGATTCTTTTGAAGAGCTCACCGCGCGTGAAGGGTCGAGTTCCGCGCGAGGTGGCGGTCGAAGTGCGGTCTCGCAAGCGTTGCCATCGGACGTGCCAGAGTTGAGCACGATTATTGCTATTCACGAAGCGTTTTACGCCGCGCTCGACGCCGGTGACGAGAAGGTGATGTCGCAGATTTGGGCAAAAGGTCGGTCGAAACGCGATGCGAGTAGTGCGGTGAAACCATTAGTCGATCGAGGTGCGCGTATTGATGGATGGGACACCGTGCTCAAGCCCGATAGACGTCCGGTGGGGATTAAAATTAACGACGTCGACGTCACGATTGAAAAGGGCGTCGCCACGCTCACGTGCCTGGAAACGGTGACGAATGGAGCCACGCTTCTCGCGACGCAGACGTTCGAGCGCGAAGGAGACGAGACGAGTGACTGGGTTCTGACGGGACACACTACGATTCCTTACGGCGCTGACGTCGTTGCAAAAGTCGTTCTTCGATGCGATTGCGAAGGCTGCGTCGCGGTGCCAGCGAAAGCCGTCGCCTCGGGCGTGTAGGTATCGTATAGGAATCGCTATTAAAATGTATCGCTGCTGCTGCTGTTCAAATGTTTCATTTTTCTAATACATGCGCTCCGTCTTGCGATATACAGACGAGACTTTTCAGTCTCTAGTACTCGTACAAAAGCTGTTTTTGACTATTACCATTCATCCATGTCCACATCGTCATACCATCGTGGAGGGTGAGCAGGCTGCTCCTCTTCGTATTGAATACCACCTTTGATTGATTGTTCAATTTCAATTCGCAAACTTTCGGCAAATCCTGCGTATTCAGCTTCAAGAATGGCGGCGAGTCGCAAACCGACGAGCTTCTCGCCTGCCGTCGTTTCCGCGCGCACGACTTGAACGTGACGCACTCTATTTTCACCGCGCTGATTGACTTCCACAACATGAAATTTTGCGTTGATTTCATTCCACACGGGCAACACAGCTCCGCAAACGAGAACGTCTGACTTGTGTCGTTTACCGTGCGAACAAGATCCCGGGTTCGTTCGGTTTTGGTAACACGACGGGCCGTGCGAGCAAATTTTGCTATAGTAGTCGTGCCAGAAAGACCAAAGCTCTCGAAACCGCATCACATCAGCCAAGTTCGTCATTGAAATTCGTTCGTAATTTGATTCGATATTTTCGAGATCCATATTGTGCGCGTGCATCGAGTTTGGACGAACGATGTTCATCTGCGGATTATTTAAATCACGCTGCGACGCGATGTGCAGCCGACGGATCTCTGAAGCGTACAACACGAGTGGACGATTGCAGCGAAGTGCCGCAATCTTATTCTTAGCGATGAAAAATCCATGAATTCCACGCTGACGCGTTCCTTGAAACTTCTCGGCCCGTGTAGCGTCGTAGAGCTTCATCATTTCACGCACTTGCGTGTACGTCAAACCCACGTCACACGTCACCAAACGACACGTCGTCTCCGCGGCGGTCAACTCATCCTTGTGAATGACAACTTTGTGACGTTCTTCTGCGACAACGGAACTCCCACGAATGCTTCCAACGCCTCGATCGAACTTGCCGAGTGTCTTGAGCTCTTTGATGTAACCTTCGAACGTTTGCGTAAAGTAATCAAAAATCACCTTTTGAGAATCAATGGGCATGCCAAGCAAGCGGTTCAGAAACAACGAAACCTTCGGCGCCGGTTTATATCTTTCAGGGATGATTCGCCTGCCGCGGTCATCGATCTCTGCGAGTCCGACGTTAATGAGTTCGCGCCAAATAAGTTCTTTCACTTGCTCAAACGTGCCATTGTGAAATTTGACGCAGTCCAACGGATCAGTGTCGCCGCGAATATCAGAAATCATACGTCTCAGAGCACCGTATCCATACATGTTATCAATGTCAAACTCTTTCAAATTCTCACCCGCACCTAGCGCACGTCTGTCACCTTTGAGTAATGCTCCAAGAGAGAGAAGACGTTTGGCGGCACTCGAAGCGAATCGTCGTTCGCCGCCACACGGTGTCATGAGAATGCGATAGAGCGGCGCGCTAGACTGGTTCGCGCGGTGTGAACGACCAAACTGCTGAATTGCTTTATCCGCACTCCAAGGAAGCTCAAGCGTCATGTGACAACGCCGTCGTTGATTCGGAACGCGTCTGTCAGCCTGAAGCGAGATACCCGTACTCGCAGCGTCTGAGATGATTGCAATAAGTTTATCGCCGTCCTGGAACTTCTTGCGCTCGCTGAGATTGAGCATTTTACCAGCGACAGCTTCGTCAGTAGAACGCTTTCGAGTGGTGACTCTGCCGTCGGCATCGCGAACTTGATGCAATTTGCGACCCGTCATCTCGGCTACGTTTGCGTGACCGCCACACAAACCGATGAGATTATCCAAGGGATTCGGCGGAAGTTGCAGCGACTCAACCGCCCGAATCAAGAGCGCGCGGATGTGTAACAAGTGCTGATTCTCCACCCCAATTTCGTGCCGAGCATTAGGATTGCCCATCATTTCGTCGTCTTCGTCGTCGTCGTCGTCTAAATCATCGTCTTCATCATCATTGGCGGCGGCATTGGCGGCAGCCGCGGCGGCGGCAGCGCGGCGAACTCCACCTTCGCGTTTCACTTGTGGCTTCACTTCACGCATGACGGGAGCGCCAGCCGGACGCAGATCGCGCTCGCGAACGAACCGCTGCAAACGCTCGAGCGCGTTCACTTGCGGACCCTGGCGAGGCGCGGGCGCGGGTGGGCGAGGCGCCATAGGCTTCACGGGCGGCACACCAGGCTGCTGATGACGCGCGGCTGCACCAGAAGAAGATCCGGCAACGCCGAGTAACGAACGTTGTTGATCAAAGTCTGCACGTCGCTTTTGCACGCTGTCCATAAAGTCTCGTTCATCCGAGTCATCTGAATCAGAAAGATCAAGCTCAATTATATCAGGATCAATCACGGACTTAGCACCACGAGCGGGCGGCGCGGGTCCATCGCTTTCACTTCGTGACATCTTCGGCTGATTACCACCACCGCCTTCGTCCACACCTCCCGCTGGAGAAGAGCGCTTGCTGGCAGAACCTGGATTACGAGGCGCCGCGGCTGGAGACTCGTGCCGTGCATCTACATTCGCCGCGTCTTCTGCCGATGGACGATTGACAGCTTGCGGAGCTGCTATGACTGGAGCCACGCCGTTGACTTGCTGCTGCAAACGCGCCGCGAGCTCGCGTTCTTCGTTCAACATTTTTTCGCGACGCACCTTTTCCTCAGCCTCGAGTAACGCGTGCTTTTGTTCCATAGCACGGACTTGCGCTTCGCTCGCTCCTGCGCGAGCGCGTTGATGCATATCATCCTCGGTTAAATCAAAGAAATCACCCGCCAACTTGGCCGCCTCCATGCGCTCAGCTAAGACTTCGTCGAGCGACTTTTCAACCACGAGTTCGATTTCGTCGTCGTTGTCATTCGCATCTGCTGCACCGGCGCCGGCGGCAGCACCGGCAACAGCACCGGCAGCACCAACATTTTCAGCATTCGGTCGCGCACCAGGACGGGGACCTTGGTTCAACTCATCGTCATCGACAACTTGACGTCGACCCGCCGGACGTCGCGCCATGACTTCACCAATCGTCTCCGCGCTGCACCAACGAATGGCGACTTCTGTGACATCCGTGAGAATACTATCCCACAACTGCTGCGACTCGGCAGATGCTTGACTCGATGTAGTCGGAAAGTTCTTAATCAAAAAATTCGTAAGCATTTCAGCTGGAGAACTGGCAAAGTCTTCATCCTCGCCTTCGTCGTCGTTTGCGTGCATACGCGCGAGACTCGCTTCGCCGGTGCTCTGTAAACCGATGACGACTGCAAAGTTTTCTTCAGTCACCGCCTTGAGCGCAGCTCGAGCGAGCGTCGGGACTTTGGCGCAAAGTAACATTTGTCTAAAGAATCGTTGATGCGTGGCCCAGAACAATCGGATGAGCGCCGCCATGTCCTTGCCGTGAACAGCCTTCCACGCCTGTGCGTCTGGGTATCCGCGCGCGAGCTCAACGGCGTAGAAAACCTTCTTCATCATCGTCCAAAACGCCACGCTTCTATCGTACATCAATTTAATTTCGGGACCAATTTCACAATTCACTAATTCAAACTCGGCATCAGCATACGACAACGTTCGGCAAAGATAACTACCAGTCGCTTTCAACCCGCACGCGAAAATTTCAAGAGCGCCCAAACCAGACTTTTCCAACTTGCTCAACATATCCACCATACTAGAAAACCCAAAGTGCCCGAGCCGCGTCATGTACGCCAAATTTTTCGGTTCGCTCGCTCCCGTGGCTGAGCAATACAACACGCGCGCATTGGGAATGACGAGTTGCAACGCCACGACGGCCAACGCCGTCTTGGTCGGCGTGCCAGTCGCGTTCATCAAATTCTTCGCCTTGTGACATTCATCAAAAACAATCAACGGTCCGTGCTTGTCACCCTTCAACCAATCCGCGAGTTGCAACAAACGCGACCCAGGCACGAGCATCGCGCGCAAATTCGCCTCAGTCGACGCATTCTTTGGAGTCTTGGGCAAACGCTGCGTCAGGAGCGAATACGTACAAAACACCACGCCGACGTCTAAAACGCGCTCCAACGACCCTTGTGGTAACCCAGCGGTGCCTTCGGGAATCACCGCTATCGCCGGTGCCGCATTCATATCATTCAAATCCCGCTCCGCATCGAATTTCAAATCCGCGCTCGTGCTCACCCACAACACGCGTCGTCCGCCTTTACGTCTATGTTCGTACACCAACCCCGCGATCTGTCGCCCCTTCCCCACGCCCGCACCATCTCCCAAGAAAAACCCCGCACGAGAGCCATCCTTCAACCGCTGCTCGTGTCTCATGCACGCATACGTCACGCTCTCGAGCTGAAGCGCACTTAACGCGCCGTTTCGTACCAAATCGCCCAACGCGTGCGCGTACGTCGGCTCGGGCGGCGACACCTTGGCCAACGTTCCCGTCTCCACCACCGCATCGGGGTGCTCGCCGCCCTCAATCGCGCCGTACCGCGGTTGATACTGCTCGTACTCCACCCCAACTTCCGCGTCGTCGTCGTCCTCGACGTTCACCACGTCCGGATTCTCGCGCGCACGCGCAGCCTCGTCATCTCGAACGCGCGGTTTCGGAATAAACTTATCCTCTCTCTCGCGCGCGCGCGCCGCCGCCGCGTCCGCGCGCGCGATGTGCTCGAGAATCACCCTGCGCTGCGCGTCGAGATCGAATTTCATCCCGAACGCCGCGGCCGCGACGCCGCGCGCGCGTCAGAGTGTGCGGTTTTTTTGAATTTGAATGTGACGCGACAGTTGACGCTCGCGACACTCGCGCGCGCATGCGCGTCGACGCGGCGCTGGCGATCGCGCGCGCGTTGGCGGTGAGCGCCACGGCGTGCGGCGCGCGCGATGTCGCGTCGCTCGCTCGCGTGGGCGGCGCCAGCGCGGCGTGCGTCGTCGCTTTGCGCGTATTGGAGGTTGCGTCGGGCGTGGGCGCGCGTTCTCGGGCGTCGTGTGCGCGCGCGATGCGCGGCGTCGTGGCGCGCGTGATCGCGCCGTGGTGCGCGGGCGTGGTGGCGTGCGTGTTGGTGGCGTTCGCGTTCGCCGGGAGCGTGCTGCGCGTCGATGATGCGACGACGTGGGCGCGCTCGGCGGCGTTTGGCGCGTACGCGTCGGCTGTCGTCGGGCTCACCGTGGCTATGGATATCGGATGCGACCGCGCGAGCATCGAGCGCGTGTTCGTGAGGGGTGATGCGCGCGGTGCGCGAGAGATTGGTGCGCGCTCGAGCGTGATTGGAGGCGTGGCGGGCGCGTGGGTGGGCGCCGTGCCGGCGCCGTTGGATTGGAACCGCGCGTGGCAAGAGTGGCCGGTGTCGTGCGTGCGTGGGATGAGCGCGGGATTCGCGTGTGGGGCGCTCGTGGGCGTCGTGCGCGCGACGCGATTCGGCGTTGCGAGCACGCGCGAGAAGACGCGAGCGATGTGACGTTTGAGGAACGGGCGTCGGCGCTCGATGTCGACGTCGACATGTCGGCTCGGTAGTATAAGTAGCAATCGATAGCAAACCTAGAATCTCTATACATACATCATCGCGCGCAGACGGCGCAAGTTTAAGCGTTCGCCCTAAATCCATAGTTATCTTTCGCCGCGCGATCGAGCGCGTCGTCCTTGGCGAGCAAATTTTTAAGCCGTTCGACTTCGTGAACGTCGCCTTGCCTGTGCGCGATTTGGAGCTGGGAACGCAAGAGCTCTTGCTCGCGCATACCATCTCGCGCCGCGCCGCCACCCTGCGCGCGCATGCGCGCCAAGATGGCGTCTTGTTTCGCCGCGGCTTCCTTCTCACGCGCCTCGGCGAGCTCTCGACGACGTTCAGCTTCGTCGTCGCCAAACGCTCGCCTCTCTGGTTTCTTCGCCTCGTCGCCTCGAGACGCGCTCCTCGACCGCGAACGGCGCGACGACTTTTTGTGTTTCTTGTGTTTTCTCCTATCCGAGGACTTTCTGTGCTTCTTGTGCCGCCGACGACCGCTTCGAGAGCCGTCGTCGTCGGAGCCGTCGTCGTCGCTCGAGCTCGAGCTCCCGTCGCGTCGCCGCCGTCGACGTCGTTCCCGTCCGCTCGACCCCGCACGTCCCGTCGTCGTCGTCGTCGTCGTCGTTCGACCCGCGCGTTCGGCGTCGAAGAACTCTCGTAATGCATCCTTGGCGAGCTGCGCGTCGCCGTCGTGTTTTTCCAGCGCCAACGCGAGCGTCGCGTCGGTGGCGTTCGGGAACTCTCGTCGTAAATACGCATCCGCGGCGTGTGCGGCTTCGCGTGCGCGCGCCTCGGCGTGTCGCTGCATCATGGATGGACCGCGGTCATCCGGCGCGTTCGGGTCACCGCGCGTGTACATGGTTGTCATGGGAGTCGCGAAGTGAGGCTAAACCGTCTAAGCGTGGTATTGAAGAGCTCCGGGGCTAGGTGGAACGATGAAAAAGCTAGTGCTGCTGCTGCTGCTGTAGTAGTAGTATGTGTTGTTTTCGTTGGTTTCATGAAGTCACCCGACGGGTCTCGTCAGTCCACTTGGAACAAGAGCTTGAACATTTCATAGGAGAAAAATCCGAGCGACGCCGACGGGAGCACTTGAATGCAGCTCGGGCCTAAACCGGCGTATAATCCACGAACACCTTGCTTGCGCACGATCGACCGTAAGGTGACGGTCATTCGACGAAGCGCTTCGCGGCCGAAGACCATCGACGCTGATGAGCGTCCACCTTGCATTTGCATGCGACGACGAATGACTTCAAACGGATACGTCGACGCTTCAGACGCGACGCCGGCGAGCGCGCCAAACAACATCATATTCGACGCCTCCACAGTCTTGGATGGATATTCGCGCTCTAATTTCGCGCGCTCGCGCATGTCTTTTGTGGCGGCAATTCTCACGCGCAGCTCCTCGTCGAGCTGTGCCATGCGACGATGTTTCAAGCCGTCGTAAATCGTGTAGTACACCGCGGCGTTGGGCGCCATGGACACGAGCGCCGGCGTAATACCGCGATAAAACGTCGACAAACCTTCTTGCGTGTACATGGTCTTCACGCACTGTATCAACGACCCGTATTTGGCCTTCCCACCCGTCGTCAACAACCGCGTACGCAATACATCCATCGGAAAGCACGTCAACACCGCCGTGACGCCCGCGCCGGCGCCCGCGCACAACGTCCCAATTTTCCTCCCATCGCTCCCTTCGGGAAAAGCCTTAATCACAAACCCGCGATAGGTGTCAAAAGCACAAAAGTTAATCGCCTTATACGGCGCCGTGCGCGCTAAATTCAATAAATTTCCCTTCCAAAACCCACCGAGTCCCTCCTTGGTGAAGATGCTCCGCACCAACGCCTCGGGTTTCAACGCGCTCCTATTCAATAAATACTCAATCTTCACGCGCTCTAACGGCGCGAGCACCGTACGCACGCATATCGTCGCCCCAATACCACTCGCCAACCGCCTCGCCGCCTCTTCCTGCGCCGGTAACTTGCGAGTCGTCGTCGATTTCGCGCGCAACTTGTCGTCGAGCGACCGCGCCCAACCAGCTCCCGACGCCTTGGTCGACGCCTTGGTCGACGCCGACACCGACGCGAGACGCCGACGCGGCCGACGACGCCCGAACGCCGACGCCCCCGTCGTCGCCCCCACCACCGACGCGCGCGCGCCCCCGCCCCCGTCGCCGTCGCCGTCGCCCACACCGTTCGCGCGCCATCCAGCGCGCAGCGCGCGCGCGACGCACCGTCGCGCGTCGCCCACGACGCGCCCGCGCCCCGCCGACGACGACGCCGACGACGCCGACGACGACGCCGACGACGCCGACGCGCGCGCCGCGCGATCGACCATGACCGCGACGACGACGACCACTGACCCGACGAGCGCCGCGCGCGCGAGGGATCCCGCGTCCGCGACGAATCCGCGCGATCGATGCGCGGATTCGCGTCGATCGATGATCGCCATCGATCGTTTCGTGCGCGCATCGATATCCGTATCGATCGAATTCTCGCACGGGGACACGGGGACGCGAGATTCGGGGGGACTCGTTTGATCACATCGACCAATCGTGATCAGGAGAGGCGAGTGCGCGACCTGGCGAGCGACCTGGCGAGCGAAGAGGAGGT
>Ga0222714_10005722_pt1 | contig 11740 bp, 16 predicted proteins | sample C33_3DmetaG_FD_165048 | JGI IMG/M metagenome (GOLD analysis project Ga0222714, IMG submission 165048) | Estuarine water microbial communities from San Francisco Bay, California, United States - C33_3D | ecosystem: Environmental > Aquatic > Marine > Unclassified | place: USA: California... | reverse complement strand
CAAAGTGGGGAACCGACCTTTTTCCTAACTTAGGTCGGCTCCCCCGTCCTATTGTGATACAAACTTACAAAAAGATTTCTGAATTACAAAATTCTTTTTTGTTTTTTTTGTGGACCCTGTAGGTATTGAACCAACGAATAACAGTTTTGCAGACTGTCCGTTTGAACCTCTCAGGCATATGGACTTATATTCTATAACTCTCCAAAACTAGTAAAAAAAGTGAGTTTTGGAGGATTATAAGTTTTGTGGACCCTGTAGGGATTGAACCTACGACCTATTGATTATGAGTCAACCGCTCTAACCGACTGAGCTAAGGGTCCTTTGTACACCCTGATGGATTCGAACCACCGACCACTTGGATGTAAGCCAAGAGCTCTTCCACTGAGCTAAGGGTGTATTTTTGTGACCCCGTCGGGACTCGAACCCGAAACCCCCTCATTAAAAGTGAGGTGCTCTAAACCAATTGAGCTACGAGGTCAATATAAATCTTCACTAAACAACCCGATTAACGGGTTATAAAGATTTTCCTCTTTTACTTGGTTTTGGTCGATTGCAATTTGCATTGCCTCCAACCTATCAACAAATCGATTATGACTTGTCAAAAAACCTTGTTCATATTCACCAACACTGTCGGGACCCTTGACAACACTCCTAAGAGTCCCGAGTGTTTTCATAATATCGATACAGTTACCGTGTCGGTGTCCACAAACGACAATTCCTGTCTCAATATTTTTTGGAAGAAACACTGATGTCGGTAATTCTTTGTACCAAATCGCTGAACAAGTTATATATTCATTTTTCGTCTTCATTTTCTTCCTTTTCTTCTTGTTCAGGTTTACTTGGAACATTCCACATCTCATCCCAAAACGTATACTCACTTTGTTTGTTCATTGTTCTGTGCTTTTCCTCCAAATTTACTGTTAGCAACTAAATCATCCCAATCTTTGTAACCCTGTTCACGTGCATATTCATCGTTTTTATTTCTACGATACTGTTTGACGTTTTCAGGGTCCCTCATTTCTTCAACTGAGTTGAATCCAAGTGACTTTGCGCACTCAAGTTCACACCATTGATGATTACCTATTGATATTTCGATTGGTAAATCAGTTTCTAAAGATTCGATGAAATCCTCAAATTGGTTAGCGGCAACGAAAGGCATCGAGTACGAACCCTCACTTACAGCGTAACCTGATTCATCTTGAGAATCAAATATTTCAACTCTACCCATTCGATATTTTTCACCGAACAAAGAAAATACTCCATATCCGACAGTTGAATAACTGAATCTACCAGAATGACTTACTCCCTTTATATCAACACAACCTGGATTTGTCTCAATATAGTTTGCAAGTTGATTAACCAACTCATCATCGGTGAGTTCTTTACCCTCCGATTTCCTACGGATATTCTGTAGGAACCACGCCAAGTCTTTTCTGTTGATTTTCATAGTACAAATATAGTCAAAATTTTTTAATTGTAGCGTTGGGTGGAATCGAACCACCAACTTTCTTCGTATGAAAAAGATGCTCTACCACTGAGCTACAACGCCAGTTGCTCCCCCTGCAGGATTTGAACCTACGACCTTAGAGTTAACAGCTCTCTGCTCTACCACTGAGCTAAGGAGGAAAATGTGGGAGTGGAGGGATTCGAACCCCCAATGCCGTAAGGCGACGGATTTACAGTCCGCTGAGCAACCGTTGCTCAACACTCCCTAATTAATTTCTTTTGAAAACTTCTGTAAGTTTTTTGATGATACTTACAGATTCATCTACATCAGGTCTTAAGACCGTGATTGCTTCAGGAAACTCTTTGTTGAGTAATTCCTCGTTTTTACCCTCATAGGGTATTTGTTGAAGTACGTAACGAATTGCATTTAGACCAGATAATCTTTTATCTAACGCGTCAAAAATAACCCAAGGGTGATTCAATGTTGAAGTCTTATCAAAAAGTTTTTCTTTGAATTCTGTGAATCTATCCCACAAATCTTGCATTTTTGAATCGTTTGGTGAATACTTCCACTGTTTCAATGGTGACATCAATCTTTGTTGAAATCTCTTGGCTTGTGTGTCCTTGTCTATAGAGAACCAGAACTTGAATAAATAATCACCGTTTTCTACCAAAGAATTTTCGAAGTCTTCTACGTTATTCATAAAGTCTTCATACTCTTCAGGAGTTCCATAACCCATAACAGGTTCAATCAACCCACGATTATACCAACTTCTGTCAAACAAGTTAATCATACCTGGTTTAATTTGACTCTTATATCTCTCCCACCAATTCTTTCTTTCATCAGGTGTTGGTATTCCCAAAGCGATTACATTGAAAAACTTTGGATTGATGTTTTCGGTGAACTTTTTAATTGTTGACCCTTTTCCTGCGGCGTCCCTTCCTTCAAAAACGATTATAACTGTTTTACCTGTTTTATCCAACCAGTTTTGTAGTTTGATTAGTTCAACCTGTAAACCATAAAGTTCTTTTCTGAAAACTTTCTTTGGTACGATAGATACATCGTCTTCATCACCAAAGATATCGTCAGAATTAATCTCTATACCATAAATTCCTGATTCTCTTGTGTCCAAAGAATCTGAAACTTTTTTGATGTAGTTACCAACATTTTTTTTCTTGTCACCTTTTTTAAGAAGTGTTTTTTTCAAACCTCTCAAGAACAAGTCAAAATCAACAACTTCTCTTTGAGCAACTTCAGCAATTTTGACCAAGTGTCTTTCAACCTTTGGCGTGTACAACTTCATAGATACCAAAACGTCTTTTACTTTTTTGGTATAATCGTTTGTGTTAATCCTTTCATCCTCAAAAATGAAATTTAATTGTTTGAGGATTTCAATTTCTCTCAATTGCATATGTTATAAATATACCGATTGGATTTGTTGGCACGTCAGGAGGGATTCGAACCCCCAACATTGGTTTTGGAGACCAGTATGATACCATTTCACCACTGACGCAGTTGGTGGTTCTTGAAGGACTCGAACCCTCACTAAAACATCCGTAGTGTTTTGTGCTATCCATTACACCAAAGAACCAAATGTTACCCCCCAGGGATTCGAACCCCAATTAGGTGGACCAAAACCACCTGTCCTGCCGTTAGACGAGAGGGTAATTTAGTAGGCAATGTAGGAATCGAACCTACGACCTCCTGAATATCAGTCAGGCGCTCTAACCATCTGAGCTAAATGCCTATAAATTGTGGAGAGGGTGGGACTCGAACCTCACATCTCTGGTTTTTCAGACCAGCGCGAACTGACCATCTGCGCTACCTCTCCAAAAGGCTACCAATATGTCAAAGAACAACTTTGTGGACACTGTGGGAATCGAACCCAATCGTTCTGATTGCAAATCAGACGGTCTGCCGTCGACATCAGGCCCATAAAACAAAAAACCCGAACTTTGTGAGTTCGGGTTCCCTGTAGGCTATGTGTGTTAAAACACCCGAACTCAACTTGCAAAATTATACCAGAAAGCAAACTTTACGTTGGCCATCTGACAATTTTGAATGTGTTGAATTCGTTTCATAGTGTTAATTGTTAAATACTCTACAAATATAGAAAGTTTTTCTTGAATATCAAATTTTATTTTTCTTTTCCTGATTCACGGGCTAATTTTAATCCGATTCCGATAAACCATCCTCCTATGAATCCATAAAATATTGGGTATGGAGAATCAACCATACAGATAACAATGCCCATAATTGATATTATGTACGCCCAAAAATATTTTGAAAAACTTATCATATAACTTTATCTTCTGCCACAGATTCTCCCTGAATCATTTTTGTAACTCTGTTTTTTGCTCTTTCACTTATTGGAATTGGATTACCTTCCTCATCAATTCTTACAAATTTAATGTGAGTTCTCAAGACAACTTTTTGTTCTCCTGTATACACATTGTGTGCACGACACTCCATATACATAGAAACGGATGTGTGCCCTACTTTGTTGGGTGAACCATAAATTTTTATCAATTGACCTTCCTTGGCAGGTTTCTCAAAAAAACATTTATCAATTGAAATTGTCACCATTCTCGGGGTGTCACAAAGTTGCATCGCATAACCTGCGGCTGCAGCGTCAATCCAAGCAAGAAGTTTTCCTCCGAATAGATTACCGTGAAAACCTAAGTCAGATTTTTTGATTGGGTGGGTGTTTAATAATTCCATATATTAAATTTAGTATACAGACACTGCACTGTCATTAGCAAACAGTATTTTGAAATGAAAAAATTCTTCAATTATACAAGTCACATCAAGTTTTTCGTTTAAGTTTAGGGTTCTATCAGTCTTTAAAATGTAAATTGGGTTTAATACCCAATCGTTAGTTTGTTCATCATATTCAAAACAATCCTGAAATTGGATTTCTATAATTTGTAAATCCAAATTTCTTGATTTCAAAAGTGAGTTAATATGTTTTTCTGAAAATTCCACAGTTGTGTGAGCGGGAATCGAACCCGCGACCTTGATTGTATAAGAATCCTGCTCTTACCCCTGAGCTACCACACAGTTTAGTACCGAAGGTGGGACTCGAACCCACACGTCTTACGACACTGGTTCCTAAGACCAGCGCGGCTACCATTACGCCACTTCGGCAATTATATTATCCTTGGTGATTCTCTATGTTTGAATTTTTGAATATAAGTACCAAACCAAATATTAACAATATAAGTGTAAACAAAGCTCCTGTGGGACTACTATTGAAAAATTGTCCAATTACTTGGAGGATTACTAATCCAATAGTGTAACCTGTCGCATCGCCAGGAAACAATGCATTCATACGTTTGTATATTGTTGTAAATGAAAACCACAAAATTGGTACCAAAAACAATAAACCAACAGTGGTCAAACCTGTATTGCCTGAACCAGCACCAAACCCAGTCATAAAACCAAAGAAGGCTGCTAATACGTAAGCTAACATATTACGTAAAAAATAATTTGTACCGTTAATTGTACCTGAGAATTCGAAATATTTTTTGAATTTATTCATAGTTTAAAAATTTGTACCGACGGCCGGACTCGAACCGGCACGGACATCACTGTCCAAGGGATTTTAAGTCCCTCGTGGCTACCTTTACACCACGTCGGCAATTACAATACAAATATAGTAAATTAAAATTGTGAAAACAAGTTAGAATTTGTCTTTGTGAACAACAGTATCTCTACTAGCTTCGTAGTATTCAACGTGCACAAGACTCGCCTCTTTTTCAACTAAGTCAAAGTTAAATGTACCTCTTGAACCCTCGTTTATTTCCCAACCACCCGGTAAATTATTATAAATAAAATCCTCAATTTCAGAAGGTATTTCACCCATACTTAGTTGTTCTCCATCACACATTACATAATCAATATCACCTGAATCACCACCGCCGTAATAGTGTATACTCAACTCGCTACATTCAGGGTGTTCTTTTGAAAAATTTTCACACAGTTGTATTACTCGTTCGTCCTCACCCCAAGAAGTACCAGTTTCATCAGCCTCTGCAGTATAAGATACTATAATCTCAAAATAGATTTCTTTTCCTATACAATCAAAAACAATTTTTTGTTCTTCATAACTTGGGTCTTCAGGTATTTGATTTAATAATTGTGTTTGAGCACTGTCAAATCTAGGAGATACTTCTCTGTTGTACCAAGATTTTAAACTTTCAACACATTCTTCAGGAATATCAATAATTTCAATATTATTGTATCCTCTCCAATTTCTTATTTCTGTGGTGATAACGTTATCAAGGTCAAGTTCTTGGCCCTCATTGTCGCTAGCAGACCACTCTTGTTCTCTAACTGAATTAGCTAAAAGTACTCTTCTAAGTGTTAAAAAATTTTTTCTTTCTTCTTCGGTAACCATACAAATAAATACTTAATCCGTGAAGTTTAATTTTAGGGTCCTTGACATCCATTGTGGTTTGGGGTCGGTGTTCATTCCAATAATCCATTCTTTAGCACAAGGTACATACCCATAACAATCTTCTTGAACGTGTTGTTCCCCAACGTATCTTGTGTAAACAGTTTTACCCTCTGAGTTTACAAAGGTTTTTCCAAAGACTTTTTCCATCTCAAAAATACCTTCACTGTGATGTCTAAACATACGATGAAAAGAATCCCCAACCCAAGATTTTGTTTCATCCATCCATTGATGAAGATGTTCATAATCTTCGGGTTTACCACCAAACTTTTTGGCAGATGACTTAGAGTGTTCCAGCGGATGGGCCATCGTTTATTTCTTTTACTTCATAGACACTCCCGTGGGTTGTGTTATTTTGAAAGAGTTCTGCAATTCTTTGAGCCTGTTCGTAAGTTTCATACTCAATAGGTTCTCCCTCGCTGTCATTAACAATGACAACTTTCTTTTGTCCGAAAAAATCTGTGTGTTTTAAGATAATGTAAGCCATAATAAAAAATTGGTCGGGAAGACAGGACTCGAACCTGCAACCCCCTGGTCCCAAACCAGGTGCGCTACCACTTGCGCCACTTCCCGTTGATACAAAAATACAAAATTACTTTTACAAATCAACTAGCCTGGAGGATTTGCGGTCGAAGCGACTCCTGTTGGTTTTTCTTTAACAACTCATAACACATTGACCCAACAGTTGACCTATCAGCTTTGGGGTCTTTACTAATTGCGAGGGCTACGGCTTCTCTCCATTCGGTGAAAAAACCAAGTTGGTTTGCCTTCCAACCGTAGTATTCATATTGTTCCTCGTTTGACATTTTCAAAATTGTTGTTAATTTGTTGTTAATTGGGTTTGCTAATATAATAACAAATATCACAAAAACAAAAAAAAATTGTAACTATTTATCTGTCAGATGGAATTTTTTCAAAATATCGTATCATCGACAAACAGTCTCAATCGAAAACTTCGGAAATTGCGACTGAAACAGTTATGTTTGTATAAATTTCCGAAGGAGTCATTGTTGACTCCTTTTTTATTTAGATAAAAAAACCTATTTTTGGAACTATGAGTAAAGTACTTGTATTAAATTTTGACTACACACCTTTGAATGTAACTTCATTGCAGAGGGGATTTGTCTTGGTAGATAGGGGCAAAGCTGAAGTAGTAAAATCAGATGAAACACCAATACACACTACATACTCTACATTTGTTAGACCTTTGATTATCAGATTGCTGAAATATATTAATTTCAGAGGTCGAGGATTTAAAGTGAATCGAAGAGGTGTGTTTAGACGAGACAAATTTGAGTGTGTTTATTGTGGTTCACAGAAAGAACTAACTATTGACCACGTATTACCTCGTTCAAGAGGGGGAAAAAACTCTTGGACAAATTTGGTAACTTGTTGTCAAAAATGTAACTTAAAAAAGGGTAATAAAACACCTGAAGAAGCTCGTATGGTTTTAAGAACAAAACCATCCGAACCAGGTTATGTTGCAGAAAGTACAACAATCTCGGATGCTTGGGATGAACTCAAGAAATCCTTTTTTTCTTAAAAAATACAACTAAATTTAACAATTATGACAGAACAACAACTTTCACTATCCCCACAGGATTTAACAAACGCAGTTTTTATTTTTTCATCTGCACTATCATTGGTCTTCCAAGATAAACAAGGTATAATCATCTCATCTGAGGATGAAAGAATTCAATTACCTGAACCAGCTGAAAAACTATTAGTATTCAAGTTAGACGAGTCTATTCATATTCAAAAATACGAAGGTGATTTAGAAATAGGTTCGGTTGTAACTTTAAATTCCAGCGAAGAGGAATCAGAATGATAGTATTAGGGATATCTGTAGGACACGATAGAGGTGCCGTAATTATCAAAGATGGTAAAGTTTTAATCGGGATTACCCAAGAAAGAATATCTAGGGTAAAAAATGACGGTGCTTATGGTGGTGGTAAAATACCATTGGAATCCATATTGTATTGTATGTCTGAGCACAACCTTACTATGGCGGATATAGATTTGATTGTTTACAGTACCACTGAAATTTTGGACACAACATATGAGCAATTAAATAAATTATTTCATATACCCGAAAAGAAAGTACAATTTATACCTCACCATTTAGCTCACGCTTACTCATCTTTTTTCTCTTCAGGATTAGATGAGTCGGCAGTAATTGTCGCTGACGCATCAGGAAGTATCCTCAATAATATGAATAAACTTTCCGAATGGTATCCCGACAAAACGACTGAAGGGTTAAACGAGGGGCAGGATTGGACCGAAGGTATTTCAATATATCATTTAAATAAACAAGGTTGGAAAGAGGTTTATAAAAAATGGATTAAATACCCTGTACCAATTAACACTGATGAATGTACATCAGTTGGTACTATGTACTCTGAAGGTTCAGTTCAATTAGTTTTTGAACCATCCAAAGGAACTTGGCCCGCAGGAAAACTGATGGGTTTAGCTTCATATGCAGACCAGTCCATAGTTAATGAAGCGCCCCTGTTTGCACATTACACAGATGAAACTAAAACTGATATTTGTATACCAAACAACACAATTTATCCAAAAGTAAAATGGTCTAGTGATTTCTTTTCGAAGGCCTGTGTCGCGGGAATTTACCAAAGAGAACAAGAAAGAATATCTTTGATGTTAGCCGAAATGGCACACAAGTTTACAGAATCTAAAAGTGTTTGTACTGCGGGAGGTTCATTCCTAAATTGTAACTCAAATGAAGTAATAATTAAGTCAGGTCTTTTCGAAAACTGTTTCTTTGTTCCACCTGCAGACGACAGTGGTATTCCTTTAGGTTGTGCTTGGTATGCATACCAACAAGTTGCTGACATAGAAAAAACATCACCAATCTCACCATATTTTGGAAGAACTTATTGGGATGAAGAAGTTGAAATCTCAATCAAAAACTTTCCACATTTGAGAATCGAAAAATTCGACAATTTTGAAGACTTACTATCAATCATCACTGACAGACTTGTTAACAACAGGGTTATAGGTTGGTTTCAGGGTGGTTCGGAAATTGGTCCAAGAGCTTTGGGTAATAGGTCTATAGTCGCATCTCCAATTCCTGTTTGGATGAAAGACCACATTAATCACGATATTAAAGCAAGAGAATGGTACAGACCATTTGCACCTGCAGTACTTTACGAACATCAATCAGGAGTTTTTGATTTAGATTATTATTCCCCTTATATGTTGGTTACTTCAACTGTAAAAGAAGAATGGAAAAGCAAAATACCTGCAGTAGTTCACGTTGATGGCAGTTCAAGGTTTCAATCTGTCACATTAGATTCAAACGAAAGATTCTATAAACTAATTGAATCTTTCTACAGGTCCACAGGAGTTCCTGTACTTCTAAATACAAGTTTCAACGGACCACACGAACCTATGGTAGAAACTCCATTGGATGCAATTTCTTGTATGAATCAAAGAAATATTGACCATTTGGTTATCGGAAATTATATAATAAGTAGATTTTAATTTATGAGTTCAATTTACGGATTTTATGGGGGTTCACATAGTTCAACCGTATCATTAGTTGTTGATGGAAAAATCATTTGTTGTTTGGAAGAAGAAAGAACTTCGAGAACTAAAAGTGGTGATGACCACGAATCATTACCACTTACTTGTTCTAAAAAAATTGAACAATATACTGGTTTCCAAATAAAAGACGTGGACCACAGAATTTGGACATTACCCTGTCCCGATAAAGAAGCTCGAGAAATTTGTGAAAATGCTCCCTACGAAAAAGTTTCACACCACGTTGCACATAACTATGGTGCATATTTTACAAGTGGTTTTGAAGGTAAAGTTATCTCAGTATCGTACGATGGGGGTGGTGAAACATCTTTTATGAAAGTATTCTTGTGTGAAAATGGTAAAATGACAGAAGTTCTTAACTTACCCGTTCCATACAATGGTTCTCTGTCACACCTTTGGGGATTTTCTACAACTACTATCAACGGGTATGACGAAGATTTCCTAAGTATTTGGAAAATCTGTAAAGATGAAGGTAAACTTATGGGTATGGCACCTGAAGGTAGATATGATGAAAGAATTTACAGAATTTTAAATTCTTTGATTGATTATAAAGACTTCAAGTTTTTTCCAACAAATACTGGTCATAGAACAAAGTTTGTGACCATCTCGATGTTTGAAAATGGTGAGTTTGACACCCAAAGAAAAAAAGAAATCTTCTGTTATAACTTACAAAAGTTGACTGAAGATTTAATGTTGAAATTTTTTAGCGATTTGCAAAATAGGTTTCCAGAATGTAAAAAACTTGTTTTGTCAGGTGGACTATTCGCAAATGTTAAATTAAATCAAAAGATAAATGAATCCGGCTTATTTGATGAGTTATACGTTTATCCTGCAATGGGTGACGAAGGTTTAAGTTTAGGTTCCGCAATTTATAAGGCGGTTCAACTTGGTGAAATTACCCACCCATTTAAAATGCCAAACTTTTATCTTGGTACCTCATACACAGAAAAAGATATTCAAGATGAACTTAAAATTTTCAATTTTGAAAGAGAAGTTTTTACCCCTGAATCTGTCGCTCAAGATATTTTTGACGGTCTAATAGTTGGTACATTCGAAGGTAAAATGGAGTTTGGTCCAAGAGCTTTGGGTAACAGAAGCATTCTAACTAGACCAACTGAAAAAGAAACTCATTCAAAATTAAATGAGAGGTTAGGTAGATACGACACTATGCCTTTCGCACCTATGATATTATCGGATTACTTCGACGATGTTTTTACGTCAAACAAATCCAAATATTCATCAGAATTTATGACTCTTTGTTACACTACAAAAGATGAATGGATTGACAAAATTCCTGCGGTAATTCAAAAGTCTGATAAGACTGCTCGACCCCAAATTGTGACAGAACAAAATAACCCAATGATTTATCAGTTGATGAAACGATATTACGAGTTATCATCAATCCCATTGATATTGAACACTTCTTTCAATATTCATAATGAACCAATATTGGAACATCCTCTAAACGCTTTTGAACACTTGAAAAATGGTGTAATCGATAAACTTATTTTTGACGGATATGTTTATAAAAATAGATAATGTATTAATTAATCACAACTTCAATGATGGTATCGAAGTTGAAGTAAGAGGACCCGACCCATTTTACTTGGTAGAGTTACGTGAGTTTGTAGGTGCTGAAGATATGTCAGTCGTTTTAGAATCTTATTACATCGGTGGGTCCAAAGATAAATTTAGAAAAAAATTTATACTTCCAATCAAGTTTCATATCGATTTTGAGATTGTTGTTTACAGATATAATTCTGAATACGGACTCGAGAGACTATATAATCACAGATTCAACTTACGAGATAAATTAGTTAAATTTGATATAAACACCGAAAACGAGAATGAATGTCTTTTATGGATTGAATCTGTAAAGAATTTTTCAAAAAAATATGGGTGTACTCCTTGGGTTGTATCCAACTTTGAACACATCAATCAAAAATTTTTGTCTCATTTTAATATTCCAACTTCACAAGTATATAAAACTTATAAAATTGGGAGATACCCCAAGTCAAGTAACGATTTCAGAACCTTAGACAGGAGACACGAAAATCAACTTTGGTTTGGATGGTACAAATTATTTTGGTCATACGAACATCCTCGTGACTACACAAGACTGAATCCACAAGAGCTAGTTGACGATATCCTCGGTTTTTCGTAACTTTGTAAAAAACAAAAACTATGGATTTCGGAAAAGAATTTGAAAAGTACTATGTAAAACATCTTGGTAAAGGGTCTTTGGACATTCACAATTACACTAACCATATTGAATC
>Ga0222714_10005720_pt1 | contig 11743 bp, 13 predicted proteins | sample C33_3DmetaG_FD_165048 | JGI IMG/M metagenome (GOLD analysis project Ga0222714, IMG submission 165048) | Estuarine water microbial communities from San Francisco Bay, California, United States - C33_3D | ecosystem: Environmental > Aquatic > Marine > Unclassified | place: USA: California... | reverse complement strand
CCGCGCACAAGAAATCGCCCACCAAAAGCATCCAGCGTGCTAGGAACCTGTCTGGCATACGCCAAATAGCCCTCTTGGTTGACCACCGACATTTGCGCAATGACGTAGCCCTTTGCCATGGTTTGCTCTCCTTATTAAATGTTAAGAGTGGCACCGCCATCGATGCGATGCATGGAGCCGGTAATGTAACTCGCCCGCTCTGAAGCCAGAAAGGCGACGAAATCTCCGTATTCGTCAGGCCGGCCGTAGCGACCCACGGGAATGGTGGCCTTGGACTTCTTTTCAACCTCTTCAACGCTAATTCCTTCGCGACCTGCCCTGGCGTTATCAAGAAAGGCAATTCGGTCGGTGTAGACCCGGCCAGGAAGAACCATGTTCACCGTCACACCTTTGGCTGCAACCTCATTGGCCAGGGTTTTCGACCAGCCCACCAAGGCGCTGCGCAGGGTATTCGACATGGCCAGGTTGGGAATGGGGATGATTACGCCCGAAGATGCATTTGTAATGACGCGCCCCCAGCCTTGTTCAAGCATGCCAGGCAGGACTACGTCGGTAAGACGAATAATGGAGAGCACCATGTTCTGAAACTGAGACTGCCAGGCATCGGCAGCCTGACCATAAGCGGTTCCGGGCGCGGGTCCCCCACCGTTATTAAAAAGAATTTGAATGGGCCCGCCGAGTTGACTAGCAGCCTGCGCGGCCCGAGCCTCAATCTGGTCAAGTTCAGTGAGATCCCAGACCAAGGCACTTGCCTTACCACCGGCTGCGGTTATTTCTGCAACGGCATCCTCCAGCTTAGCCTGCGTTCGGCCCGCCACAACAATGTGGGCCCCTTCTGCGGCAAGCGACAAGGCCACAGCCCGTCCAAGTCCTGCACCACCGCCCATTACTAGGGCTCGCTTATCATTTAGCCTAAGGTCCATCGGTTATCTCCTTACTCTTCTTTATGACGTTAACTTTTTGCTCCTTCCGCCCCTACTTAAGCGAATAGCCTGATGGTACCCCTGAGCCTGAACCCTGCTGAACTAACAAGGCTCAAAGCCGCCCCCCCGGGTAAAGACCCCTACGACTTCTTCTGGTCGCTTATTTTCCGTCACTTCAAGCTTAGGGCTCTCGGTCTTGTCTTGCTAAGCGTTGCGGGCATTGGCTTTATGGGCTTTGAGCCTGTGCTTATGAAGTCCATGATCAACACCCTAAGCCAGACGCCTGTTAACACGGCGGATGTCTGGCTTTACTTCGCGCTCATTGTGGGAGCCTGGTATGCATCATCCCTCGCCAACAGGCTACGAGACTGGCTTGACATCCACACGGCGCCAGAGATCCGCAAACGCGCACAACTGGAGGTCTACTGCTGGCTTGAAGGCCACAGTCAGAAGTTTTTTGAAGATCATCTTGCTGGAAGCCTGAGCCAGAAGGTCAAGCAGGCGGGGGCCGCCATGATTAGCCTAACCGGCATTATTTTTGATGGCTTTGTTCGGGTCATCATGGCTATTTTTCTTGCAGCGGTGATTTTATCGACCGCACCTAGCCATTTTTTCTGGATCTTCATCGCCTGGCTCGCAGGCTTTCTCGCGCTCTCGGCCTGGTTCGCTAAAAAATGTGTTCCGCTCTTTAAAGAGTTCGGCGACCAGGTGTCGGAGTCCACTGGCGCTCTGGTTGACATCACCAGCCATATGCAAACAGTGCGCTCAAGCGTGAAGACCATTCGCGAGCGGCTAAACGTTCTCGCCAAGCTGGAGCAAGAAAAGGCCGCCTCCGTTCGAACGCGTTGGTTCCTTATTTTTATGTTCGGCGTTCTTTATTCCCTCTTACTGCTCTTTCAAAGCGCATTTATTGGGCTTGCCATTCAGTCCTACCTAAGCGGCGCCTTTGGGCTTGGGGAGGTCGTCATGGTCGTCTCGCTTGCCGCCATACTTGTAGCCAATGTATGGGGGTTGTCCACCCAACTGCTGTCTTACTTCGAGCAGATCGGAACATTGAAGTCGGCTTTAACACTTATTTCCAGCGAGCACGACATTCAGGAATCGGCCCAGGCGAAAGACCTGCAGATTTCAAAGGCAGAGGTTCGCTTTATTAACATGGGTTACCGGCTGCCTGATGGGCGTTTTCTGTTTAAGAACTTTAACCTTCACATCGCACCTGGCGAACACGTTGGCTTTGTTGGTCTCTCGGGGGCCGGTAAAAGTACCTTAACCAAATTGCTGCAACGCCAGTACGACCTGCACGAAGGTCTCATCACTATTGATGATCAATCGATCTCCGAGGTGACCTTGGCAAGCCTTCATGGCGCCATTGCAGTTGTTCCTCAAGAACCGGAACTCTTCCACCGAACGCTTCGGGAGAACATCACTTATTCGCACCCCAACCCTAGCGAGGAAGACTTTCTTCGCGCCGCGAGCCTATCGCACTGCATGCCCTTTATTCAATCGCGACCGGAGGGCGCTAATGTATTGGTGGGTGAACGCGGCATAAAACTCTCGGGAGGTGAACGTCAGCGGGTTGCCCTTGCCCGAGCATTCTTAAAGAACTCCCCCATTTTAATTCTTGATGAGGCCACCTCGGCGCTTGACAGCCAAACCGAGGCACTCATTCAGCAGTCCATTGCCACGCTTTGCCAAGGCAAAACCGTGCTGGTCATTGCCCATCGTTTATCGACGCTGCTTGGCCTTGATCGTATTGTTGTGCTTGACCAAGGCCGTATTGTGGAAGAAGGTACACACCATGCTCTGCTTTCAGCCAAAGGGCTCTACAGCAGACTCTGGGAGCAGCAGGCCTACGCATCCCTAAATTGAAAACCCCAGGCCTACAAGCTATTGCTCATAGACCCGGGGCAGTTGAAAGGACTTTCTTTATTTAGCTACTGCAGGACTGTATCGGAACGCACACTTAGGTTCTGAATGCGCTCGTCAAGGGTTGATGGAGTATCAGCAATCGAATACGCGGTCCCGGGTGTTGCATGGAAAGCAGCCAAAAACTCGGCAAGGGAGTCCTGCTCCTTTCCCGAAGTAAGACTTACACGCCCGCCAGCTGCATCCGCAACTCCAGCCGAATCTAACTTGAGTAGATTTGGCAAGGTATCTTCTGTTGCCTTTTCTCCCGATGGTGAGAATAAATAATTGTCACCGCCTGTAGCCAAAAAATTCATTGTTACGATCCTGAAAATTCGCTTAGGCTCACCAACGACTATTCCGTTTTGAGCCACAACATCGCTGCCAACCTTGACTGATCTGACGCGCGAACCTGCGGGAAGAGACGGGTCAAAACTAAACGTTAAACCTGCCACCTGAGGGAACTGGCCCTTGATATTTTCAACATCAGAGACCCCGTGGTTTAAGACCGACACGAGCCTCTCTGCAGAAATATCAAAAACCCATAGCGAGTTATTAAACTTATAGCTAGTCTCGAGCATAAGCAAAGAAACGGTCCCGGCAGGACGTCCCGCCTCGGAATTCGCTTCGGTTGGAAGTAGCCTCACCAACGTACTTCCAGGGGGGGCATCGATCTTGCCAATCTCCGCGCGAATACCGCCGCCGTTTTTAAGCGCGATCTGCACCGTTGGGTCCACTTGCTGGGCGTACCAAAGTTGTGCATCTGCCGCAATGTTTCCTGCATTAGATTCCTGGGTTCGAACAAACGAACGGCGACCTTCGAGGAAAACATTACTGTATCCGTAAAACTCACCGTCTTTAGCATTGATGACGGTCTTCAACGCATCTCGAATACTCTGAACCTGAGCACTCGGGGTCACCCCGCCCGCACCATCGTCAGTCATGCTGGTCGCGACAGGACCGTTCAGCCGGCTATTCAGGTTTGGAACAAGAACATTTCCTTTTGCGTCAAATGGAACAACAAGCCGTCCAAGGTATTTGTAATCTGCATCCACATTAACAACAAGTACAGGCTGACCATCTCGGTCGTAAGCCACGAACGGATACTCACCAGCTGATTTATCTCCCACTCTGAGCTTGTCATCACCGTCTGACAACAGGGTGTTTGAGCCGCCTGCAACAATAACGTCCACTCCTCGGAGCTTTGATGCGAGCGCTTTCTCGGTAGAAATTTGTTGCATATGAGCGAGCATTACAACCTTATCGATGCCCTGAGTGAGCATCTGGTTGACCCCCTGTTGAAGGACGGCGGCAAGACCGTCGACATCTTCAATCCCGCCCTTAGGGGCTGGGGAAAAGCTCAGCTTCCCCGTGGTCGTGATCTGTGGGAACGTGGCTGAGCTCGCACCGATCACCCCAATTGTCTGACCGCCAATCTGAATCTTGGACCAGCCCGCAAGCTTTCCTGCGAGAGCCCCTGCTTCATCGCCATTGTTACCAACAAGCTCCCTTGTCTCTTCGTCGGTTGAGAAGTCAACGTTGTAAGCAAGAAAGGGGAAAGAGGCGCCTGGCCAACCGCTGCCACTGTTAATCGCAGAGGCAAACGTGGCTGTACCAAGATCAAGCTCGTGGTTGCCCACTGCCGAGGCTTGAACACCAATGGAATTCAAAAATGCAATATCCGCTCGGCCGACTGCCTCACGCCCTAGAATAGCCCTCATATCAACAGGACTTCGCGAGTCTGCCGCGTTAAAACGAGGCCCTGGAATGTAGTTGTCACCCGAGCTTACGACAAGTGTGTTGTTAGGACGCTCTGCGCGGAACTTTGCAACAAGCCCCGACAGATTCGCGACCGAGTCGAGCGCGACCGTATCTGATCCATCCGCATCAGCGAAATGAAGAATCTGTAATTCGTAAGCAGTAGGCGTAGAACCGTTACCCCCACAAGCTGCTAATGAAATCAGGCTAGTAAAACCAATTGCAACAAGCGCGCTTCGTTTGGAAAGTAAATTCACAACCTTCTCCTGTAGGGACGTTGACCTGTGACAAGGATAGGTTGCTGATGTGTCAGTTATGTTTCAGAGAGGTCCTCCACAAGAATTCCGTAACAAATAATTGGGGCGAAATAACCAGCAGCACAGAATGACAATTTTGTGACGTGTCATGCTGTTGGCATTCAAGCAGATATTCTCGGCAACATTATTTTTTTAACTGTGTGAGCCCCTCACGCAGCATGGTGACATCGCTACCCGCTGCGACCATCGAGAACTCTTTTTGAAATAGTTCGGCGGTTGTCACCCCGGCAAAAGGAATTGTGCCTATGGGCATCCCTGCCTTCTTGCAGGTCGTTGCAATGCTGTCCATCACCTTCCAGAATTGTTCTTGATCAGCAGACGCCTCAAGCCCAATGTTTGCCGAAAGGTCAGACGGGCCAATGAAAACAAGGTCGACCAACGGCTCAGCAATGATGTCTGACAAGGCCTCGATGGACTGCGAAGACTCCACCTGCACCGATACAAACACCTCGTCGTTGCTACGGTCACGGTAATTTGAATCAAGGCCGTACTGCGAGCCACGAATCATAGGAATGGCCTTTCCGCGCTCTCCCTGCGGGGGATAGTGGGCCGCACGGGCGCAGTCGCGGGCCTGTTGAGCGGTATCCACACGTGGAACCATGACACCAGCAGCACCACGATCAAGCACGCGTGCTACGAAGCTTGGATGGGCGTAGGGGATGCGAACAATGGGCGCGCACGTTCCAGAAAATCCACGAAGGACATTGGGCAGGTCTGCCATGTCAATGGCGCCGTGCTCCATATCAACGATGATGTAGTCCAGCTGCAGGGACGAGGCGATCTCTGCAAAAACAGGGTTCGGGCTGCACATCCAGGCTCCAAGAACCTTATGCCCCTGACAAATACGTTGTTTGAATGATGTATTGACCACTGAGAGATCTCCTTAGTCCTTTTATGATTCGATGCTTTTAAAGCCGGGCATCTTGACGCTTCAATGAGCCTTCCCAGCCCAGGATCTGAGCATCCGCTGTTAACAGAGTGGCATCACTCACCATGGCAGTTGCCGCAATAAAGCGATCAGCGGGATCTCTTTGAAACGACTTCAGTTCTGAGGCAAGCAGAGCCACATGGCCATCAAGGCTTATTTCCTTTAATCCTGACTGTGTAAGTTCTGCGCGCCATTCTTGAACAAGCTTAGGCAAGGCAATACGCTGGCGTTGCTGAAGCACTGCTACTTCCCAAAAACTAATGGCACTCACCGCAACTGTATCGTCGTGCCATTGGCTCTCAATCACACTACGCGCAAGCGGCCCAAGTGCCTCATCGTTTCTATCCATCCATAAGAGCACATGGGTATCTAGAACAATCAAGACAAGACCTCCCAGACTGCCTCATCGATGGGCTTGAGGATGTCACCCTTGATCTGCAAAGAAGGATGCAGACCCAAAGGACTCGCCGCCTTCTGGCCCGAGTAAGGATGGATTTCGGCAACGGGTCGTCCGTTCTTGGTAACAACCAGTACCCGGCCACTTCGTGCAACGTCATCCATAATCGCCAGACATTTTGCTTTAAATTCAGAGGCTTGAATAGTTTGCATGGCTTTTAACCCTTTTTAATAAGACTATAGTCAGGACTATAGTCAGGACTATAGTCAACTCGGTGAATCGAGTCAAAGTACCATGACCGAATAAACGCCAATAAGAGGAAGCGAGAGACAACACCATGACCGCCCAAAACCGCCTCGTAGGAACTTTTCCAGCCAACCCCATTGGACTTGGCTGCATGAGCTTAAGTTTTGGTTACGGCCCAGCGAGCTCAAGCCAGCATATTAAGGCGATCATTGAGCTTGCCATCGACCTGGGTGTGAACTTCTTTGATACCGCTGCCGTGTACGGGGATGGTCATAACGAGACGGAGCTTGGAAGATCCATTACACCCTATCGATCACAGGTTGCCATTTGCACCAAGGGCGGCATGACCGCCGTTTACAACGCACAAGGTCGGCAACGCAAGATCGACAGCCGGCCCGAGGTGATTCGCTCAAATTGTGAAGACAGTCTAAGGCGCTTGGGCGTTGAGGTGATTGACCTTTACTACCTTCACCGCTGGGACAAGGTCACACCCATTGAAGAGGTAGCGGGTGCCATGGCAGACCTAGTTGCTGCAGGAAAAATTAGAGGCTATGGGCTCTCAGAGGTCTCTGCGAGTACGCTGCGTCAAGCCCATAAGACCCACCCCGTAACCGCTATTCAGTCGGAGTATTCCCTGTGGACGCGCAACCCCGAAATTGCAGTGCTTCCAACCTGCGAGGAACTGGGTATTACCCTGGTGGCCTTCAGCCCCGTCGCTCGTGGGTTTTTGTCCTTGGGTTCGCCAGAGCCTTCACACTTTGAAGAGAAAGACCTGCGCCGGGTGATGCCAAGGTTTCAGTCGCCCTACTACGAGAAGAACCTTTTACTTCGCGAGCAACTTAAAGATCTTGCCGAGGCGGCAGGCCTCACCAATGCCCAGCTTCTCTTAGCCTGGGTGCTTGAACAAAGTCCGTCCATCGTGACCATTCCTGGCACCACCAAGTTGGACCATCTGCGCGAGAACATGAAGACGCAGAGCCTAAATATTGCAGCGGAGATTTTAAAGGAAGCCTCAATACTTATTAATCAGAATACGGTGGCGGGTGAGCGTTATGACAGTGTGGCAACGGGCCAGGTGGGAACGGAAAGGTTTGAAGCTTAGTAATGGACGAGCCTCTGCTCACTGCGCTTTGCGCCGGCAGCGCAAGTGAACTCATCGTCGCGTCCGGGGAGCCTGGGCGAGTGCGACGGGTGATGTCCGCTATTCGGAAAGAGCCCATTTCAACCCCCGAGAACCCCGTGCCAATTTTCTGTGGCGTACTTGGCCTTGAGGGCGATGAACAGGTTGACCTTACGGTTCACGGCGGCCAAGACAAGGCTGTGTATGCCTACCCACAAGAGCATTATGTTTTTTGGCGGCAAGCGCTTGAAACGAAGGAGTCCAAGCTTTCAATATTTTCCTCGCCGGGTGCACTGGGGGAAAACTTAGTGACTAGGGGCCTGAACGAGAAACATGTGTATCTGGGTGACTTATGGGAAATCGGAGAAGTGACGCTACAGGTCACACAACCTCGCGAGCCTTGCTTTAAATTCAATGCGGTCACTGGCGATAAATACGCATCAAAAAAAATGGCGGACTCTGGTTTTTGCGGTTGGTACTTGGCAGTTATTACACCCGGCGTTCTTAAGGCCGGTGACTCTGTTCGCGTTCTGCCTGGTTCACGCCAACAGACAGTTGACCACGCCTTTAAGCAAAGAGTTCGGAAGGCCTAGAAACTGCCTTTGCCATCCAACACAGCCTGAAAGAGTGCCGCAGAGCCCACTGCGCCGTTGAGCCAGACCTCGTTTACTGAGTCTGATGAAAAACAAAAAGCAGGAATGCCGTGAATGCCGCGGGTTGGCCACTCCTCAGTCTCGTGCCGAACACGTTTGCGCAGCAGGGTGTCTTCCAAGGCGCCGGCGGCATAAAGCCTTTCCATACCAGCGGCCTCGGCGATATCAAGCAGCTGCTCACGCTGTGTAAGGTCTCTGCCTTCACAAAACAAAGCCTCATAGAGGCGTTCAACCATCTGCAGGGCCTGATCGCCCGCAGCAGCAATGAGCATATGGGCATCGAGCGTGTTTGGCTGCACTGCAATGCGGTCCAGGCTCATGGGCAGGCCCTCGGCCCTTGCGCTGTCTTCCACCCTTTTATAGCGATCAAGCCCTGCTTCGCCAAACTTAGCAACCAGGTAATCACGGCGCGGCATGCCTTGCTCGGGCATGGCGGGGTTCAGCATGAACGGAGACCAGGAGATACTTACAGAAATTGACGCCTCTTGGGCTTGTTCAAGCGCACGCTTTAACTGCGCATGCCCAACGTAACACCACGGACAGGCGATGTCGTGAACCACTTCAATATTAACGACTGATCTGCCCAATGTTTCGGCTGTCATCGCAATTGGCATAGAGAATAACGCTGGAAGAAGCCTTCACATGCCAACACACCAATGACAACGACAACGGCAACCACACCAACAACTGTCTTTTTAGAAGTGACATCGCTACTCATAGACTTTCAAGCTCCCACGCTAAACCGAGACCATTAGAGTCTGAGGTTAAACGGAAATGGGTTTACGCCCAACCGCACCTAAGAGGGCAGACCGACCGAAATGACCCGCACCCTCGCTCAACTCATCTTCATAGAGACGAAAATCTAACCAGTTGTATCCCAGAAAGCCTTCTTTAATGGTTGATTCCACGTATAGATGGTCGAGCTTTCCGGGTCCGCCCGTCTTGTAGTCCAACTGCTTGGGGGTGTAGCCCTGAATAAGTAAAATACCCCCGGGCTTGAGGCATTGCGATATTCGCAAGAAAAGGTCGCTGCGCATAGCAGGTGAGGCGAACTGAAAAAATATGCCAACAACGGAATCGTAATGTGTTGCTCGCCAGTCAAAATCTCGATACTCGCAACAGTAATAATTTACCTGCACACCAGACTTCGCCGCAAAAGCCCGTGCTTTCTCCGTGGCCTCGGACGAGATATCAAAGGCATCTACGTCGAAGCCCTGCTTCGCCAGCCATACGCTATTGCGACCTTCACCGTCGGCAACCAAAAGGGCGCGACCTTTTGTTAGTTTTGCTGCTTGAGACACCAGATATTGGTTTGGTTCCTCGCCAAAGAGAAAGCCTTCTCTGCGAAATCGTTCATCCCAAACTTCCTTGGCTTGGGCGAAACCTTTTTCATTCGTCATTGGGTGTCTTAGGCCTTAAGGCAATCACACAGGCGAGAGGTGGCGGAGACGGTGGGATTCGAACCCACGATGGGCTTTTGGCCCATACTCCCTTAGCAGGGGAGCACCTTCGGCCACTCGGTCACGTCTCCGCTTAAAAAAGAGTGTACCCGATTCAGGCTTTTCGCCCCAGTTCCGAGGTCTGCTCCTGCGGCAGTGGAATGAACTCAACATCGCTTGCCAGGCTTGGGAAACGGCCCTGCTGCCAGTCGGCCTTCGCCTGCTCAATACGCTCTTTGGAACTGGCAACGAAGTTCCACCAGAGGTAACGAGGGGCATCTAGCGCCTCACCCCCAAGCACCAAGACACGTGCGTCTGTCTGCGCCATAAGCAGCCAGTGATCGGCTGCAAGGCTTTGGGCGGCGTCAGCCAAAGAACAGGGGCTTTTCTTGGAAGCACGAAGAATAACCAGGTCACCGGCCTTTGCGGTGGTCGAGGTATCAAGCTCCACCTCGCCCTTGGCAACGTAAAGGCCGAGTTCAAGATTTAAAATGGAGCCCGACTCTTGGCCAAGGCTGTTCTCCCCCAACAGGTCTTCGCAACGAAGTGAAAAACTTCCACCCGGTTCAAATTCAATGTCGAGCGCAATGGTGGGGCTGTAGGCCTTAACCGGCGAAGCCCTACCCGCCCACTGGCCTGCAAGCACCTTCAGTGAATAGCCATGGGCATTTGAGCCCTGAAATTCGCGGGCGGGGTAATTGCTGAACTCGGGTTTCATGGCTTCAAGTGGCTTGGGCAGGGCAAGCCATAACTGCATCCCCTCAACCTCTGAACCACTGTTTCGAATGTCTTGGGGAACACGCTCGGAATGCACAATGCCTTTTCCCGCCGCCATAAGGTTCACCGCGCCTGGCTCAATGCGCTGCTCAGTGCCAAGGCTGTCCCGATGCATAAAACCGCCCGAAAACAAATACGTAAATGTAGCTAGGCCAATGTGCGGATGCGGACGGACATCGCCTGAGGTCTCGTTTGCAGCGAACTGGGCGGGCCCCATGTGATCAACAAACACAAAGGGGCCAAGCGCCCGACAACCCTCAACAGGAAGAGCTCGTCGAACGGGAAAGCCGACATCTTTCTGACTGGATTGCAGAATAATCATGCTGCCAACCGGCCCGACTGATAGTCGTTAATGGCCTGCTCAATTTCTTCACGGGTGTTCATGACGAAGGGGCCATGTTGCACGACAGGCTCTCGCAAGGGTTTAGCGGCAAGCACTAGAAAACGTGCGCCCTGCGCGCAAGCCTGCAGGTGCAACCGCTCCCCTTCACCAAAAACAGCCGCATGCTTAAGCGGCAAGGCCTGGGAGAGGCTGGCAGAAAGCGCCAATTCGCCCTCAAAGACGTAGACCATTGCCGTGTGATCAGCCGGTAAGGCATGCTCGAAGACCATTCCTGCAGCAAGCTTGACATCAATAAAAAGTGGCTGGGTGCTGACCCCTTGGATGGGGCCCTGCAGACCCTGGAAGTCACCTGCAATAACCTTGACCCATCGTCCGTCCTCGCTCTGACATACGGGAATGTCTTGCGAGGGTATGTCCCGATAGCCAGCAGGCTTCATCTTCTCTGCCGCTGGCAGATTAATCCATAGCTGAAAACCGCGCATGGCCCCTTGCTCTTGCTGAGGCATTTCCGAGTGAATAATGCCGCGCCCTGCCGTCATCCACTGCACATCCCCACTGCGCAGGTGCCCCTTGTTGCCTAAATGATCCTCATGCAACATATGGCCCTCGATCATGTAGGTGACCGTCTCAAAGCCACGATGCGGATGGGCGGGAAAGCCAGCAATGTAGTCGTGCGGGTTCTCAGTGCTGAATTCATCGAGCATTAAAAAAGGGTCGACGCGACCCTGACTTGAGCCAATGCTTCTAAAAAGCGAGACGCCCGCGCCGTCTGACGTCTTCTGAGCGCGTATAACCTGTTGAAGTTGACGAACCGATGGCATGTACAGGACCCCCCCTAACCCTTAACTAAGCAACCTTAAGCTCGCTTTGCGCACTCTGCAAGGACTTTTCTCTCTGCTCGGCACTCATGTGAAGGCCCTCTCATAAGAGAACCTCA
>Ga0222714_10005719_pt1 | contig 11743 bp, 11 predicted proteins | sample C33_3DmetaG_FD_165048 | JGI IMG/M metagenome (GOLD analysis project Ga0222714, IMG submission 165048) | Estuarine water microbial communities from San Francisco Bay, California, United States - C33_3D | ecosystem: Environmental > Aquatic > Marine > Unclassified | place: USA: California... | reverse complement strand
TTGACGAGGCTGCCACTGGCGAAGATGCAGTCGAGTTGTTCATCGCCAACCCTGCCGATGTGGTGTTGATCGACATCATGTTGCCGGGCATCAATGGTTTCGAACTGTGTCGACGAATCCGCGCCAAAAGCAGCGTGCCCATTGTGATGGTCACGGCGCGAAGCGACACCCACGACGTAGTCGCTGGGCTCGAAGCCGGCGCCGACGATTACCTCACCAAACCGTTCGCCCCCAAAGAACTCTCCGCGCGCATTCGCGCCCTCCTGCGCCGCATCCGCCCGGCAGATCACGTGCATTCGACCCTCACCTTCGGTGATTTGGTGATTATTCCCGAAGAAGGTCGTGTCACGGTGCGCGGCGACGAGGTGCTAGTGACCAAAACTGAGTTCCGGCTGCTCTGCGTGCTTGCCGAAAACCCAAGCGGTGTGTTCAGCCGAGAGCAACTATTGGAAAAGGTCTGGGACTACGACTATTTCGGTGATGGACGTTTAGTAGATGTGCACGTGCGACGCCTGCGCATGAAGATTGAACTCGACCCAGCGAACCCTCGCCACGTGGTCACCGTGCGCGGCCTCGGCTATCGCTTGCAGTCGTGACCAGCCCGATTCATCCATCGCGGCCATCACCTCTTAATTCGCTGCGCGCTTTCGTGCGCCGCCGCCGGCCACGGCGCATGGGGGTTCGCTCGCGAATTCTGGCCACATTCGTGGTCGGCTCGTTGCTGTTGTCAGGTGTGCTGTTTTTTCTCACGTTCACGCTCACTCGCTCGAACCTGCGTGAGCGCGAGGGCGAACTGGGTCTGAGCAACGATCTCATCAACGAAACCCTCAACAGTGTGCGGGCATCGTTAATTTTGGCAACCATCATCACCGTGCTCGTCGGGTTAATGCTTGGCATTGTGTCAAGCGAACGAGTGGTGCGGCCACTCGCTGGTGCGGCCAACGCTGCGCGCGCCATCGCCGATGGCCGACTCGATACGCGACTTGAGCCCACCGACGACCCAGATCTCAACGCTCTCACGGAATCGTTCAACGACATGGTGGCTCGTTTACAGGATCGCGTCGAGCGCGACGCGCGGTTTGCATCAGACGTAAGCCACGAGTTACGTTCACCACTGATGACCTTGGCCGCGTCAGTAGAGGTGATGGTGTCGCGGCGCGACGAACTGCCTGAGCGCGGGCAGGCCGCCCTCGACTTGTTGGTTGCCGACGTGGCTCGGTTCAGCAGTCTCGTTGAAGACCTCTTGGAGATCTCCCGCTACGACGCTGGTGCCGTGCGAATCATGCGCGACCAGTTGCGCGTCGCAGAGTTTGTCGAACAAGCCGTGCGCGCGAGCACCCTCGCCCGCTCGCCAATCCACATCGATCCACGCTGCGCCACCACCACGTTGAGCGGTGACCGCCGTCGCCTGGCACGCGTCGTTGCCAATCTCATCGACAACGCCCGTTTGCACGGTGGCGGCAGCGCTTCAGTGCATGTTTGCCCGGCTGAAGATTCAAACTCGCACGTGTGGATTGTCGTCGAGGATGCCGGAGAAGGCGTCGTCGACACCGACGCTGATCGAATTTTCGAACGTTTCTCGCGCGGTGTTGGCGCCAGTAAGCGAGGCGCATCCGAGGGTGCTGGGCTCGGGCTCGCACTCGTGCGCGAGCACGTGCGACTGCACGGTGGACGCGTGTGGGCAGAGTCGCGCCGTGACGGTGAGTCGGGTGCGCGCTTCATCGTCGAACTGGCCTGTGAGACCACGGCCATATGACAGCCGGCGCAACTTCTGCAGGCGTGGTGCTGGCAATTGATGCAGGCACCACGGGCGTGCGCACCCGTGCGGTGTTCGCCGATGCGCGACCGTCGATCGCCGACTATCGCGAGTTCACCCAGCACTACCCACAACCAGGCTGGGTCGAACACGACGCCGAAGAAATTTGGCAAGCGGTGCGCGCCACTATGCAAGCGGTGTGTGCGCAACTCAACGAGCCGATTGCTGCGATTGGTATCACTAATCAACGCGAGACTGTGGTGGCTTTCAATCGCCGCACGGGTGAGCCGCTCCATCGTGCGATTGTCTGGCAAGACCGCCGCACGGCTGCCCGCTGCGACATGCTCACCGACCAGCTGCCCGTTGTTCGTTCGACAACGGGATTGGTGCTTGATCCATATTTTTCTGGTTCGAAAATGGAGTGGTTGTTGCACAACACCGAGATTGGCAGCAACCCCGATTTGGCTTTTGCCACGATTGACGCATTTCTCATCCACCGCCTCACCGGCGGCGCGGCGTTTGCCACGGATGTTTCCAATGCGTCACGCACCATGCTGTTCGACATCCGCACCTTGCGCTGGAGCCCAGAGATGTGTGCAATGTTCGGTGTCAACATCGATTCGCTACCGCAGGTTGTGCCGTCTAGCGCACGCATCGGGGTGACTGTTGGCGACGGTGCAATTCCGGCGGGTGTGGCTATTAGTGGTGTTGCCGGCGACCAACAGGCAGCACTTTTTGGTCAAGCGTGCTTTGCGGTGGGCAGCGCCAAGAACACGTATGGCACTGGCAGTTTTGTGCTGCTGAATGTTGGCACCACGTGCCCTGCCCCAACCACTGGCATGCTCACCACCGTTGCCTGGCAACTCGGCAACGAGCCGGCGGTGTACGCACTCGAAGGAGCCATCTTCGTGACCGGTGCAGCAGTGCAATGGTTGCGCGATGGCCTCGACATCATTTCTGCAGCAAGCGAGCTTGGCCCGTTAGCAGAGACCGTTGCCGACACGGGCGGAGTCGTGCTCGTGCCCGCCTTCACTGGGCTGGGTAGCCCCTGGTGGGACCCATATGCGCGTGGTGCAATCTTGGGCATTACACGCGGCACCACACGGGCCCACATCGCTCGCGCCGTGGTGGAGTCGATGGTGTTTCAAACTCGCGACGTGATCGACGCCATGACTCGTGCTTCTGGTGTGGCGATTCGTGATTTGCGAGTTGACGGTGGCGCGGCAGTCATGAATCTGATGTTGCAAATGCAAGCTGACCAACTTGATGTCGACGTGTTGCGGCCAACCGAGTTGGAAACCACAGCCATGGGTGCGGCGTATCTTGCCGGGCTAGCCGAGGGCGTATGGGGTTCAACTGATGACATCGCAGCACGTTGGGTGCTCGAGCGCCGATTCACGCCGAGCACTGGTAATGGCACAGCCGTAGACCGCGACACAGCGCATGCGTTGTGGTTGCGTGGTGTTGAGCGGTCACGCAGCTGGGTGAGTTAACGCCCAGTCACTTCAAACATGGCCACCATCAAGCTGCCCAACCCAACAAAGAGCGAGAGCCCCGTGATGATGATGGTCGAGCGAAGATTGCCAAGGCGTCGTATCTCTTCCTGCAGCGACTCCACACGCTGGCTCAGCGCATCAATTTGGGCATCCACACGCTGGCTCAGCGCATCAATTTGGGTATCCACGCGCTGACTTAGTGCATCGATCTTGGTATCCAGCCGACGCTCTGTCGCTTCAAGATCGGACTTGCGCACCAAGTCTCCCCATCCACTCGGCGGAAGAAAATCGATTAACTCATCGGCCACGTCGATACCAATGACTTTTTCCAAAGACCGATGAAGCCGTAGCCGCTTGGCGTCGGGAGAAGGAGTGGATTGTGCCGTTTCGTGGGTTTCCATAACTACATGTGTGCCTGGCTGCCCAATAATCGGTGAACAATTTTGGGGCGGCCATGGAATCGCACCATAGACCGCTCACGAATATTGTCAAGTCATTGGCCCAAGCCAACTTTGCTCGGCCGTAGCGGCCTACAACTTTGGCAAACCGTGGTCGAGGTTGCGCACTGCTTGATGAATGCGCTGCTCGTTTTCAATCAGTGCAAAACGCACGTAACCCTCGCCGCCGGGCCCAAAACCTGACCCTGGCGAGAGTGCCACATTGCATTCAGTCACGAGATGCGAACAGAACTCCACAGCGTTCATTTCACGATACGGCTCGGGAATCGGCGCCCACACGAACATCGAGCCGCGTGGTGACGGAATTGACCAACCGATGCGATCGAGCCCATCAATGAGCACATCGCGACGCGACTCATACGTCTTGCACACTTCAACAGGAAAGTCGTGTGCTTCGTTCAGTGTGACTGTGGCGGCAATCTGAATCGGCTGAAACGAGCCGTAGTCGAGGTACGACTTCAGTTTCACCAATGCCTGCACGACCTCGGTATTGCCGACGAGAAATGCGCATCGCCACCCGGCCATCGAATAGCCCTTAGTCATCGAATACAACTCAACGGCACATTCCATTGCGCCTTCTGCCTGCAGAATTGATGGTGGCTCGTAGCCGTTGAACCCCATATCGGCGTAGGCAAAATCGTGCACCACGATCATCTCTCGCTCACGACAAAAATCGACGACGCGTTGCATGAACGACAAATCCACGGTGGCGCCAGTCGGGTTATGTGGAAACGAAATCACCAAAACCCGTGGCTTGGGCCAACCAACTTCCCATGCTTTTTGCAGTGAGTCAAAGAATTCATCCTGATACTCAACATCGACATCAGTGGCCGAAAGCAACCGCCTCTGGCTACGCATCGGAATCTGTCGCAGGTCGGCTCCGGCAAACAGCGGCCCAAAGATATGAATTGGATAACTAGGGCTCGGCACAATGGCTGCATCACCGGATTCGAGCAACACCCACATCAGGTGGCTGAAGCCTTCTTTCGATCCGATCGTGTTGGTGATCTGCAATTCAGGATCAAGTGTGACGCCAAACTTGCGCAGATACATGCCAGCGACGGCCTCGCGCAACTTAGGCAAGCCGCGCGACAGCGAGTACCGATGATTTTTTGGGTTGTGGGCCGCTTCAACAAGTTTCTCCACCGCGATATCGGGCGACGGGATATCAGGGTTACCGAAACCAAGGTCGATTACATCGTCACCCTCGCGACGCGCCGTAATTTTCAGATTGTTGATGATGGTGAACACATACGGCGGCAAGCTGCTGATGCGTCGAAAATCCATGGCGTAATCCTAAACACCGAACTGCGGTAACAATGCCGCACCGATCGCCCCGGCGTACTCACCCAACTGGGCCAGGCGCAAAGCAGGATGAGTGCGCTGCTCAGGTGAATACAGCGTGTTAGCAAACCACCGCTGCACCATTGGCATCACGATGTCACCAGCACCCGAAACCCCACCACCAATCACGATGACATCCGGATCGCTCAGGTTGGCGAGGTTCGACAGCCCGATTGCCACCCATTGTGCATACGACTCGAGCACTGCCATCGCAGCTGCATCACCCGTGCGGGCCCGCGAAATCACATCTTCGCCGGGCTCGCCACCCGCCAACATGCGTAGGCCGCGGCCCGAGGCATACACCTCCCAGCAGCCGCTGCGACCACATGTGCACTGCGGGCCTTGTGGGTGCACCACCATGTGGCCGATTTCGCCGGCGAAACCGTTTGCCCCACGCTGCACGACGCCGTTCAACACATGCCCACCACCAATACCGGTGCCGAGCGTGACCATCCACATGTTTCGTGCGCCGCGGCCCGCGCCATATCGCCACTCTGCCAATGCAGCCGCGTTGCCGTCGTTGTCTACATATACGTGTCGCCCAAGTCGAGCAGACAAGTCGGGCCCCACCGCAACATCAACCGAGCCCACGATGTTCGGCGATGCGCGCATCACCCCGTGCAACGTGATGAGCCCAGGTATACCAACGCCAATCGTTGCGACCTCACCTAGTTCGCCAGCCACGGCGGCGAGAGTGTCGACTAGTGCCGACGCATGCGGCGTCGCATACCGCACTTGAGCGAGGATGTCCTGCTCGCCGTTGACATCGCGATCAATGTCGATCACCACGCCGAGGCACTTGGTGCCCCCAACGTCGATTCCCGCGACGCGGGTCACGACTCAGCGCGAATTTTCAATTCTTTCAAAGTGTGCAGAATGCGCACTTCGGCACGACGCTTAACGAAACCTGGCAGCGGCACGATGAGCTCAATCTTCAGCGAATAGGTGATGTCGGTGCCATTACCCTCGGGCACGAAGGTGTAGGCCCCGTCAATTACCCGCATGATGTCCCCGTCAACGAGCGACCACGAAACACGCTCTGGTGCCTGCGAGTAGTCGTAAGCCAACGTGTAATGAGTACTGCGACCAAGCGCGCTAGCGCGATACTCGACTTTCACCGCACGACCAGTGGCATCGCGCTCAAGCACATTGGCTTCTTTCACGTCACGAGCCCATTCGGGGTAACGCTCGAAATCCACAGCGATATCAAAGCAACGCGCCGGGTTGGCTGCTACGTGTTCGGTTTCGGTTGCCTGGTCAATCACGCTGGCAAGGCTAGTTGACGCTTCCCAACTGACAAGGTCGGGTCAAGATTGCAACATGGACGCAAGCCGAGCGACTAGCACCGAGTAGTCGAACTCGCCTACCGCACGCGCCCGTGCCGCCATGCCCATCGAAGTGCGTGTCGCTGAATCCCCCAGCAGGGTCGACAGCCGTGCAGCAACTTCGTCGACATTGTGCGGGTCGCGCACCACATAACCCGTGCTGCCATCCACCACTGCTTCGGCTGCTCCGCCACTGTCGCCAGCAATCTGTGGCACCGCACAAGCAGCGGCTTCAGCAAATACGATGCCAAATCCTTCTTGCTCCAGCCCACCCCAACGATTACGACACAGCATCATGAACGCATCGGCACAGCCATACAACCCAGGGAGGTCAGCATCGCTCACACGACCGAGCAGTCGCACCGGTGCCCGCAGCTCATCAATGATGCTTTGCAGACGATCACGATCGCGACCCGTACCACCGATCAGCATGGTGATGCCGTCAAGATTGCGGGCCACTTGAGCCACCGCCCGAATTGCAACATCAAAGCCTTTGCGGGGCACCAAACGACTCACCCCCACCACGAGTGGTGCATGTGCCGACACGCCAAACTTTTCACGGGCTGCACGTCGTGCTACATCATCGAGCGGCACAAAGCGTTGGGTGTCCACCCCAGGTGGAATCTGCACCACATCCAGCGCGCCTCGCTTGCCACCTCGCTTACCGCCCACTGCCCGCACTGCTTCGCTGGCTGGGTAGCTCCCCGATGCAAACACATGCGTGGCACCACGCAGCACATGAGCAAGCGCCTGGCGTGATACCGGCAAGCGACCGGGCACCGAGATCTCTGCGCCATGCACCATCACGCTGTACGGCAGCGACAACGACCGCCCCACCAACCCCAGCGGCAACGCTGGGTCAATCACCACATGTTCGGCACCAAAGTCGCGCGCCAAGCGTTCGATGCGTCGCACCATCATCGGGTGTGGCAACAGCACAGGTTCGCGGGTGCGCTCGACGCGAAACGCTTGATGTGCATCGAACTCTGCTGCATCTGCATGAGGGCTAGTGAGTACAGCAAACGAACTCGGGTCAAGCCGGCGCCAGAACTCCCACAGCATGTTTTGGATACCACCCACTTTTGGTGGAAAGTCGTTGGTAACCAGCAGATGCTTCATACGCACTTACCATCGTGGCACGCGCCGACGACACAGTGAGTCAATGAGACCTCAGTCAATGAGATCTCAGTCAATGAACAGGTCACTGCGGCCAAGTTTGGTAGCGGCCCATTGTGCATGTTCGCGCAACAAGTCATCGTCGCCATGCAGGTAACGCACGAGTGCCAGGGCCACTTCGTCATGTTCGCCCGCACCACTATTGCCCAAGATGATGAGCGCATTACGTCGCACCCAACGCGGATTGCGATCTGCCACATACCATCTGCCGACAATGCGCATCACTTCATCGTCGGGTGCGGTGAGTAGTTCAAGGGCATCGACCACACTGCGTTCATCGCCGACGCTGCGATCAATTGCGCCACGGCGACTCGGTGGGCACACCTCTTGACACTCATCACATCCATATATACGTGTGCCGAGTGCGTCTCGGTAGCGCAAGTCGAATACTCCAGGTTTTTGGATGAGCCACGCCAGACACTTTCGCGCATCCACCACACCCGGTTCGACAATGGCGCCTGTCGGGCAGGCGTCGATACAGCGAGTGCAAGCGCCACACCCATCGGCAACTACCCGCTCGGTGTGTTGCAATTCTGCGGTGGTTACTACACACCCCAACACAAACCAACTTCCCAACCCTTCCACCAACAAATTTGCATTCTTGCCAAACCAACCGAGACCAGCCCGATATGCGACTTCTCGATCAACGATGGAGTTGTCGTCAGCGAATACCGTGGCTCGATGACCATCTTGGTGCAGTCGTTTGGCTGCAACACGTAACGCATCACGCAATGGCGCATAGTGGTCTCGCCACGCGTAGCGCGCGACGGCTCCGGCAATTACAGAATCCTGAGCAATGCCGTCATTGCTCACTGCTTGATCGTTTACGAAATACGACCGAGCCGCGACGATGATGCTGCGCGCACCTGGCACTGCCATGGTTGGAGTGGTCGAGCGTTCTGGATTGCGAAATGTGAATTGCATGTCGTCGGCCATACCCGATGCAATACGTGCTTCGATTGCTGCTCGTGCCCGCGTTAATGGCTCGGCGGTGGTGACGCCCACTCGGTCGGCCCCCGCTTCACGCACGAGGCGCAACAACTCGGCGGTGTAGTCATCATGCACCGCTTTAGAGGCTAGGCAGCGACTGCAAAACCATCACTCACTCCACCAAAATCACGCGTGATGCATCTAAGTCACAGACATATCGGGCTCGCGGTGCAGACAACACCGCTGCTACCTCGCTGGCCCCAACGGCAAACACCACATCACGTGATACCGAGCGTGAAAAAAAGACACCGATCAGTCGTTCCTCGTTATCAAAGAGCCCTGCACCACTATCACCAGGCACCAGCTCGCCACGAAGTTCGTAGCCCGCGCGCCGAGATCGTGTTGTTGCCCGAACGTCATCGATATTGATGGTGACTGCGCGCTCTACAACCACGGTTGCTCTCTTGCCCCCGGGCAATGGTGCGATCAACACATCACCAGCGACTGCCGCCGCCAATTCCACCGGCTCGGCGCGCAAGTCGGGCACTCGTAGCAACGCCAGATCACGGGTGGTATCCACCAGAATGATTTCAGCAACCAGCCCGTCTGAACTGCTCTTTGAGTTGCGCTCAGACTCGCTGATCGTGACTGCCCCCGCACCCACCACGACGTGGGCGGCAGTGAGCACCACGCCGTCATCAACCGTGATGCCAACCCCGGATGACTGTGGCGCCGTACCGCAACGCGTGGTTGCAACGTGCACCACTCGCTCACCTGCGCTGCTTGGGGGCCCACACGCCGAAACAAGCAGCGCTGTGCCCAACATCGCGCCCAGCACTGTGGCGAGCATCGCACACCGTCTGATCACTTGAGGCTCAGAGTAGCCGAGAGGACAGCGGCAAGACTGCAGCACAAGTGGTCAGGCGCTGCGTTGGTGGCGCAAGCCTGGGGTGAGCCCGGCCTTGGCGAGTGCAGCCAAGGTGCGCAGCTCTTCATAATCAAAAATCACCGCTTCAGGCTCGCCACACAACATTGGCACGATGCAATCGTGGCACGCCGCCGAGTCGCGCACCACACAGGTGTCGCAAGAAATGACGATGCTCACTGCCCGCGGGTCGTCAGACGAAAGGCTCGTGGTTGAATTTGGCGCTGCTTGGGGGTTGTCTTGCATATTTCCACCGTGACCAAGGGGTGTATTGCAGATAGCACACCCCTTTGCCACACTTGCGATGGTGGATATACCCATTATCGACATCCTCGACGAAGAATCGATGCCGTGCGACTACTGCGGCGCAACCGTGCCGTTCTTTGACGACGACTTTGCTCTCTGCCCGGAATGTGGCAACGAATTCTGGAACATGGATTACACCGGCGACGGTCTTGGCGACCCGCCAAGCGCAGCAGCCGGCAACAACTACGTCGGCTGAGTTTTAGCCGCCGACGCGAATCGACACCATTTGGCTGGGCACTTCGCCCACGCGCACGATGCCTTCATCAGAGATTTCCAAAATGTCGCCGTCTCGGCTGAGCAACACTTTGTGCTCAGGCACCCCCATCGCCATCGCGTTGCGGGCATTGGCATGCAACATTCGATACTCGCCATGAATCGGCAGCAGATATTCGGGCTCGGTCAGGCTGATGTAGGTGCGCAATTCGCCTTCTTGGGCGTGGCCCGTGGCGTGCACATCGGCAATTCCGTTGTGCACGATCTTGACACCTTGTCGAAGCAAACCCTCCACCACCTCGTTCACGCTTGACTCGTTGCCGGGAATCGTGTCTGACGAATAGATAATCGTGTCCTCGGGCCCCACCTTGAACCACCGATCGCTGCCCCGTGCCAATTGGGCCAACACCGACTGCGACTCACCTTGCGACCCCGTGGCGATGATGCAGATCTCATCGGGCCGGCAATCTTCAATTGCTTCTTGTTCGCCTAAATCTTGTTCGCTGATGCTCAGCAAACCCAAATTGCGGGCCAGGCGAATGTTGTTCATCATGGTTCGACCAAGTGGCACCACCAAACGGCCCTCGCCCACGGCTGCATCTGCGATCTGCTGAATGCGATGAATATGACTGGCAAATGCCGTAACGGTGATGCGTTGTCGCCGATGCTCGACAAACATCGATCGCAACGTTTTGCCAATGTGGCTTTCTGATTGCGAATAGCCGGGTTCTTCGGCGTTGGTCGAGTCGAGCATCAACAATCGAATGCCCTCGTTGGAAGCCAGCGACCCGAGCCGTGCCAAGTCGGTACGTCGCTCATCCACCGGGCTGAGATCAATTTTAAAATCACCCGAATGCAGCACCACGCCCTGCGGGGTGTGCAAGGCCACGGCGAAGGTCTGCGGCATCGAGTGTGTTACAGGAATGAATTCCACATCAAACGGCCCGATTCGCCGGCGCTCACCATCACCAACTTTGACCAACGTTGCCCGCTGGCCAACATTGGCATTCGTGACCTTGTTTTTGAGCAGCGCCAGGGTGAACTCTGAGCCATAAATAGTGAGCGACATCTCGCGCAACAAATAAGGAATCGCACCGAGGTGATCTTCGTGGCCATGCGTGAGCACGATGCCCTCGAGCCGCTCGCGGTTCTGGCGCAGCCACGTGAAGTCAGGCAGATACACCTTCGTGATCTCGCCGCCACCGCCTGGAAACATCTGCCCGCAGTCGATGAGCAAGATGCGATCATCGTGTTCGATCGCCATGCAGTTGCGACCCACACCACCGAGGCCGCCGAGAATTACGACACGAACCGCTTTGGCCACCGCCTGACTGTACTGTCACCCGCTGATCAACAGCGTGCTTAGGATCGTGCTCTAGCTCGCGCGCTCACTAACAACTGGCCCATTCACATCGATGCGTAGGTGATGGCCGACTCCACCACTCGGCAGTGCGCTCAGCACATCCGACACCCGTAGCGGGTCAACTATGCACGCCATCGTCGGGCCCGAACCCGACAACCATGATGCATATGCCCCCGCTTCGACAGCAGCGCGCATCGCCCGTTTGGTCTCAGGAACAATCGCCAATCGCACGTTTTGGTGCAAGCGGTCTTGGGCTGCTTCGGCAAGTGCCCCAAAATCGCCGGTGGCCATCGCTGCTACGAACAACGACGATCGCGAAATGTTAAACACTGCGTCGTCAAGGCTTACGGTGGGTGCCAGTTTCGTGCGCGACTCTTTGGTCGACGTCGTATTACCAGGCACCCACACCACCACATCGGCCTGCATCGCAATTGGCACACGAATTGCTCGG
>Ga0222714_10005718_pt1 | contig 11748 bp, 13 predicted proteins | sample C33_3DmetaG_FD_165048 | JGI IMG/M metagenome (GOLD analysis project Ga0222714, IMG submission 165048) | Estuarine water microbial communities from San Francisco Bay, California, United States - C33_3D | ecosystem: Environmental > Aquatic > Marine > Unclassified | place: USA: California... | reverse complement strand
GAAACTTTAACAATTACAGGTAACCAAGCTTTAACAGGAGATACAAACTTACTACAAGAAGCACGTTATGTCTTAGTTGGATACTTAGCAAGAGTGACTGAAAATGGACACGTTCGTGTATCATCTGTTACAGCACTCACGGTTGATGCATTTACAGCAGCCTCTGTTTCAAGAACGGATGATGGCATTGAAACAACCGTAAGTTATGACAATAACGAAGGACTCATTGTTGATGTCTCAAAAGAAGATAACCAAGCACCTTTTATTATCATTGATGATCCAAGATTTGGTACTGTTGCAGTAACATTCGTTGGGACTGGTGCATCTAATGTCATTGAAGTGACATTCCCAGAAGTTGTCTCACTTCAAAGCATCTTAGAAAATATAGAGTTTAGTGATAATTCAAAAGAAGCTGTGATCTTTGGGATTGAGGCACTCACATTTAACGGTGAAAACGTTACTGAATTTGATGCTGATGTAGAGGCTGGAACGTATGTGATTACCATTTCAGATACATCAGGCAATGTGACAACTTTAACTATTAATACAGTAATTACAACTGAATAATATTGACACATATTTTAAATCAAAGAAAGCATACATTTGCTTTCTTTTTCTTTATGCTTGTTTTTATATCGTGTGTTTGCTATAATTGCTTTATCAATATAAAGTAGTAAAGTAATAAAACATCTTTAAGAAAAGGTTACCTAATAATGTTTAATGAAAAAATAAAACAGCTCCAAGTTAAAAATCAAACCATTGAAGCCTTAAATTCATTTTTTAAAGATAATGGTTTTACACCTGTTGAACCAGAACTGATTACAAGAACAACGTCTTTTATCACGTCTAACCCCTCTGTATCAGAGGATAAACTCATTCAACTTCAATTAAGAGATGGTTTTTCTTATGTCTTAAGACCAGATATTACAACCTCTATTTTAGAAACGTATTTACCATTGATGAATGATAAGGATCAACTTCAAGTATGCTATCAAGCGTCTTCATACAGACAATTAGAAACTGGATTAAAAACATTCCCACAATACGGGTATGAAGTGGTTGGTCAAGTGAACATAAAAGATCAGCTGAAGATGCTTTTAAGCATTTCAGAAAAATTAAAAAAAGAGGTGATATTTGTTGTTTCGTATCCATCGTTTATGACCTCTCGTATTCCATCTATGAACACAAAAATCAAAGAAGCGTTGTCTCTTCAATCAACAACCTCTTTAAAAACGTTATTAGACAATAAGACATATGAAGGCATCCTTCCATATTTAAACCAAAAAGGTACATATGAAGAACTTCAAGATTGCCTTGATCTTTCAGTTTTAAAACCGTATCAAACAGAGCTGAATCAACTCAGTGCCATCATTGATCTTTCTGTGATACCACCCTATGATTATTATTCAGGACTTTATATCCAAGGGTATATGAAAGGGTATCATAGACCCGTTTTATTTGGAGGATCTTATGACGGTCGTACAGGTCAGTATCAAAAACAAGCATTTGGTGTATCGATTTCTCTTGAGATGCTTTTAAAGGAGTTTAACATATGATGACATGCGCAATTCCTACCGGAAGACTTGGAAAACAAACGCTAGACCTTCTATTTGATCAACGTGTAACAACCACCCTTATTGAACCAGGTCGACAACTTCAAATCGAAGATGAAGCTTCAAATTTAACCTTTCTATTTGTTAAACCAAGTGATGTGATCACGTATGTCACATCAGGGCTTGCTGATATTGGGATTGTAGGAAGTGATCTCATTGAAGAAACAAAAGCGGATATTTATGAGCTCTTAGATTTAAACATTGGTAAGTGTCGAATGATTGTTGCAGGATTAAATGAAAATGCGTATGTAGAAAATGATCACATTGTTGTCTCAACAAAATTTATCAATACAGCAAAATCATTTTTCAAAACAAGAAACCAAACCGTAGAAATTAAACCCTTAAATGGATCGGTTGAACTTGCACCAATGATTTTATTATCAGACGTGATTGTCGATATTACTGAAACTGGAACAACCTTAAAAGAAAATGGACTTAAGATACTAGATACCATTTCAGATGTTTCAGCAAGACTTATTTGTAATCAAGCATCGTTTTATTTAAACAGAAAAGAAATGGATACATTAAAAGAAAGATTAAGCTTATGACTTTTTATACAAAAGAAACGTATTTAGAAAAACTCAATCAAAATTTAAACGTGAATGTCCAACAAGACATCGATGACAAAGTGAAAGCTATCATTGAAAATGTAAAAAAAAATCAAGATGAGGCGTTAAGACGATATACAAAAACGTTTGATCGCGTAGAAATTGATTCTTTTTTAGTATCTCAGCAAGATATAAATGATGCGTATCATTTAGTTTCAGAAGAAGTTAAAGACGCTTTAAAAAAAGCCATCATTAATATTCGTACGTATCATGAAAAACAAACTTATGCTTCTTTTGAATATGAAAATAACGGTCGTATCATCGGTCAAAAAATCACGCCAATTGAAAAAGTAGGTCTTTATATTCCAGGTGGAACAGCAAGTTATCCTTCTACTGTACTTATGTCAGCCATTCCAGCAATCATTGCTGGCGTCAAAGAAATTGTATTAATTTCACCACCGAATCAAGAAGGTAAGATTGCACCTTCGATTTTAGTTGCGGCAGATATGTTAAATATTAAACACATTTTTAAAATCGGTGGTGTACAAGGTATTGCAGCATTAACATTTGGTACACCGTCCATTCCTAAAGTCGATAAAATTGTTGGACCAGGAAACATTTATGTTGCAACCGCTAAAAAATTAGTTTCAGGTCTTGTTGGTATTGATACCATTGCTGGTCCAAGTGAAGTTGTGATATTAGCTGATGAAACGTCAAACCCAATCTTTATTGCTGCAGATATGCTGGCACAAGCAGAACATGACACACAAGCAAAAGCCATTTGTATTTCAACGTCTCAAGTGGTCTTAGAAGCTGTTGAAATGGAACTTCAAAGACAACTTCTGTTACTTTCAAGAGAAGCGATTGCAAGAACCTCCATTGAAAATGAAGGTGCCTTGATTCTTGTAGATTCAATGGATGAAGGCGTCAAACTGATTAACATTATTGCTCCTGAACACTTAGAACTTTTATGTCAAGATGCGTTTATAATCAAAGACCGTATTTCAAATGCAGGTGCCATTTTTATTGGTAACTATACGCCTGAACCTGTCGGTGATTATATGGCGGGACCCAATCATACTCTTCCAACATCAGGGGTGGCACGTTTTTCATCAGGACTTTCTACCTATGATTTTTTAAAAAGAACCTCTTATGTTTCATATTCTAAACAGGCATTTTTAGAAGATCAGAAATCAATTATTGATCTTGCTGAAGTAGAAGGTTTGACTGCTCATGCAGCAAGCATTAAGGTACGCTTATGACCATTAAAAAAGCGTTAAAAAACTTAACACCATATGATCCAAAACTGATTGACGCATCGATTTATTTAGATGCCAATGAAGTCAATACAACCTTACCTTTTGTTTTAAATCAAGTTGTGCTCTCATCACTGAATCGTTATCCAGATCATCAAGGTACACAACTGATTGAAACGTTATGTGAACAATTTGGCTATCAAAAAGAGACTATCATGATTGGATCAGGATCATCTGAGTTATTAGAACTCATCATTAAAACCTATGTCAGTCCTAGTGATGTCATTTTAAGTATTGACCCAACCTTTGTGATGTACCAACAATACGCAACCATTCATCAAGCAACATATATTTCGGTCCCAGAAACAAATGACATTTTAGATGATTTATATCAAGCTTACATCGCGCATTTACCTAAAGTGATTTTTATATCGAATCCTAATAATCCAACGGGATCGTTTATACCAAAAGATAAACTCATCACGTTTATTAAAAAAGTATCATGTGTGGTCGTCATTGATGAAGCATATATTGAATATGCTAATTTAAAAGAAACATTGATTTATGACATTAATAATAATCCCAATTTATTTGTGACACGTACATTTTCTAAAGCATGGGGTCTTGCTGGTGCAAGACTAGGCTATATCGTTTCTCAAAAAGAAAACATTCAAACACTAAAAATCGCGAAAACGCCTTATAGTGTCTCAAGTGTGACCCAAGCCTTAGGCATTGAAGCACTGAAGATGGATCAAGAGATTTTTAAGAGGATTGAAGACATCAAAGAAATAAGAACATCCACGTATCTATCTTTAAAAGAGATGCTCCAAGAGGTTTTTCCTTCGTATGGAAACTTTTTGTATGTATATGAAACAAGACTTAACTTGTATGAAGCATTATTATTAAAAGGTATAAAAATCAGAGGTTATCAAAACGGGCATTATAGAATTACCATTGGAACAAATGAAGAGATGACACAATTAATTAATGCCATCAAGGGGTTACTATGATCACCATTGAAAGAAAGACTAAAGAAACAAACATCAAGCTCTCTTTAGAAAGTAGAGAGCTTCCTTCAACCATCCAAACACCTTATCCTTTTTTAAATCATATGTTAGATGCATTTTCTTTTTATGCTAATCTTACATTAAACTTGGATGCAACTGGAGATATTGATGTTGATGATCATCACTTAGTAGAAGACATCGGTATTGTTTTAGGTCAAGCCCTTCTTCAATATAAACAGACCCTTACAAACATTAACCGTTTCGGTTTCTTTTATATGCCAATGGATGAAAGCTTATCACGACTTGCTTTAGATTTTTCTAATCGTCCAACACTCATTTATGATGTTCAATTTAAAAATGAACGCATTTCTAATTTGACTTTAGATAATTTTAAAGAGTTTTTTAAAGCGTTAACCTACGAAGCAAGAATCACCTTACATATCACAAACTTATATGGAGATAATGATCACCATAAAATAGAATCTGTATTTAAAGGTTTTGGAAAATGTGTGGGTCTTGCATTACGTGAAGTGGATACCCTACAGTCTACAAAAGGTGTTTTATAATGCATGTCATTATTGATTATAATGTGGGTAATTTAGCATCGGTCAAACAAGGGTTTTTAAGAGCTGGAATAGAAACAACGATTAGTCAAGATGAAGTAGTGATTAGAAGCGCGTCATCACTGATTTTACCCGGTGTTGGAGCATTTAAAGAATCACTGGATGCGTTAAAACAATCAGGTTTAATTCCTGCGATACTAGATCACATTAAAACAAATAAACCATTAATTGGTATTTGTCTAGGCATGCAACTCTTATATGAATATAGCGAAGAATATGGTCGTCATCAAGGCTTAGGAATCTTTAAAGGTACCATTAAAAAAATTACAGGTGACGTTAAAATCCCGCACATGGGATGGAACACATTAGAAATTGTAAATTATGATCCAATAGTTTCAAACTTGAAAGAAGCATCAGATGTCTATTTTGTTCATAGTTATTATGCGGATTCAAGTGATGGCGTCATTGCAACCACCAACTATGGTGTGATGATTCCCGCCATTATTAAAAAAGGAAACGTGTATGCGACCCAATTTCACCCTGAAAAAAGTGGAGATGTGGGTATAGAAATCTTGAAAGGATACAAAAAGATATTATGATCATCTATCCAGCTATGGATCTCATTGATGGCAATGTTGTAAGATTAAAACAAGGGGATTTTAATCAAAAAGTCATTTATGAAAACGATCCTGTCAAACAAGCGAAAGTCTTTCAAGCATCAGGTGCGACCTATCTTCATATCATTGATTTAGATGGTGCGAAACTAGGTTCCCCTAAAAACATCAATATCATTTTAAACATTAAAAAAGAAACAGGGCTTTTTATTCAAGTTGGTGGTGGTTTAAGAGATGAACAAAAGATTATTTCCTTACTTGAAGCAGGCATCGATAGAGTTATTTTAGGATCGTTTGCTTTGATGTTTCCAAAAGAAACAAAAAGACTGAATGACTCCTACCCAAACAGAATTTTAATTGCAGTGGATACAAAAGACGGTTATGTGACCTATAACGGATGGCAACAAAAAAGTTTATACACTTTAGATGCCTATTTATCTGACCTTCAAAATGACGGGTTTAAAGATGTCATGGTCACGGATATTTCTAAAGACGGGATGTTAGAAGGTATTGATATTATGTTATATAAAACACTTAGTGTTAAGTATCCTCAACTCAACATCATCGCAAGTGGTGGTGTCACATCTTTAAGTGAAATTAGAGCATTTAAAAAAACAGATGTTTCAGGAGTGATCATCGGTGTTGCTTTATATCAAGACATCTTTACTCTAGAAGAGGCGTTATCATGTTAAAAAGACGTATTATTCCGTGTTTAGATGTGAAAGATGGAAGAGTCGTAAAAGGGACGCAATTTAGTGATATTCAAGATGTTGATGATCCTGTGACGCTTGCATCTTATTACGCAAAAGAAGGCGCAGATGAACTGGTATTTTATGATATTACAGCGTCTCATGAAAATAGAGGGTTAATCTTAGATGTTGTAAGAAATGTGAGTGCCAATGTGCATATTCCATTTACGGTTGGTGGCGGGATTAACTCCATTGAAGCGATTGCTGAAGTCTTATTAAGTGGTGCTGATAAAGTATCATTAAATAGTGGAGCTATTAAAAGTCCAGCACTGATTACAGAAGGTGCCAAACGGTTTGGAAACCAATGCATTGTTCTTTCGATGGATGTTAAGAAAGTATGTGGCACGTATAAAGTCTTTATCAATGGTGGCCGTATTGAAACCGAATTAGAGGCCATCTCATGGGCAAAACAAGCAGTATCTTTAGGTGCCGGTGAAATTGTTGTCAATAGTATGGATCAAGATGGGATGAAACAAGGATTCAATCTTGAATTACTAAGACGTATTGAAGAAGCTGTTGATGTACCGATTATTGCATCTGGTGGTGCAGGGAGTATCGAAGACTTTATTGAGCTAGCCATACATACCAATGTCGACGGGTATTTAGCAGCAAGTGTGTTTCACTTTAAAGAAATAAAGATTCAAGATTTAAAATCATCACTTATAGAAAAAGGAGTCCCCATACGTTTATGAAACCAAACTATAACAAAGAAGGTCTCATTCCAGTGATTACCCAAGATGCAACCACATTAGAGGTCCTTATGCTTGCGTATATGAATAAGGAAGCCTATCAGTTAACATTAGAAACTAAAAAGGCAACTTACTATTCACGAAGTAGAAAGTCTTTATGGGTGAAAGGCGAAACCTCAGGAAACATACAAGAAGTGGTTTCAATGGAACTAGACTGTGACCAAGATACCGTGTTACTCAAAATCAATCAAAAAGGGGTTGCATGTCATACAGGAAACGTCTCTTGTTTTCACCAACAAGAAATACCAAACGAAGCACCATTTCTATGGACCGATTTATATCAAACGGTCTTAGATCGAAAACTTCATCCTAAAGAAGGCTCTTATACGAATTACTTATTTGACAAAGGGATTGATAAGATCTTAAAAAAAGTCGCTGAAGAAACAGGTGAAGTGATTATTGCATCTAAAAATAATAATGAGGAACTCATTTATGAAGCGTCTGATTTAATTTATCATTTAACGGTGTTACTGGTAAGTCAAGGATTAACAGTTTCTGATATCATGCAAGAACTTAAAAAAAGACATCAATCATGAAAGATACACATATTCATACGCATTATTCAAAGGACGCATCACGAGACGCAACCTTTGAAGCTTACATAAAAAAAGCGTTAGCATTAGGGTTTACATCACTCACGTTTACCGATCACCATGATATTGATCCCGCGCATCCACTTTTTAGAGAACCGATTGATTTTGATGCTTATATCAAAGACTTTAATCAAGTAAAAAAGACATCTCCTATCCCTATTCATTTAGGCGTTGAAGTCGGATATCAACGTCACGTTAAAGAAGAGATTCAATCATTTATAAAAAAATATCCTTTTGAACATGTCATTTTAAGTGTGCATTATTTAGAAAAAAAAGACTTGTATACACAAGAATTCTTCAAAGGTAAAACAAAAGAAGAGGCTTATGACATTTATTTTAAAACATGCTTAGAAGCAATTGAGACAATCGATAATTTTACAACTTTTGGACACTTAGATTATATTCCTAGATACGCACCTTTTGATGATTATGATTATGATTACCACAAGGTAGTGATTGATGACATCTTAAACGCACTCATTAAAAAAGAGAAGGCGTTAGAAATAAATACAAGTGGGTTTATTACTGAAAAAAGACAATATCCAAAAGAAGAAGTGATTTTAAGATATCTTGAGTTAGGTGGGAAGAAATTTACTTATGGGAGTGATGCTCACGATGTGAAGGATTTAGGAAGGTATTTTAAAGATATAAAAAGGGATCTATTTTGACATAGGCCCCTTTATTGTCCTTTGGCTTATGGGTAAAGTCATTGGGCAAGTCAACTATTTCCCTTTTGGTTTTGCAGGTGCTGGTTTAGCAGCTGGTTTGCCGGCAGGTTTTGGTGCTGTTTTTGCCATATCAATTACCCTCCTTTGATTGTATATTTTACGCTTATTTTTTTTATTGTAAAGAGGGTTTTGATATTTTGTTGAGGAATTACTATTTCCCTTTGTAAAGGTGAATACTTTTTCTAATTATGTGAATTTTTTTTCAACAATTTCGATGAAAAAAGAAGAAAAATCAAGTTGAAATTGAAGATTCATTTTCTTGATATAAGATTTAAAACTTTCGTGGTCATTAAAAAATAGATGAAGAGAGAGATGAGATAACATAGAAGGTATCATTAACTGTTTATTCTCTTTATTTAAATGCACTAGAAACAATGTCGTTGGGTAGTCTAAATACCGATCACTTGATTGTTTTCTAATCGTATCTAAGAAGTCACAGACTAATTTTAATTGTTTCATCTTATGTTCTTGAAGAAAAGACATTCCTAAATCAATCATATATTCTAAAATAAGTGGCTGTTGTTTACCAGAATTATAACCTATGATAAGATCATCCATTGAATCTGTTTTAAAGTATTGGTTAAAGAAATGCAATGGATCTTCATCACTTAAGACCGACTTAAGAAGGTGTTTCTGATTATCAGCTAAATAGTGTTTGATCTTATTGACATAGGAATCAATAAATTGATGTCTTTTTAGTCTTTTAAAACGTCTTATTTTCGCAAGATAAAATTCAACATCGGGTGTGTCACTTAAAAAATCAAGTAATTCTTTTAAATCGAAATTGTATTTAGAAGTAAATGCAAGTAAGACGTCCATCGGAAGATCTTGAGTTAATTCGATATACCTGTAATAGCTTCTTTGAGACGTGACATCTTCAATGAATGCATCGATAGTAAGACGATGTTTTTTTCGGTAAGTCTCTAAATAATTAACCAGCGCATGTTGATAAGTCATTGTATGAAAGCACCTCCTCTTGATAATAGGTGTCAGTTTCAAGATGTCTTTTAAGTTCGTCTTTAAAATCTTTAATGATCACTTGAGGTGTTGTGACTTGTGAGAAGGCAAGTTTAAAAGATGGGAAGATTCCTTCAGGATTTCCAGTTCCAAAGACAGACATAAACGTATAAAATAACGATTTTTTAGCATCTTGATCTAAGTGATGTAAGTAGCACATGGAACTATTTAAATAATTGAGTGCCATAAGGTTATAACTCATCAACGTTTCTTTTGTGAGTAAGATGGCATCTTTAATGAGTTGGCCACCTTTTTTTGTTTCCGCTTCTGAAATATAAGATCGACCATAGATTGCAGATACATAATAGGAATACACTATTTGTTTATTTTCTAAAGTATCCCCATCTAAAACAAACTTACGATTTTCGATAAAATCTAAATAAAAACTTAAGAAACGTTGTTGTTTTTCTTGATCTAATAGATTAAATATTTTATTCATCAGTAAATTAATAAGTGAAAACATTGAAGAAGAATAATATGTGTGATTGAGTAAAGATAAAACATTGGTTTCATTTAAAATGTTTTCAACACGTGTCTTATCAAGATGTTCGTTTTGTCCGAGTTTTTCATAAAATTCAATGAGTGTTTCGTAAAGATGAAGTGTTTCAATTTGGTCATTTGAAAGTTGCATGGATTTGATGTCTTTTATTAACACTTTTGAAGTTGTATAATCAAAATCAATCATCGCAAACCTTAATTGTTCAAATTGTTGGTTTTGTTTCATCTTTCTTGTCTCTAAATATGTTAAAAAAGTAGGTAACGTATAGTCTAGTCGTTCAAGAAGTTTTAAAAAGATAGTGAGTGTAGGTATGGATTCACCGTTTAAATAGCGTCTGTATTGTCTGTCTGAAACAATCTCTTTTAGAAATAAAGCTTGATTGATTTTTCTTTCTATTCTAAGGGTTTCAATGTCATAAAGCCAGTTTTTAGTGGTCATATAAGACTCCTTTGAAATATATTTTAACATAAAAAAAACTCAAGGAATCCTTGAGTTTTTTAATTAAAATAATTGAGAGATAATATCACTTGTTTGTATAGCACCTGTATAGACAATCCATGCGATCGTTGATTTTGCAATTAAGCTTAACCAAATGTATACTTTTTCACCAAACACATAGTTTTTATAAGGTCCAATTTCTAAGTATTGAAATAACATATTAAATGCAAAACTATTAAAAAATAAGAAATAGCCTCCAATGGATGCCCATGCATACCAAGGGACAAGGTCAAGACCTGGGGTAAATCCTAAATACATAAAAATGACAACCCAAGGTGCAAGTCCGATGATCCAACCTAAAATATAAGGGAAAAAGCTTTTTTTCTCTCTACCTTGATTAGAACGTTCCATTTCAAGTCCTAATAAGTTCATCACCGCATTTGAAATAAATATAATCGACAGTGTTTGAAGGTCTTTGACTCCAAATAACACCGCAAGTAAAACGATCAATACACTAGAAGATAGTGCATATTCATACCAACGGAAGACATTGTATCCTTTTTCAATTTGTTTTGTATATGTCTTTTTATTTAAAACAATTAAAAAATGAAAAAAGGCACTTAAAAACAAGAAACTCGTTGTCACAATTGAAAAGGGTAACTCAAATAAAACACGTGACATGGTAACAAGTTCAAAATTTTCATTTAAACCCTGGTAATAAACGATAATCTCAGGTTGAAAATCGGTTAAATCTTGAATGATAAATAATGCGATAAGAACCATAATGATTGCTTGAATCAGATGGGCAAATCCCATTTTTTTATTAAATCTTACGAGTGTATCCATAGAAACTCCTTTTAATGATATACTCTTATTATATGTGGTAATTTAACATTAAGTGTTGATTTGCCACATATGAAATGATTTCACATAATATTTTTAGAAATAAAGGAGTCTTCATGGCAAATATTTTACTGACATTAGATGACGAATCAACCATTGAAATAGAACTATACGAAGATCTTGCACCTAAAACAGCTGCAAATTTTTTAAAACTCGTATCAGAAGGATTTTATAACGGGTTAACCTTTCACCGTGTGATTCCTGGCTTTATGATTCAAGGTGGATGCCCACAAGGTAGCGGGATGGGTGGACCTGGATATCAGATTGAAGGAGAATTCAAATCTAATGGCTTTGATAATCCGATTAAGCATGAACGTGGTGTGATTTCGATGGCTAGAAGCATGAGTCCAAATAGTGCAGGATCACAATTTTTCATTATGCATCAAAATTCACCGCATTTAGACGGTCAGTACGCAGCATTTGGAAAAGTTACCAAAGGTATTGAAGTTGTGGATGCGATTTCATCTGTAC
>Ga0222714_10005713_pt1 | contig 11751 bp, 6 predicted proteins | sample C33_3DmetaG_FD_165048 | JGI IMG/M metagenome (GOLD analysis project Ga0222714, IMG submission 165048) | Estuarine water microbial communities from San Francisco Bay, California, United States - C33_3D | ecosystem: Environmental > Aquatic > Marine > Unclassified | place: USA: California... | reverse complement strand
ATTTTGGCGTTCACCTTCCGCGGCATCTGCCGCCATCGTCGTCGTCGTCGACGTCGAGACTCGTCGCGCGAGCGCGCGAGGCGTCGGCAGCGCGACCATGTCCTCGTGACACACTTCGCACATTCTCGCACACTTTGCCCGCCTTTCGTGCGCCTTGGCGCGCACGTACGCGTCTCCACACGCAATGTGCGCGCATGCGTGCGTGCACGCGCATCCCAGCATCGTCGCCGCGGCGCGGTTGATGTCCGCGCGCGAGACCTGGTCGAGACACACGCGACACGTCCCGATGATGTCATCATCATCATCCTCGTCGTCATCCTCGTCGTCGTCGCGCTCGGCGCGGTGCGTGGCGTGCTGTACGCAGCCTCTGCGACACGCGTTGTCGTCGTCGTCGTCATCGTCGTCGTCGCGCGCCGCCATCGCCTCGCCGTCGTATCCGTCGTGTCCGTCGTGCGTCCGAGGCGAGCTCTGGCGAACTCAACCGTCACACGCGCCGCGACGACCGCGCGACGTCGACCGCGTCCGCGCGATGCGACGGCAGACGCACGCACGAATGCGCGCATCGCGCTCGCGCGCTCGCGCTCGCGCGGTTCGCCCGTCGTCGTCGTCCACGTCGACGTTCATGTGCGAGCCATGCCGCGGCATTCATCGGCGGCGCATCGTCAATCAATCATGTCGGACGACGACGACGGGTTCGTGCTGAACATCGCGGACGACGACGACGGCGGGCGACGGAAGGTTGGGAATCCTCGCCGCCGCACGGTCGCGCGCGGGTCGAAGAAAGGTTACAGGGGCGGGCAGCGCGCGGTGCAGCGCGGCGGCGGCGATGAGGGCGGCGGCGTGGATGCGCGGAATGCCGGTCGGGGGGGGCGCGGTGGCGGTCGAGGAGATGGCCAAGGGCGAGGGAAGGGTCGAGCGACGGTGTCGCGCGCGTCGGAAGGGTCTCGCGTGGGGGCGCGCGCGCGGGGTGATGGTGGGAAGCGTAAGGGGAGCGGCGCGCGCGACGAGGGCGACGGGAAGCGTCGGCGCGGCGGTGGGGCGAATCAGGCGAACTCTCGCGATGATGATGCGTTTGAAGTGGTCAAAGGCGATGGGGGTGATGTTGGGGATGGTGATGAGGATGGTGGTGCGGCGTCGCTGACGTTTAACCCGCGGGATTGGGCGAGTTTGATGAAGAGCGCGGCGGCGCAAGACGTCGGGTCGAGCGCGAGGGGCGGCGATGGTGATGACGATGACGGCGAACATGCGTCGAATCGCGCGCGCGTCTTTGGGCGTGAGGCAACGACGTTTGAGGAGTGCGGTTTACCACCGTCGATGGTGAAGCACTTGACGGAAAATGTTGGGTTTGGCGCGCCGACGACGGTGCAGGCGCGAACTATACCGCGACTGCTCGCCGGTCGAGACGTCTTGGTTCGCGCCGAAACGGGTTCAGGGAAAACGTTGAGTTACATAGCACCATTATTTAGCGAGATTGGTGGAATTACACCGCGCGTGACGCGCGAAGGTGGCACGCGAGGGTTGATTTTAGTGCCCACACGCGAGTTGGCGACGCAAGTCGAGGACACGGCGCGCGCGGTTGGGCGACCGTATCATTGGGTGGTGACGAGCTCAATCATGGGTGGTGAGAATCGCGCGAAAGAGAAAGCACGATTGCGCAAGGGCGTGGTGCTTTTGATTGCCACTCCAGGACGTTTACTCGATCATTTGCGCATGACGGAGTCGTTCAATGTCGACAATTTGCGATGGCTCGTCCTGGATGAAGCCGATCGATTACTAGATTTAGGATTTGAGGAGGACTTGAATGCGATTTTAAGCGAAATTAGTCGTCGCACGGAAAATGCCAGCTTATGCACGGCGCTACTGTCGGCGACACTCACGCCAGGGACGGCGAGATTAGCAGAGCGCATGGTGGACCCAGTGACTATTGTCATTGAACCGGAACAGGACGATTTAGAAATCGTCGGCGGTGGCACCGGGAGTGATAGCGATGAAGATGGCGGCGGGCAAGGTACGATGGATATCGACGGGTTGAAGCGCATGGCAAACATCATGGCTGGCGGCAGTAAAATTCGCATGCCTGAAGGCTTGAACCACACGTCGGTGGAAGTTTCAATGAAGGCGCGCTTGCCCGCCCTCGCGGGCCTACTCGCGGGATGGATGCAAGGCTCGATTTCCAAAGCTATCGTGTTCTTCTCGTCGTGTGAATCAGTGGAATATCACTACAAAACCTTGCGCTGGCTCGCGAAAGGAAGCAAAGGGAAGATGGAGGATGATGACGACGCCGCGCAAGGACCGTACGAAATTTTCCGCCTTCACGGTATGCTCGCCCAAGGCGAGCGTACGAGTGTGTTTAGAAAGTTTGCAGAAACGAAAAGTGGGGTTTTACTGTGCACCGACGTCGGTGCGCGCGGTTTAGATTTTGTCGGCGTGGGCGCGACTGTTCAAGTGGACCCACCAAACGACGCGACAACGTACGTGCATCGCGTCGGACGCACGGCGCGTCTCGGCTCCAACGGTGAAGCGGTCTTATTTTTACAGCCAAAGGAACACGAGTTCAAGGATGTCTTAGCCGCCGAAGGGGTGAAGTTCAAGGAAGGATCTGCGGTGGCGATGTTGAACGTGCTCGACGAGGCCAAGAGCGCGTCTGACCGCGACCGATCCATGTTTAAATCCATGCCGCACCTTCATCCAGCGGCGCAGTACATGACGAAAAAGCTCATGTCTAAAGTTGCATCGGACAAACCTTACAATACCTTGGCTAAGGATGCGTTCCGCGCGTACGTGCGCGCGTACGCCACTTTTCCATCAGCGGTGAAGCACATTTTCCACATCAAACGTCTACATCTCGGCCACGTCGCCGCAGCATTCGGCTTAAAAGATCCCCCGCAACTCATCGGGTCCTCAGCCACCAAAGCCGCGCTCAAGGCTCAAAAAGACGCCGCGAGAAAAAAGCTCAAATCCGACGGCAGAAAAAAGAAGGATGCGCGAGACGCCAAAAAAGCGAAAAAGCTCGCCCCGCGCGGCGCCTCCTTCGCCCCCATCGGCATGTAACTCAACGCACGTGCGCACTATTTTCTCATTCTTTGTATTTCTAAAGTCACCGTCCGCGTGGTCGTCACGCATGCGCCATCATCGACGCGAGCCGCGCGCGAGGGGTAAAACGTGTCGACCGACCGCGTCCAGTCAGCACCACACCACCGCAACCGATTCCACCCGCACACCCCGTCGCGCGCGACCGCTCGCGTCGCCGCCATGTACGCCGCACCGTCGCGCACATCACTTTCATTCGCGCACCCCACACCGTGCGCCGCCGCGCGAGGCGACGCGCGGCGCACCGTGCGCGCGAGATTCTCGTCGTCCCGAGGATTGCCGAGGGTCGGTGCCGCGACGCGCGTCGTCGCGCGCTCTCGCGCCGACGCGCGATATGCGCGAACGCACGGCGCGCATAGTCGGCACTTGTCACTCGTGCGCGCGACTGAAGGCGACGGTGAGGATGAATGTGATGCGGAGAACCCGAGCGAGTCGTGCGATTTGGAATTCATGAAGTTGGTGCGCGAGGATGCGGAATCGCCGACGACGGGGTACGCGTTGCAAGCGACGTACTTTGGCGTGGCGATGTCGGTGGCGATTGCGTTGTATATAACATTAGGGTTAGGATCAACCACAGCGTCGTATGATGCGTGGCGATCACTCGTGGGAGCGATGGCGAAGAGTGGGTTTACGGCGGCGTTTGCGTTGATCTTTGTGAGCGAGCTCGGGGACAAAACGTTCTTCATCGCGGCGCTATTAGCGATGCGATTAGGGCGATTTCGAGTGTTGATAGGGGCGACATCAGCGTTAGCAACGATGACGGTCATTTCAGTTGCGATTGGTCGGGCGTTTCAGAAGCTTCCGAGCGGGTTGATGACGACGTTACCCGTGGGGGAATACGCCGCCTGCGCGCTCTTGTTGTTTTTTGGGATCAAGACTTTGAAGGAGAGTTTAGAGATTCCAAAGACTGGATCGACTCCGGAAGAACACGGCGAACTCGCGGAGGCGACTGAGGTGGTGTGTAAGTCCACCGCACAACGAGGACCGCTCCTCACGGCGTTGGTGGAAACGTTTACTTTGATTTTCATCGCCGAGTGGGGCGACCGAAGCATGTTAGCCACGGTGGCGTTGGGGGCGGCACAAAATCCCATCGGTGTCGCCTGCGGGGCGACGTTTGGGCACTTCTTAGCCACTCTCATTGCTGTCGTCGGTGGCTCTTTACTTTCGAAGAGAATTAGCGAAAGAACCGTCGGTATCATTGGAGGCGTGTTGTTCTTGATTTTCGCCGTCGCGACCGCTTTAGGTGTCTTTTAGTTGAATGACGCGGGAGAACGTCTCGACATCGAGAACTACCTCGACGACGATGGTTTCTTTGAGGTTAAATTTTTATAATAAAATCTTTCTTGGTATTACGTATTACACATTCGATCGATGTTGTTGTCGTTTTGTCGCATCATTCCATCAATCCATCGGCGGCAACGTCTTATTCAACACGGCGATGAGTAAGACGCCCACGAGCGCGCCCGCCAAGTGCGCCACGTGGTTCACGCCAGTCGAACCGACACCACCTACATTTGCAATCATCCTTGCTTCGCTATAAAACCGTTCGAGCACGAACTGGCCCAGGATGATGACTTCTAAAATTCGTTTCCAGTTAAACTTCAACTTGACGAGCACCGACACCGCGAACAAGCCAAACACCGCGCCGGATGCCCCCAGGCTCACCGTGGCGTTGGCACCGATACCTAAAACCCCACCCGCGCTCTTGGGAAGCACTAGCCACGACGCCAAGTTTGCGCCGATCCCAGTCACCAAGTACGACATCCACACCCCGAACGCGCCCTCTTCCTCTTCAACCAACTTGCCAAAAATGTACAGGAAGAAGATGTTTGAACTCAAGTGCTCCCAAGACGCGTGACAAAACGTCGACGTAAAGAACTGCCACCACACCGGATGAACGTGATTCAAATACAACATCTTGACGAATGATAGGTGCGCCCAGTGATCGGCGACGAAAAGCGCGAAATTAATGAATAACAACGCGAAGACGCCGTCGTACGTCTGCGGTTTCGTCGCGCGCGCCAACTTATCAGCCGCATTCAGCGCTGTCTTCGCCGCATTCCCAGCGTACTTGCTCATCAATTTGTCTGCATCAATATTCGGCATGAAATCACCGCCACCCGAGTTTTTCTTCGCCGTGGTCACGACCGCGCCTCCGGGACGACGTCGCGAGACGGCGGTTACTCGCGCGCGGCGTTCGCATCCTTTCCGCGTCGGTGCCACCACCACCGCCACCATCGACGACGATGACGACGACGACGACGACGACGCCGCGCGCACACCACGAACACCACCGCACGTCCCCGTGCGAGTCACCGCCATCGTCATCGGCGTCATCATCATCATCAACGTCACACTCGTGACACAAAACTCAACAACGCACGGCGCCTCAAACACCACACCACGCGCGCGCCCTCACGCGTTCGCTCCACGACGCGCGTCGCCTCCGACGCACCGCACGCACGCGCGTCGTCGCCGCCGCCGCGTCGATCAATCGCGCCGCGAACGAACGCACCGAGGACAGTCGGCAACCAAATTCCTCGAGACAAGTTTTCTTGAGCTCAAAAGGTCCATCGACCAATGACGACCAGGGAAGTACCCCCCCCCACGCGCCACACGAAAGTCGGCGGGCGGGTGATCACCGCACTCGGCGTGCGGCTCATCTGCGACACAGCGCGACGCGGACGCGCGCGCGCGAGCACCGTCGCCGCCGTCGTCGAGCACGCGCGGTGTTCTACGCGTCTCACGCGCGTGACGGTGGAACCGAGCGCGGGTGGCGCCGGGAAACGATCGATTCGCGTCGGCGCGTTTGGGTTTTACTTTAATCCGCATCGTCGGCGTGATGATTGGGACGACGTCGGTGATGCGTGCGATGGGGGATTTCGCGAGCACGAGTGGGAGTTCTTCTTCTTCGTCGTCGTCGCGGCGTGCGTCGAGGTGCGCGCAGGCGCGAGCGAGCGGTGCGAGGGCGAGGGGCGGCGGGCGGCGAGCGCGGTCGCCGGCGCCGGCGCCCTCGCGGAGCGGCGCGAGTAAAAGGGTTCCGAGCGAGGCGGTATCGCGGTCGTCAACGCCGAGTGATGCGGATTGGGTGGAGAAGTATGGGAACAGGAGGTTGAATTATCGGTTACAGGCGAGAGCGATGGATGGGGCGACGAGTGGTGGCGCCGCGAGGGGTGTTTTCGTCGACGAGGAGGGCGCGGAGGATGAGGATGAGGACGAGGATGAGGAATACAAGGTTGGGGTTTTATTGCTCAATTTGGGTGGACCCGAGACGTTGGATGACGTGCAGCCGTTTTTGTACAACTTGTTTGCCGATCCGGATATTATTCGTTTGCCGCAGGCGTTGCAATTTTTGCAAGGGGCGTTGGCGAGTATTTTAAGCGCGTCTCGCGCGCCAAAGAGTCGCGAGGCGTACAAGTCCATTGGTGGTGGTTCGCCGTTGAGAAGAATTACGGATGATCAAGCGAGTGCATTGCAAGGCGCGCTCGATGCGCGCGGGGTGCAAGCGAAAACGTACGTTGGCATGCGATATTGGAAGCCGTTTACCGAGGACGCCATCGCCGACATCAAGCGCGATGGCGTGAACCGCCTCGTCGTGCTTCCGCTCTACCCGCAGTTTTCGATTTCAACCTCGGGATCGAGTCTGCGATTATTAGAACAGTACTTTTCGGAGGATGAACAGCTTGCGCGAGTGAGGCACACGGTGATTCCGTCGTGGTATCAACGTCCCGGGTACGTCAAGGCGATGGCGCAACTCATCTCGCAAACCCTCAACGACAAGTTTGACGACAGCAAGGAGCCAATCATCTTCTTTTCCGCGCACGGCGTGCCAGTGTCTTACGTAGAAGACGCCGGCGATCCGTACAAAGCCGAAATGGAGGAGTGCGTGCAGCTCATCGTCGATGAATTACGTCAGATGGGCGTCTCAAACGAACACGTCTTGGCGTACCAGTCGCGCGTCGGTCCGGTGGAGTGGTTGAAACCGTACACGGACGACACCATTCGCCAGCTCGGTCGTGATGGCACTAAAGCCATGTGTGCGGTGCCTATTTCCTTTGTCAGCGAGCACATTGAAACGCTCGAAGAAATCGACATGGAGTACCGCGAGTTGGCTGAAGAGAATGGCATTGAAAAGTGGGGGCGCGTGCCAGCGCTCGACACGGATCCTTTATTTATCGACGACCTCGCTGAGGCGGTGATCGAAGCGTTGCCGTACACCACGCGCATGAACTCACGAATCGGGGAAGTCACGCGTGCTTCGATCACGGGCGTACCCACGGCGGCGGTGGGCGATTTACTCGCGTCGTACGACAGAGATAAGCTCGCCATTCCCGTGCCAGACAGTAGCTGGAACAAGAAAGCCGACGGACGAGGCGCCAATCGCGCGGGCGAATTTAGTAGCAGCGATCCCGCCCAAACGACAACGAATGATCTCGTGAACTTTGCGGTGGTATTTTTCGCCGTCTTCTTCTTCCTGCAAGTTCGAGCGGGCGCCAACGGTTTGTTTGGCGCTACTGGGATTTTTCAACACTGGTGAGTAGGTTGTCTAAAAGTTGCTCGCAGACGATGATGATTATGACGATTACGAGGTCATCATTAACAACAAAAACAATCACGACGCGCACGCTTCTAATTATTATACTTTGCATAGCTTTACAAAATTTGGATTGTTAATTTAACCTTTTCTTGAAAAATTGTTTACGCCGCGACGAGTGTAAACGCCGCAATCAACGCACTCGACACGCCAAATCGAACAGTGTTCGTCGGAGAAAGGCCGAAATCAAAGGGAGATGGGGTGCTCCCGCCGCCTGATGAGCTCGGTGCCTGGCATGTGGCGGCGCTGAGTACGCCAGAGACACACATGGTCGGTCCGCCTTGTAATTCGTAGTCGCCGTTACAAACCGGCACGCAAGACTCGCCGTTGTTGAGCTGCGTTGTACAAGTGCCCAACGCGCCGTCCGTGGGTGCTGCGATGCCGGTGCATGGAGGTACAGACACCGTCACGCCACTCACGCCCGCGGTCGTCGCAGCTGTGGTGACAGAGGTGGTGAACGACGACGACATGACAGTCGATTGTACAGTCGACATCGCACTCGACGGCACGGTGTACGTGACTGCGAACGCCAACGTAGTCGTGGGCGTCGCAGGCGTTCCTGTTGCACCACCTACGGTGATAGCCGCAGCTGCCGCGGTATTTACCGAATTGGCGGTGGCTCGATTCGTGGTTGAGACGTCGTATGTAACGACGTTGCTTAACAGACGCCGACGCGCCGCCGTTTGTGAAAAGTTGATTATGTCAGACACACTGACACTCAACGAGCTCGCGGCGGCAGTTTTGAATGCGTTTTCATCCACTGCGGCGGCAAATGTCTGCTTTGCCGAAATTTTGTACGTGATGGCGACTTCGCTGGCAGTTGCGTCAAACCCATCGCTACCTTTGATGCCCGACGTGAGTGAGTCGATAAGTTTGTGCTCGAGCGTCGTGTCAATGGCTCCCGTGATGCCTGCGAAATCGATTTTCACATCAATTGAGACTTGCTTGGTGCACACACCATCGACGAGCGAATATTCTTCGTCGCAGTCACACTGGCTGTTTCCGTCATCGATGTCGTCGCCGGCGTCGTTTTGTGAGTTTGCTCCGCAAGCGACGCACGCGCCATCGCTCACGCGATAGTCTGCACTACACGTTGACCCTTCACTGGCTGACGTACACGTGGCATACCCAGTTGCGCAGTCTTCGCACGTGTACGAATCCGTTGAGAGATATTTACCACTTTCGCAACTAATTGTCACGCAGTTACCATCGGCGTCGGGATACTCGTTTCTTTCGCACCCACCGCAAGAGTCGCTCGAATCGTAATACTCACCCGTCGTGCACAAACACCGACCAAGGGTCCAAGTGCTGCCGTACGGACACGTGCACGATGTTTCGCCATCGACAAGCCAGCTGTCGTCGCCGGCAGGACGCGTCGATCCGCTCGGACACGCCGCGCACCAAAATTGTGCCCAGACAAACTCGTCCTCGCCGCAATACCGCGTCGCTTCAACGGCGTAACATCGATCGTCATCTTCATCAGCGCTGTACAAAGAGGACATGTCTTGTAGACGATCGGCACCGTCATTTGTCACCTCAGGATTGCGCAAGAAGAACGTTTCTTGGTTACTTTTTGCCGCCGCGACATTTGAAGTGGTATAATATGTCGAGCTAGGCTCATACATATTCGCCGCCCTGTTTTGAATGTTGCCCAACGCAATCGTGGCTATGGTTTTTGATCCTGGAGCACCGTAGCCGCACGTCCATTTGCCCGCAGACGTAGTATCGTCCCAAGATTGATACGGATAGTTAAAGCCGCCGACGCACACCAACAGCGGGACAGTTTCTGACGCCGTCATGACTGCTTTATCGCTGTCATTGATTTGCGCGGCTTGGATTCGGATTTCATACGCGCCATCGGGGGTGTCGCGCGGTACGGCGACGGTGAAGCATATGTCATCGATGATACCTTGCGCACCTATGATATTCGTGCACGCGCCTGCGTCCACGCGCCATCCCGCTGGGAGGTTCAACGCGCGGACGGTGAGACGCGACTGCGCGCACACTCCGTAATCCAAATTTTGTACGCTCATTTTGTACGTTATGGCGAGCTTGTAACAAGACTCTTGCACACCCGTTTCTCTCTGTTCTCCCGAAGGGGCATATGGAATGTATTGATTGTAGTACGCCGTACTGATTGCTTGGGTGGAGGTATCCGAATAATAGGCTGCGTAAGGCCATCCGTCCAAATCAAGATGATTCTTGGGATGATACTTTTCAAGCTCATCGTCATCGATGTACGCGACGTCCATTTGATAGCCGTTGAATTGACTCGGATACGCCGCAGCTCCACGCTTTACACACGCCGCGGGCTGCGTGAACGTGACGGTGACTGTGATTGTGTCAGTGCCCCCGTCGTAGGGATCGACGGTGAGCTTCAATCCCGAGACGGGGTCTTCCCAAACGCCACCGTTTTCAGTCGAGCGCAAAGCAGTTTGTTCCCAATCATCGTATTTTGCACCAGCTTCTGTACCACCGCTTGAATCGTATGGGTAAAAATCAATTAATTTTCTGCCTTCGTGAAAGCCCAGTACGCCCAGAGAATTAAATCCGCCGTGCTCGCCATTGACGATTAAATCATCAAATTTGTTTCCTCTACGCGACTCGAGCCAAATCGTACCAAGTGAGCTCATTGTGGTATCAGAAAATTGAATGACGCACGCGCGAGTAGTCGAGGAATCCGTCGAATCGACATCCAACGGGCTCAATACGCACGTTTTGCTCACATCGGGCGCGTCGTCTGTGACTTGCCCGTTCGTCTTTGTAATGACTTTCACATTCGTGTCGGACAACCAGTGCATGTCCCATCGTGAATACGACTGCACGCCTTGACCCATCTTTTTCCCATAGGAATCCGAAGACGATCCCAAAACGTCGAATACTCCACCGTAGTCTTCAAACGGGCATGTTCGCCACGTGATTGACGCGTCGTCGTAATCCGACTGCGTACACTTGTACCCACCGGCGTGATACTTCAACCCGATCGCGTGTAGCATTTCATGAATCCCAGTCGAATCACACGCCGCCGTAGTGGAATCCGGATCCGTACATGCCAGGAGATTGGAATATTTTTGTTGGCACGAGATGCCAGTCGTCGCCGACTCGCACGACCCCACGCACGAATCCGTCAAGTACAACACCTGTCGCATATTCTTTTTTGAGTTGAAACTGTTATACGTAGCCTCATAATCTTTAACGCCCGTGACAGCATGCTCTATATCTGTGTCCCATGGACTCGGCGTCATAGCGCCCAGCGTCTTACACGTCCCGTCCTCCAGCTCAGAGTTGGGCGACTGATACAAATACAAATCCACACTGGGCGTCATCGTGCCGTACGACGCCCAGGTAAAATACGCCTCGATCTGCGTCTTCAGTATCTTCGTCAACGTCGCCGCGTCGCCAGCACCCATCGTAACGTCCGCGGAGACGACTACGAGCGTCAAAAACGAGTGCGCACCCGTGACCGCGGCCCGGCGACCACTCAACGCGTTCCCGTCGCCTTCGCTCACGCCGTGCGCGGGATCGGCGTCTGCGCGCGCGCCGAGCGTGGCCGCGCACGCCATCACCACGAGCGCGATCACGCATCGAAAACCGCCGCGACGCATCGAAAACCGCCGCACGCGCGCGCCAACGAATGGGGCGCGGGGGGGGCGACCAACCCGACGTTTGGGCGACCGACAGCGTCGTTTTGTACGATAAAATAGCCTACACCGCGCATTTGGGATGTTCACTATATGTTTACGTGGATGTGCACCGAGATAAATAATCAAGAATAGTTATAGATTGGTATGTTAGTGTGTTATATATGTGTAAGAATACATGTATGGGTTTTATTTATTTGGAACCAGGTAACAGGAATACGTTGTGTTGGCGCGCGCGGCATCGGTCGCGAGTGCGCGTCGCGCGCGCGATGATGGTGATGACGATCGTGCGCGGGGCGTTGGCGAACCCGCGGTTGTCGCCGCTGATGGGGTCCGTCGCGGCGCGGCGCGTTTGCCCCGTCGTGGGCGCGCGCAATGCGGTCGTGCGCGGTGGTGGTTGTGGCGGTGGCCTGACGCGGCGGTTCG
>Ga0222714_10005712_pt1 | contig 11751 bp, 6 predicted proteins | sample C33_3DmetaG_FD_165048 | JGI IMG/M metagenome (GOLD analysis project Ga0222714, IMG submission 165048) | Estuarine water microbial communities from San Francisco Bay, California, United States - C33_3D | ecosystem: Environmental > Aquatic > Marine > Unclassified | place: USA: California... | reverse complement strand
GGGAAAGACTACTATACAGTGCGCCAAAGCGATATTTTGTCTACAAAATACTAGTACCCCCTATGCTGTTGTAGCAGCATACCCCTATGATGCTGTGGCAGCATACCCTATGATGCTGTAGCAGCATACCTATGATGCTGTGGCAGCACATAATATATAATATAATAAATAAGTATTAATAAACAATATTGCGCGGAGCCTAAAGACAATCAAACCGTTGAAACAAAAAGGAAACTTGTTTTCTTTAGAAGAAAAAAAAAGAAAAGAGATTAGGACGCCGCGCCGCCCGCTGAAAATTATGGCACTATTCAACAAAGAAGATTTCGCAGACTTAGCAATACCTATCAACGATAGCAACCTTGCAAAAAATCCAATTATCAAACAGATATTTGGCAACCCACCCAGTTCGGATATTCCAATCCTTATTTACGTTGCACTCATATACGACCAAAAGAGTCCGCTGCGATTAAAGATATCCAACATACAGGAGCGTAAAGAGGAGGCTGCTGAGATGGCGGGCATTAAAGGAGATACATCTAGTATCTTTGATTTAAGCAACAATAATATACTAGTCTATATAAACTCTTACCTGCGCCATCAATCGTCCAAGGTGTGGTCAGTACTGGCTGCTAACGAGGAGGTACTGTGGCAGTATCAGCAAGAGTTGTTGACCCCTATTAAGGATTTTAAGAATGACAAGGATAAATTGCAGGCGCTTGAGATTAAGACTAAGTTAATGCAGGAGTGCGATGCTATTATTAAAAGAATTGATGCCTACGAAGAGAAGCTTTTTGGCGATACTAAAGAGAAGAAGAGTGAGATTCTTAACCTAACACCTGAATCAATAGCTAATGTATAGAAAACATCCCAAGGGTAAACCTTATGAGATTAATGGTATAACGGTTAGTATCCCTCCAAATGGCTACGTCTATAACATTATTACTAACCAATGGGAGAAGCGGGAGATAATGGCGCGCTCTGTTAAGAAAGACTATCAGTACTGGGAAAGACCTGAGCCACCTAAAGACTACGAAACAAAACGTAAGAAAGAGATTGCGGCTCAAAAGACAAGCCCAGGATATTATAACCCTGAGCTACAGGAATACCGCAACCAAGAATGGGACAGGCGTCTTAATGGATTCTGGTTTTATAACAATGGTTACGCTACTTACATAACAGGTCTGCATTACTTTTACCTAGTGCACTGGAAACTTGACGTCGGCTATCCTTCTTTTAGGATGACTGACAGAGACTTCTTTATGTTCCTAGAATACTGCGTCCAAGACCCTAACTGCCTAGGAATGGTTGAGGTAACCAAGCGTCGTCAAGGAAAGACTATGCGCGCAGGTGCATTCCTATTTGAATTAACCTCTAGAAGCAAGAATAAGAACGCGGGTATCCAATCGAAGACATTTGAAGATGCTAAGGAGAACGTATTTGCTAAGGGAGTTATTATGCCATTCAAGTACTTGCCTGACTTCTTTGTCCCTATATACGATACTGAAAAGGGTATGACCCCTAAAGGAGAACTAAGATTTTTTAAAACAAATAAACGAGGTGCAACTGACGACATTTTTGCTGAAAAGATTGAGCTTGAATCATCTATTACTTTTAAATCGGCTGATAAGTTTGCTTATGACGGTATGAAGCTACACCGTTACCTAGGCGATGAGGCAGGTAAGACCAAGAATGTGGACGTCTACGACAGACACCAAGTCTTGCAGTTCTGTCTGCAGCAGGAGGAAAACATCATAGGCAAGGCTTTATACACCACCACTGTTGAGGAAATGGAAGATGGTGGAGAATCCTTTAAGATGTTATGGGATGCATCTAATCAGAACGAAAAGAATGCTAACGGCAGAACACGTTCAGGACTATATCAATACTTTATGCCTGCTTATAAGACGTTGTTCTACGACAAGTTTGGTCAAGCTGACGAAGAGAAGGCAAAAGAATTCTATATGGCAGAACGTGCAGCACTAGAGTCTGACCCGCGCGCATTGGCTTCCTTTATCCGTAAGAACCCTTTTACAATAGGCGAGGCATTTTTTAGCGAAGCAGAGACTTGTTTGTATGATGCGATGGCATTGAACAGACAGATGGAATCTATATCGTGGATTGCTGAAAAAGATTTATATTTGCGTGGAGAATTTGTTTGGGAAAAAGCAGAGCGCGACAGTAGAGTTGTTTTTAACGAAACGTCTAATGGAAAGTTTTTAGTTCATAAGAAACTTAACATATACGATTACGCCAACTTTAACCAAGTAGATGAGTACGGTACTCGCAAAGTACCTAAGGAAAGCAAGAAGTACGCAATAGCAGTTGACCCCTTTGACCATAGCATTACAACAAGTAAGGAGCGGTCAGATGGTGCTGCATATGTGTATAGAAGATATGATGCGCTAGATGAGTTTAGCGAGACATTCTTAGTTGAATATCTTAACAGACCTGAGAAGGCTGAGATATTCTACGAGGATATGATTAAGCTTTGTCATTTCTTTGGATGCGAAATACTATCCGAGGATAACAAGGTTGGATTGATTAAGTACTTTGAGTACAGGGGTTATGATAAGTTTTTGGTTAAACTACCTGGCGCTAGTAAGTATGGAATCTCTGCAACGGTTAAGACGCACCAGCAGATTGCAGAAGTCACAGAAAGTTATATTACAGAGAACGTAGAAAAGGTTATCTTTATGCGATTATTAAAAGACTGGTTAACTTTTGATATTAACAAGACAACCAAGTTTGACGCCGCGATGGCATCTGGTTATACGTTAATACAGGCTAACAAGTCTAAATTTAGTGAAAGAGTAGAGCAAAAACAGAAAATATACGATATAAGGGAGATATTCCCATTTTAAGCTATGATGGAAAAAGATGTACCAAAGAATATGGACTTTCCAAGTCATTTAATCGAGACCGAGAAAAAAGACAAGAATTGGATTTCACAATACATTAAAGCTGCTTGGCGAGACTTTGGAACCTATTACCCTAATCAACTATACAATGGTCGCGAGAATTATCACGAGATTAAATTGTATATGCTTGGTAAACAGTCGATTAGCCGATACAAAAAGTTAGTTAATCCATCATCTACTGCTAACGAAGACCAATCTACAGCAAACATTAGCTGGGACATCTTACCTATTATCCCTAAATTCCGTCGTATTGCTCTTGCTACATTAATGAAGTCTGACTTCAACATTTCTGTAGACGCAATTGACCCTATTGCACAAGACGATAAGAATAAATTCTACGCAGATAACGCTGCAAAGTTAATCCTTAAAGAAGAATTTGAAAAGCAAGGTCTTGACCCTGAGTTAATTCCAGGCGCTGATGTTGATGCAGCTAATCTTCAAGAGCTTGATATGTATATGAATTATTCATATAAGCATAGAATGGCTATTGAGATGGAACAGGCAATTGAGCTTGTTTTAAATATGAATAACTTTGAGCAAGAACGCGCTTTAGCTATTGAAGACCTTCACGACTTTGGCATTGCAGGATACAGAGAATACTTTGACGCAGCTGGTAATATTAAAATTCGCCGCGTAAATCCTTCGAATATGGTTATGTCATATACGACTAATCCATCATTCAAGGACGTTCAGTATATGGGCGAGGTAGTAGAGATGACAATCTCTGACTTAAAAGAATTGGCTGGCGACCAAATTACTGCAGAGCAGTATGAGCAGATTGCTGAGAAATACACTAACAAGATGGGTAATCCTACGTTAGTTAAGAATACAGGCTTTAATCAAACTAGAAACTATGACGGATTCCGTATCTCAGTATTAGATATTGAGTTCTACTCTGTTAACAGCCTTATTTTAGAAGAAAGAGTTAACTCTAAAGGTAACGTTGTTGTTGGAAGAGCTGCTAAAGCAAAACCAGGTCGCAAAGATAAGAAATATTCTAAGACTGACTATAAAGTTGTTTACCAAGGCAAATGGATTGTAGATAGCGATATCTTCTTTGATTGCAAGTTGGCTACAAATATGAAGCGCGCGAAGTCTGATTTATCAAACACTACGCTTTCATATCACGTTGTAGCACCTAACATCTATCAGATGGTTACTTATTCATTAGGTAGCCAAATGAAAGCTATTGCTGACCAGATTCAGTTAGCTTGGTATAAACTACAGAACGTGATGTTACGTGCACGTCCTCGTGGTATTATGATTGAGATTGGCGCGTTAGAAAATGTGCCAATTGGTAGAGGAGGCAAAGCATTAACTCCTATGCAGATTATTGACTTGTACAACCAGACTGGTAACTTGGTTTATCGCCGTTTATCTGATGAGGGTACAGCTAGTAACTATAAGCCTATTGAGGAGCTTGATAACGGTATTGGTAGCGAGGCAACCCAATACTTTAATATCATTACTAATAATATCCAATTACTTCGCGACATTTTAGGATTTAATGAGATTACAGATGGTTCAACACCTGACCCACGTACATTAAATGGTGTGGCGAAGTATGCATCTGAATCAACTAACAACTCATTAGACTTTATTAAACGCGCTGAACGCGAATTATTAGAGAAGTTATGCTATGATTTAACGTTACGTATCCAAGATTCTGTAGAGAATGGCGGTATTGAAGGATATATTAGAGCATTAGGTAGTTCATCTGTACAATTCTTTAAATTAGACCCTAATACTAGCGCTCACGAGTGTGGTTTGGTAGTAACACAGAAGCCTACTGAGTTTGAAAAAGAAAAACTTGCTCAAAGAATTAATCTTGCTATTCAATCAGGACAGATAACATTAGCTGATGCTATTATGCTAGAGAATCTTGAGAATATGAAGTATGCTGAGGTAATGCTTGCATACAAGATTAAGCAGAACGAGCAAGAAAAGCAGAAACGTGCTTTAGAGCAACAGCAAATGAATGGTCAAATTCAGCAGCAGTCAGCAATGGCAGCTGAACAAGCTAAGCAACAGACTCTTCAGATAGAAGCTGCAGCAAAAATGCAGATAATGGAGAGGCAAGCACAGTTAGATGCACAATTGTTGGCTATGAAATTACAAAATGAGGCAATGATTGAGCAAGGTAAGCTTGAGGGCAAAATTAATACGGCTAAGATTGAAGCAGATAGCCGAGAATACATTGCCCAGATTAAGAAGAGCGAAAAGCAGCTTGGAAATAAGTAATAATAGTTTATACATTTGCATAACCAAACAATAAAATAATATGGCAGAGCCAATTAACCTAGACGAATTATTGTCTAAAGACGAACCAATTGAAACACCAACAGAAGAAACAACAGAGACTTCCGAGGAAACTACTAGTGCAGATGATAGCACTGAAGTTGAAGGAACTGATGATTCTAATGAAGATAATGAGCCTCAGAACGTTGAGGATTCAGTAGAAAGTACTACGCAAGTAGATGATTCTGAAGGATATTCGACAGAAACTGTTGTACAAGAACCTGATACGATTCAGGAAACAACAGAGGAGTCAACTACGGAAGAAAAACCAGTTGCGCAGTATCAATTTAAAGACCCGTTTATTGAGAAAGCTGTACAGTACTACGAGATGTATGGTACACTACAACCTTTCTTAAGAGCAACCGAAGTCGACTACACAGAAATGTCCGACTTAGAAGTACTTAAAGTTAAGTTTGATACAGAGAACGCTGACTTGAGTCCTAAGGCAAGACAAAAAATGTTTGACAAGGAGCTTGAAAAATATGGGTTAGATGCGTATGATGAAGAAGACAAAGAAGTTGGCGAGGCTTTATTAAAGCGAGATGCACAAAGGCTAAGAAAAACTTTTATTGAGGAGCAACAACAATTCCTTAACAACGTCCAATCACCACAAGCTCAAACAGGTCCTTCGCAAGAAGAACTAGCTGCTCAACAAGAACAGAGCAGAAAGATTATTAGTGAAGGAGTCTCTAGTGTGATTAAAGACAACATTATTAAAGTTGGGGCAAACGGAGAAGGTATTAACTACCAGATTCAAGACCCAAATGTTGTAGTTGATTATGCAATGGACTCAAACAAGTTCCTTTCCATCTTTGCAAAAGACGGAAGTGTTGATTGGGATAAGTGGACAAAAACAGTTGCATTCGCACAGAATCCAACTCAATTTATAAGCGAGTTAATTAAACACGGAAAGTCTTTAGGACGCAAGGCGATGGAGTCTGAACTAAAGAATGTTGTACCTCCGACGATTAACAAGACGGTTATCGAGTCTAACAATATTGAAAGACCATCAGATGACCCGATTGCATTCTTACAAGGTATGACTATTACTAAAAAATAGTGTTTAACAATTAAATTATTTAAAAAATGGCTATTGCAGCGGGTAACATCGACAGAACATTCTTGTCGACTGTATCATTCACAAACACGTTAGAGCAACGTGAAATTTTAAAGGACGTACTTGACATCTATGATGAAGAGGCGTCTATGTTGGACGTATTAGATTGGACAGGCAAGTCAAAAGCTTCTGCTCAAACTGAATACTTCACTGTACAAAACAACTTCTTATATGCTACTGCTACAGTTAAGACTCCAGGTACTTCTGCGGGTTCTGCTGGTGCTTCAGTAGATATCACTTGCGTTGGCGCAACTTCTGTTAAGCCATTAGTAGGTGAATTGATTTTGTTCTCTAACGGTATCGTTGGTTATGTATCAGCTATTTCTTCTGCTACAGACTTCGTTCTTACTGTTAAGCCAGTTAACTCTGCGGATGCAATTCCTGCTGCTACAACTGGTTCTAAGTTATCATTTATGTCTAACGCATATGCGGAAGGAACTGGTTCTAACCAAATGCGTAAGTCTGACTTGATTAAGCGTTCAAACAAGTTACAGATTTTCAAAACTAAAACTTCTATCACAGATATCGCTTACGGTTCTAAGATTGAGGTTGAGTTCAAAGGAAAGCCTTACTACTTCTTGAAGCAACAGCACGATGCATATTTGAAGCACCGTATGGATATCCTTTATGCTATCTTATTCGGTCGTGAGTCTGCAGGTTTAACAGATGCTGCTGGTAACGCTATCAATACAACTCGTGGTTTACGCGATACTATTGTTAACGCAGGTGGTATTTCTTCTTCTACAGGTACAGGAAACGCAGTTTCTTTAGCTGACTTATCTGCATTATCTCGTTTGATGGATGCTAACCGTTGTCCTTCTGAGTACTTATTATGGGCTGGTGCTGATTTCGATAACGCTTTTGATACTAGCATCACATCTGCTACTCAATTCGTTAACGGTGCAATCAACTACGCTTCATTCGGTGGTAAGAAAGATGTTGCTATCGCTTTAGGTGTTAATTCACTTTCTGCTTACGGACGTACTTTCCACAAGAAGCGTCTTAATGCTTTATCTCACCCACAAATCACTTCAGTAGGTGGTGCTACAGTATTCTCTAAAGAGGCTTACTTAGTTCCTGCTGGAAAGATTAAGGTTGAGCAAGGTGGTGGTCAAGTAGACCGTATGATGATGCGTTACTTAGAGATGCCAGATGGCGTTAACTCTCGTTTCCGTGAGAAGATGTTAGGTGGCTTAGCTCCAACTCCAACTTCAGATACTGATACACTTGATATCGTGTACAGCTCTATCGAAGGTTTAGAGACTGTTGGTAACGAGCACTTCGTTAAGTACAGCGTCTAGTCTTAGACTGACAAGCAAAGAGAGGGGGAGCAATCCTCCTCTTTTTTGTTTTAATATTATTACATACATTTGCGTAACCAAACAATAATAAAAAAATGAAAGCATCAGATTTTAATCTTCTATCAGAGAAGATGATTAGAAAGCTCAAGCCAGACGAAAGAGCTATTTACCGAGTACTTAATGTTCGCCCTGACCCTGATAACGCAGGAAAGTTCTTAATGCCTTCTGCATTACAGATTCGTTCAACGGATACTATTTTAGATAAAGGTACAGGAGAGTTTGTTAATATTGCAGCTATTGAGCGTACAGACCTAGAAGGTAATGCGATATTTATTAACATTATTTTTAATGCATCAAATATGGGTTACCTATTCTTAAATGGTAATAACCCGTTGCATCAAAAAATCTATCAGTATGTAGAGTTATGTAATTATAACGAATCAAACCCTGATAGAAACGCAAATGACTATGAAGCTTTATTTGCTCGCATTGATGCACAGAAAGAAGCTAAGACAGAAAGAAACTTACGTAAATTAATCGTAAAAGCTGTTAACTTAGCGTTAGAGTTAGACGATAAGAAGGCGCGCGAAGTAGCCTTAGCATTAGGTATTGACGCTGATACTACTGACGAGCTTCGTAATGAATTAGAAGACTACGCAGGAGACTATCCTGAAGAGTTCTTAGATGTAGTAGATAGAGCTTCTTTAGCTAATGAAACTGCATTAAAAGATGCTGTTAAGAAAAACATTATTAAGAATGACGTTAACGCGTCTTGCTTTAAATGGGTTGAAACAGGAAAAGTAATCTTTACTTACACTAAGGGTAAGGACAAGAATTACTTTAAAGAATTAGCCGACCATTTATTAGAAACAAATCCAGATGAGTTAGAAGCCATCAAGAGCCGTTTAGGCTAAATCCGACTACAGGATTGATTTGTTTGGTTTCGGTTAACAAGAGAGCGTTGCATATTGCGGCGCTTTTCTTTTTTTATAGCAAGTTTATTTATTGTATATTTGAACAAATTATTCCAGGCTCAATATGGCTATAAATTTTTCAGCCCAATTTATTGTAAACGAAAAGACCTCGACTAGGGTTTTGCGTTTAACAGATACATCTACAGGGTTTACTCTATCAAAGGGTAACTTTATAATTACGTTCCCAGGGGGCACTCAAGTAGCAAACACAGACTTTATATCTCCTCAGATTAGCGTTCCAGGAGGGTCTGTTAATATACTTTTAATTACAGACATTGATAATACTGTATTAACAGGTACATATGTAATTAATTACGTTGCCTTAGATGCATCATTAAACACTTACAGCAAAACAGAGACGTTTGATTTTAATTGGGAGAAGCCGACAAAGTCTATTACTAACGAATCAGATGTAGTCTTACCTGATATTAAATTTGTTGATTCGACTCCATACGAAAGCTCTGGAAACTTTTCAGGCGTTTTAACTAGAAACTTCTTTACAACAACACCATCTACTAGTGAGGTTGGCGTTATTACAAAGACTAGCGTAGGAGACATTTTAATGCCATCTCACAGCTCGAAATACTACGAGGGTATATATCTGGTCAAATCAGATATTTCCGTGGCTTATACGCATTCTTCTAAGTCTTGGTTAACGGTAAGCTATGTTGACTTATTGCAAGAAACATATGACATTAGAGAGGCTCCTACTCAAGATGAGTTAGTTGCTTCAATGAATACCTATAAAAATCAGATTGAGGAATATAAAACAACCAATCCGAGTCAATACGAGTTGCTAAATGAGCAATATGACTTAGTATTAGCTCTGTATTCACATATTATTGCTAGATATCAAACTAGCACACTTGATGGCTCTAAGGCTATATTGGACCAATTATTAGGACTATTGCCTCCTACAAATCCTTATACATATAAGGCGACTCAGATGCTCCCGTTTACCATTAACTTTACTACATCTTTAACTGGCTCTGGTACAATTGGCAATATTCCTAAGTTTACAGGCGTAGCCTCTGTTGGAGACAGTATTATCAAAGAGGATACGGGAAAAATTGGTATTGGTAAAACGCCTATAACTACATTAGATGTTAACGGGGCTATCCAAGGGGCATCTATTGTTAAAGCAGGAGGCACATCTTCTCAGTTCTTAAAAGCGGATGGAAGTGTTGATACAAGCACTTATCTAACAGGTGTTAATTGGGGCAGCATAACTGGAACATTAAGCAATCAAACAGATTTGCAGAATGCATTAAATGCAAAATTTGATGACCCGACTGGCACAACATTACAGTACATTGATGGCACAGGAGCTTTGCAAACATTTCCTGTCGCAGGAACTGCAGGAACATTAATTCGTGAGGTAAGAAATACTACAGGAGCCACTTTAACAAAAGGTACTGTTGTTTATATTTCTGGAGCAACAGGCAACAAGCCTATCGTTTCTAAAGCGATTGCGACAGGAGATTCTACTTCAGCTCAGACATTTGGAATACTTCAAACCGATATAGCAAATAATGCCAATGGGTATGCCGTTTGCGCTGGCGATTTAACTGGCTTAGACACTTCTGCATTTACTGAAGGAAATCAACTGTATCTTTCTTCTACTACAGCTGGAACCTATACAGCGACAAAGCAATATGCTCCAGCTCATTTAGTTTACATTGGTATTGTAACTAGGGCGCACCCTACTTTAGGTCAAATAGAAGTTAATATTCAGAATGGATACGAAATGGATGAGTTGCACAATGTGGCAGCTCAAGCACCTTCTAATAATGACGGATTATTTTGGGAAACAGCAACTAGTCTTTGGAAGAATAAGAGTATTGCTACTGTTTTGGGATACACTCCTGCTAATGGGGCTAATTACGTTCCTTACACAGGTGCAACGACAAACGTAGATTTAGGTTCAAGAAACTTTAACGCTAATAGGATTATTGCTGGTACTGCTATCACTATTTCAGACGATAGCGGAATAGGGGTATTAAATTTAAAAACTGCATCTGGAGGTAATAGCTATGCAGGTGGTGGTTATGTAGGGATTGCATCTGAAGCTTCAAACGCTTTATCTCTTTATTTTAGAATTGGATTTAATAATTGGATTGCTAGATTATCTGGCTCTTCTTTAAGTGCTGATAGAACTTATACGCTACCTGATGCTAGTGGTACATTTGCCTTGACCTCTCAATTACACGATGCGGTTACACTAGGAACTGCAAACGGACTTTCTTTAAGCACACAAGTTTTATCTTTAGGCTTAGCTAGTTCAAGTGCAAATGGAGCTTTAAGTTCTACAGATTGGACTACATTCAATACAAAGCAAGGAGCGCTAACACTTACCACCACAGGGACAAGCGGCGCATCAACATTGATTGGGAATACGCTTAATATACCACAGTACCAAGGTAATGTAATATCATTTAATACTCGCACAGGCGACATCGTATTAACATCAACAGATGTCATTAATGCGCTTACATTTACGCCTGAAAATTCAGCTAATAAAGGGGCAAATAATGGTTACGCTTCTTTGGATTCAGGTGGCAAAGTTCCTTCTTCTCAATTGCCTTCATACGTTGATGATGTCGTTGAGGTGGCTAATTTTGCATCATTACCAGCGACAGGCGAAACAGGTAAGATTTATATTACATTAGATACCAATTTTATCTATCGTTGGACTGGCTCAACCTATGTAGAAATTAAGGATTCTAGTGCGGTATGGGGTGCTATTACAGGAACGTTAAGCTCTCAGACTGATTTACAAAATGCTTTAAATGCTAAGGATGCAGTATTAACTTTTAGCTCTCCTTTATCACGTTCTACAAATACGGTTTCAATTCCTGCTGCAAGCACATCAGTTAGCGGACATTTAACCTCTACAGATTGGAATACATTTAACGGCAAGCAAAACGCTTTAAACGGCACAGGTTTTGTAAAGGCTAGTGGCACAACAATAAGCTATGATAATAGCACTTATTTGACAACTAGCGATGCAGCTTCGACTTATTTGCCTTTGACTGGTGGAACGTTAAGCGGAATACTAAGAGTTGATTCAGCATTAAGAATTAAGTCAGGTAGTGCAAATGGTATTTTATTAGAAACGTATAGCACAAATGAGTTAAGAATTA
>Ga0222714_10005710_pt1 | contig 11752 bp, 13 predicted proteins | sample C33_3DmetaG_FD_165048 | JGI IMG/M metagenome (GOLD analysis project Ga0222714, IMG submission 165048) | Estuarine water microbial communities from San Francisco Bay, California, United States - C33_3D | ecosystem: Environmental > Aquatic > Marine > Unclassified | place: USA: California... | reverse complement strand
CAACGCCGCCACGTCGCCTTCCTCCAGGAACATGAACTGGCGGGTGACGGGCAGCAGCGCCGAGACGTCGGAGGCCACATAGTGACCGTCGGCGGCTACTCCGATGACCACCGGGCAACCGGCGCGGGCCACGACCACGGTATCGGGCTCGCGCTCGGAAATCACGGCCAGCGCGTAGGCGCCATGGAGCTCGGCAACGGTCCTCTTCACTGCCTCGAACAAGGACAGACCCGAATCCAGGTGCAGGTGCACGCGATGCGCAATCACCTCGCTGTCGGTGTCGGAAGTGAATTCATAGCCGCGAGCCTTGAGGTCGCTACGCAGGGCATCGTGGTTCTCGATGATGCCGTTGTGAACGATGGCCACGCCGTCGCGGGAGATATGGGGGTGCGCATTGCGATCGCTGGGCACCCCGTGGGTGGCCCAACGGGTGTGGGCAATCCCCAGCGGGGCCGAGGCCGGCTCGGTGGTCAGGGCATCGCGAAGTTTCTGGACCTTGCCGACGGCGCGCAGACGACGCATACCTCGACCGGGCTCGAGTACGGCGAGACCCGCCGAATCGTAGCCACGATATTCGAGTCGCTGCAGGCCCTCCACCAGCACCGGCACGATATCCCTGTCAGCGACTGCCCCGACGATGCCGCACACGTGGGAGGCTGCCTAGGTCTTCTTGACCGGCCGCTTCCAGCCGTCGAGGGTCAGTTGTTTTGAGCGTTCGAGGGTCAGCTTGCCGGGCGGCGCATCCTTGGTGATGGTGGAGCCGGCGCCCGTCGTGGCCCCCTCACCCACCTCGACCGGCGCGACCAGCATGGTTCCGGACCCGATGAAGGCGCGGTCACCGATGAGGGTCCGGTGCTTGTTGGCGCCGTCGTAATTACAGGTGACCGTACCCGCGCCTACGTTCACCCGACTGCCCACCTCGGCATCGCCGAGATAGGTCAGGTGGTTGGACTTACTACCCTCACCGATACGACTGTTCTTGAGTTCCACGAAGTTGCCGATATGCACCCCGTCGGCAAGCTCGTTGCCAGGACGCAGTCGTGCGAAGGGGCCGATGCTGCAGGAGGCGCCGATGCGGCTGCGTTCGATGACGCAATTGGCATTAATCCGAGTGTCGGCGCCGACCTCGCAGTCACGCAGCAGCACGTTGGGTCCGATGCGCACCCGATCGCCCAGCACGACCTCGCCCTCGATGATGACGTTGATATCCAGCTCGACGTCGCGTCCGTGACGAAGCCGACCGCGCAGGTCGAAACGGGCCGGGTCAATGAGCGTGACGCCCGCGCGCATCAGCGCCTCGGCCTCGCGTCGACGCAAGGCCGCCTCCGCCTCCGCCAGCTGCAGCTTGTCGTTCACGCCCATCACCTCGCTGAACATTGGGGCCGATACAGCCTCGACCGGTACGCCATCCTTCACGGCCATGGCAATCAGGTCCGTGAGGTAGTACTCACCCTGTGCATTGTCGTTGGAGAGGCGGCCCAGCCAGCCCTTCAGGGCCGCGGCCGGCAGCGCCATCAGGCCCGTGTTGCACTCGTCCACCGCCTGTTCCTTGCGGGTGGCATCCTTGTGCTCCACTACCCGATAAACGCGCCCAGTGTTGTCCCGCAGGACCCGGCCATAGCCCGTCGGATCCGCCAAGCGCACGGACAGGAGCGCCAGCGCGCCAGTGGCTGCCCGCTCCAGCAGGGGGCGCAGGCTGTCCGGCCTGACAAGGGGGACGTCGCCATAAAGCACCAATACCAGGTGATCATCCGGCAGTTGATCGGCCGCCTGCATGACGGCATGTCCGGTGCCGAGTTGCTCGGCCTGCAGCACCCAGCCCAGGGCCGCATCGGCCATGGCGGCACGTACGGCCTCGGCGCCATGCCCGTGCACCACATGGATCGCCGCCGGCTCCAGGGCTCGCGCGCAATCGACGACGTGGGTCAGCATGGGACGACCCGCGATGGGGTGCAGGACCTTGGGCAGGTCGCTCTGCATGCGTTTGCCCTGACCGGCGGCCAGGATCACGACCGATAGCGGCATGGAGGGATTGTAGCGCACGGGCCTCCAGCCCTCGGTAACGGATCAGCCGTTACGCAGCTTGCGCAGCTTCTCGATGGCCTTCAGCTGGGCCGCGGCGCGGATCAGCTCCGCCTGGGCCTCGGCGATTTCCATGGCTCCTGTGCGGTCCCTGAGGGCTTCCTCGGCCCTCTGCTTGGCGGCCAGCGCCGCCGCCTCGTCGAGGTCCTTAGCCCGCGCCGCAGTGTCGGCCAGCACGGTGACCCGGTTCGGCTGGACCTCCAGGGCGCCTCCACCGATCCAGAACCACAACTCCTCGCCACCGCCCGCGGGCTGGACCCGTACCTCGCCGGTCTTCAGCTCCGTCAGCAACGGCGCATGGCGCGGCGCGATACCGATCTCGCCCCCGACCCCGGGGACGAACACCATCGCGGCGTCGCCAGAATGGATCTGGCCCTCGGCGCTGACGATGTCGATGTGGATGGTGGTGGCCATGCGTACTCTCCGTTCAGGACAGGGTCTTGGCCTTCTCGACCGCTTCCTCGATACCACCCACCATGTAGAACGCCTGCTCCGGGAGGCTGTCGTAGTCGCCGGCGATGATGCCGCGGAAACCGCGGATGGTGTCCTTCAACGAGACGTACTTGCCCGGACTGCCGGTGAAGACCTCGGCCACGTGGAAGGGCTGGGACAGGAAACGCTGGATCTTGCGCGCCCGGGTCACGGTGAGCTTGTCCTCCTCGGAGAGCTCGTCCATGCCCAGGATGGCGATGATGTCCTGCAACTCCTTGTAGCGCTGCAGGATCGCCTGCACGCCGCGCGCAGTGTCGTAATGCTCGTCCCCGATCACCAGCGGATCAAGCTGGCGGCTGGTGGAATCCAGCGGGTCCACGGCCGGATAAATGCCCAGGGAGGCAATCTGGCGCGAAAGCACCACGGTGGCATCGAGGTGGGCAAAGGTGGTAGCCGGTGAGGGGTCGGTCAGGTCGTCCGCAGGGACGTAAACGGCCTGGATGGAGGTGATCGAGCCGGTCTTGGTGGAGGTGATGCGCTCCTGCAGTACACCCATCTCCTCGGCCAGCGTCGGCTGGTAACCCACCGCAGAGGGCATACGCCCCAGCAGCGCGGAGACCTCGGTGCCGGCCAGCGTGTAGCGGTAGATGTTGTCGATGAACAGCAGCACGTCACGACCCTTGCCACCTTCCTGCTTCTCGTCACGGAAGTACTCGGCCATGGTCAGTCCAGTCAGCGCCACGCGCAGACGGTTACCCGGCGGCTCGTTCATCTGGCCGTAAACCATCGCGACCTTGTCGAGCACGCCCGAGTCCTTCATCTCGTGGTAGAAGTCGTTACCCTCGCGGGTTCGCTCGCCCACCCCGGCAAATACCGACAGGCCAGAGTGCGCCTTGGCGATGTTGTTGATCAGCTCCATCATGTTGACGGTCTTGCCAACGCCCGCGCCGCCAAACAGGCCGATCTTGCCGCCCTTGGCAAACGGTACCAGCAGGTCGATCACCTTGATGCCGGTTTCCAGCAGGTCCTGTCCGCCCGCCTGCTCGTCATAGGACGGTGCCGGGCGGTGAATGGGCCACTGGGTATCGGTCTTGACCGGACCCGCCTCGTCCTGGGGCTTGCCCAGCACGTCCATGATCCTTCCCAGCGTGCCGGTTCCCACCGGAACACTGATCGGCGCCCCGGTCGCACTGACCGACAGCCCCCGCTTGAGGCCCTCCGAGGAGCCCATGGCGATGGTTCGCACGATGCCATCGCCGAGCTGCTGCTGAACTTCCAGGGTCAGGTCGTTCTGCTCCAGCCTGAGCGCTTCATAGACCCGTGGAATGTGGTCTCGGGGAAACTCGACGTCGATGACGGCGCCAATAATTTGCACGATCTTGCCGGTAGACATGCTCGGGTCCTCAGTTAAACAGCCGCCGCGCCACCCACGATCTCCGAGATTTCCTTGGTGATCGCGGCCTGACGGGCCTTGTTGTAGATCAGTTGCAGCTCATCGATCAGCTTGCCCGCGTTGTCGGTGGCGCTCTTCATTGCCACCATGCGAGCGGCCATCTCGCAAGCCAGGTTCTCGACGACGCCCCGGTAAACCTGCGATTCGATGTAACGCATCATGTAACCGCCGATCAGTTCCTCGGCGGAAGGTTCGTAAATGTAGTCCCAATGCTCCTGGAGCTCGTCGGCATCCAGGGTTTCCGCCGGCAGCATGCACCGCAGGGTCGGGCGCTGGGTCATGGTGTTCTCAAAGAAGTTGGAGGCCAGCAGCAACCGGTCGATCCTGCCTTCGGAGTACATGTCGAGCATGGCCTTGACGCTACCGATCAGGTCCGACACGTGCGGGCTGTCCCCCAGGTGGGTCACCGACGCCACCACGGGCAGTTTGAGCCGGCGAAAGAACTGCAGGGCCTTGTTGCCGACCAAGCAAAGGTGGATTTCCCTCCCCTCGTCGGAATGCTGGCGGATTTCCGCCAGTACTCGCTTGAACAGGTTGACGTTCAGGGATCCGCACAGCCCGCGATCGGAGCTCACCACGATGATGCCCACCGACTTCAGCTCGCGCTCGACCAGGAAGGGATGGCGATGGTTCGGGTTGGCAACGCGCAGGTGACCAATCACCTGCCGTATGCGGTCGGCATAGGGCTGCGCGGCACGCATCCGCTCCTGGGCCCGCCGCATCTTGCTGGCGGCCACCATCTCCATCGCCTTGGTAATCTTCTGCGTGCTCTTGACGCTGGCGATCTTGACCCGGATTTCCTTGGTGCTCGGCATTGCTCGCTTCCGCTTACCAGGCGCCCGTCGCGACGAAGTCGTCGCAAAGCTTCTTCAGCGCCGCCTCGACCTCCTTGCTCAGATCGGGCTGGTCGTTGATCTGCTGGATCAGCGAGGCGTGCTCGGTGCGGGCATAGGACTGCAGCGCGTCCTCGAAGGCACCGATCTTCTTGCGATCGACCTTGTCCATGTAACCGCTGTTGACTGCGTACAGGGAAATGGCCATCTCCGCGACCGACATCGGCGCGTACTGCCTCTGCTTCATCAGTTCCGTCACTCGCTCGCCGCGCTCGAGCTGCCTGCGGGTTGCCTCGTCGAGGTCGGAGGCGAACTGGGAGAACGCCGCAAGTTCGCGGTACTGCGCCAACGCGAGGCGGATGCCACCTCCGAGCTTCTTGATGATGTTGGTCTGCGCCGCACCACCGACCCGGGAGACGGAAATGCCCGCATTCATCGCGGGCCTGATGCCGGCGTTGAACAGGTCGGTCTCCAGGAAGATCTGGCCGTCGGTGATGGAGATCACGTTGGTGGGCACGAAGGCCGTTACGTCGCCCGCCTGGGTCTCGATGATCGGCAGGCCGGTCAACGAACCGGTCTGGCCCTTCACCCTGCCCTCGGTCAGCCGTTCCACATATTCGGCGGAGACGCGGGCCGAGCGCTCGAGCAACCGGGAGTGCAGGTAGAACACGTCGCCGGGGTAGGCCTCGCGACCCGGCGGCCGACGCAGCAACAACGAAATCTGCCGGTACGCCCAGGCCTGCTTGGTCAGGTCGTCATAGACGATCAGCGCGTCCTCACCGTTGTCCATGAAGAACTCGCCCATCGCGCAACCCGAGTAGGGGGCGATGAACTGCATGGAGGCGGGCGTGGAAGCGGAAGCCGACACGACGATGGTGTGAGCCATCGCGCCATGCTCCTCGAGCTTGCGGACGACGTTGGCAATCGAGCTCTGCTTCTGCCCGATGGCGACGTAGATGCACTTAACGCCGGTGCCCTTCTGGTTGATGATAGCGTCGATGGCCATCGCGGTCTTGCCGGTCTGGCGGTCGCCGATGATCAGCTCGCGCTGACCGCGGCCGACGGGAACCATGGAGTCAACGGCCTTGAGGCCGGTCTGCACCGGCTGGCTCACGCTCTTGCGCCAGATGACGCCCGGCGCAACGCGCTCGATGGGCGAGGTCTGGGTAGCGTTCAGGGGGCCCTTGCCATCGAGGGGGTTGCCCAGCGGATCGACCACCCGCCCGAGCAGCTCCCGACCCACCGGCACCTCCAGGATGCGCCCGGTCGTCTTGACCGTCATGCCCTCGCTGATGTGCAGGTAGTCGCCCAGCACCACGGCACCCACCGAGTCCTGCTCGAGGTTGAGCGCCAGGCCGAAGGTGCCGCCAGGAAACTCCAGCATCTCGCCATAGGCCGCGTCGGCAAGCCCGTGAATACGGCAGATGCCGTCAGTCACGCTGACCACCGTGCCTACGTTGCGGGCCTCGCCGGCCGACTGGAAGTTCTTGATCCGGGACTGGATCAGGTCGCTGATTTCTGATGCCTTGATGGACATTGCTTCTTCCTTACTGCGCCACAAGCGCCGTTCTTAGCTTGTCTAGTCGTCCGGCAAGCGACCCGTCGATGACGAGGTCACCGGCGTGAACCACCGCCCCGCCAATCAACGAGGGGTCGATCCGGTCATGCATGCGCACCTTACGGCCGGTCATGGCCTGCAGTGCGGCTTGAAGTCGATCGCGCTGGTCGGCAGCCATCTCCATGGCAGTGACGACCTCCACATCCACGACCTGCTCCATGTCGGCTCGCAGCGCCTCGAACTGGGACTGGATCTCCGGCAATACCGCAAGCCGGCCGTTCTCAGCCAGCAGGCGCAGCAGGTTGCCGCCGGCCTGGCCCGCCTTGCCACCGGAGGCCTCGATCATCAGGCTCACCAGGTCGGCATCGGACACCTTTGGATCATCGAGCAACGGGGCGATCCGCGGGTCAGCGGCCACGCAGGCTGCCGCCGCCAGCAGGTCCGACCAGTCGGCCACGGCACCCGACTCCCTTGCCTCAGCAAAGGCCGCCCGTGCGTAAGGCCTGGCAAGGGTGGCCTTCTCAGCCACGCTTGCCAGCCTGGTTCAGGATTTCGGCCGCAAGCTGGTCGAGCAGTGCCGCATGCGCCTTGGCGTCCACCTCGCGCCCGAGCAGCTGCCCGGCACCGGCGATGGCCAGCGAGGCCACCTCCTGCTGAAGCAGCGAACGCGCCCTTGCGGACTCGTTGACGGCCTCGGAGCGCGCGGCCGCCACCAGGCGTTCGCCCTCGCTCACCGCAACGTCCTTGGCCTCGGCCACGATCTCACCCGAACGGCGCTGGGCCACGTCGACGATCTGCGTGGCCTTCTGGCGGGCTTCCTGCAGGATCTTCTCTGCCCCGTCACGAGCCTCGGCAAGCTCGCGCTGGCCCTTCTCACCGGCGGCGATCCCGCTGGCAATGGCGGACTGGCGCTCTTCGATGGCCTGGATCATCGGCGGCCAGATGAATTTCATGCAGAACCAGACGAAGACGATCATCGCGATCGTCTGGCCGATGATGGTGAGATTGATATCCATGCCCGGTCTCCCGGCGGGGGCGATCAGCCGCCGACCGCTGCCAAGTACTGCCCGACGAACGGGTTCGCAAAGGTGAAGAACAACGCGATACCCACGCCGATCATCGCCACCGCGTCCAACAACGCCACGACGATGAACATCTTCACCTGCAGCATGGGGGCCAGTTCAGGCTGGCGCGCCGCGCCCTCCAGGAACCTTCCACCCAGCAGGCCCATGCCGATGCCCACGCCAAGGGCCCCCAATCCAATGAGGATCGCCACGGCGATAGCGGTCATTCCAATCACGGTTTCCATCAGCTTGCTCCTGTTAAAGAGTCGATCAATGCCCCTCGTGTGCCAGGCTCAGGTACACGATGGTCAGCATCATGAAGATAAACGCCTGCAACACGATGATCAGGATGTGGAACACCGCCCATATGAAGTGGAACGGGAGTTGCCACAACCCCATCAACGCGATCAGGATGAAAATCAGTTCGCCGGCATAAAGGTTGCCGAACAGCCGCAGCGAGAGGGAGATCGGCTTGGCCAGCAGCGAGACGCCCTCCAGCACCAGGTTAAACGGGATGGCCGCCCAGTGGTTGAACGGCTGCAGGGTCAGTTCCTTGGCAAAGCCCCCGATTCCCTTGATCTTGATGCTGTAGAAGACGATCAGCACGAATACCGACAGCGCCATGGCGAAGGTGATGTTCACGTCGGTGGTGGGTACCACCTTGAGGTATGGCACCCCGATCAGGGCCGCGGTGCCCGGCAGCCAGTCAACCGGTATCAGGTCCATCAGGTTCATGAAGAACACCCACACGAACAGCGTCAGCGCCAGGGGCGCAATCAGCTTGCTGTCACCGTGGAATGTCTCGCGGACACTCTGGTCGACGAAACCAACCGTCATCTCGATGACAGCCTGAAGGCGACCCGGCACCCCGCGGGTTGCACGGACAGCCACCATCCGAAACAGGGTAAGGAACACCAGCCCCAACACCACCGAGAAGAACATTGAGTCGACGTTGATGGCGTAGAAATTGCCATGGCACTCGTTCCAGACCCATTGCCCGTCTACCCGACAAACAGTGAGGTTCTGGAGGTGATGGGCTATGTATTCGCCCGCTGAATGACCTTCTGCTGCCATAACGCCTAGCGGACCGCGGTGGCCCGCGCCTCCTCACGTCCCATCCACACCGCCGCAGGCAGGGCCAGCAGCGCTGCCAGGAAGCCGGCAAACAGGCTGCCGGCATACAAAGGCCTGAGTGCGGCAAAAGCCATCGCGAACAGCGCAATGGTCAGGGCAATCTTGCCGATTTCACCGATCCAGCCAGCCCTCAACAGGGCCTTGGCATCCCGCGGGTCACCCAGCGTCAACCTGAGTCCCAGGAAGGCATTCGGCACCACGGCGATGGCAACGCCCGCGAGGGCCGAAGCGAGGTGGTCGAGCCCGTAAATCGCGATAGCCATAGCCACCACCGAGCCTCCTGCCAGCCCCTGCAGCAGCAGGATGTTGCGTATCGTGCGAACCAAGGCAGTCCCCATTAACAAAAACGCCAGCTCCCGACTGATCGCCGGCAGTGGCGCACATCGCCTGAGAAATCCGGAATCGAGCGGCGCCCGATCCGGTCGCGGATTATAGGCGAGCCCCCGGGGGCACACAACCCGTTGCGCCGCAAAAAATGTGACTGAAAAAGGCCTGTTTACTCAGCGTAAGCGGCCGAGGATTCCGTCAAGTTCGTCGAGGCTGTGGTAGCTGATCACCAGCTTGCCCTTGCCCCCGGACGCCTGCCGGATCTCCACCTTGGCGCCCAGCCGATCGGTCAGGTCCGACTCCAGGCGGGCCACGTCCGGGTCCCGACCGCTGTCCCCGGACTGCCCTCCGCCCGCGGGCTTGCCCGCGGCCATCCGCCGCACCAGGGCCTCGGCATCGCGCACCGAGAGCCCCTTTTTGGCGATCAGGTTGGCCACCTCCACCTGCTGCCGACGAGCGGATAGTCCCAGCAGGGCGCGGGCGTGGCCCATGTCGATGGCCCGCTCCGCCAGCAGCGTCTGGACCTCGTCGGCCAGCTCGGTCAGGCGCAGGAGGTTGCTCACCCCGGCCCGCGAACGCCCGATGGCATCCGCCACCTGCTGATGGGTGAGGTCGAACTCCTCGACCAGGCGGGCGAGCGCGCGGGCCTCTTCCAGTGGGTTCAGGTCCTCACGCTGGAGGTTCTCGATGAGCGACATCGCCACCGCAGCCTCGTCCGGGACGCGCCGCACCACGGCAGGGATTTCCTGCAGGCCGGCCCGCTGGGCGGCCCGCCAGCGGCGTTCGCCGGCAATGATCTCGTAGCGCTGGCTGGACCCGGCCTCCGGCGTGCCCACCGGGCGCACCACCACCGGCTGGATGACGCCCTGGGCCCGGATGGAGGCGGCCAGTTCGTCCAGGGTGTCCTCACGCATGTCCACCCGGGGCTGGTATTTGCCGCGCTGCAGCAAATCGACCGGGAGGGTGCGCAGTTCGTCACCGGGCAGGGTGGCAGGGGGCGCGTCCGGGCTGGCCGGTGCCGCCGGGCTGACCTGGCCGAGCAAGGCCTCGAGCCCCCTTCCCAAGCCGCGTTTCTTCTCCGCCATCTGTATCCCCGGCTGCCTGACCGCGAGTTTAGCCGCTGGGGCGTTCGCTGCGGCGGATCATCTCCCCGGCCAGGGCCAGGTAGGCCAGCGCACCGCGCGAATCCTTGTCGTGGAGCATGGCCGGCACCCCGAAACTGGGGGCCTCGGCCAGGCGGACGTTACGGGGAATGATGGTGCGGAACACCTTGTCGCCGAAGTGTTCGATCAGCTGGGCCGAGACGTCGTTGGCCAGGTTGTTCCGCGGGTCGTACATGGTGCGCAGGATGCCCTCGATGCCGAGCCCGGGGTTCACACTGGCCTTCACCTGCTCGATGGTGGCCAGCAGGCCCGAGAGCCCCTCCAGCGCGTAGTACTCGCACTGCATGGGAATCAGCACCGTATCCGCCGCGGCCAGCGCATTCAGGGTCAGGATGTTGAGTGCCGGCGGGCAGTCGATGAGGAGGGTGTCGTAGCGGGCCTTCAGCGGCTGCAGGGCGGATTTCAGGCGCTGCTCACGGCCCGAGGTGACGCCCAGCAGCTGCACCTCCGCTGCCGTCACGTCCTGGTTGCCGGGCAGCAGGTCGAAACCCGCCTTCTCCACGGTCACGATCGCCTCGGCCGCCGCGCAGGCACCGACCAGCACTTCATAAATGGACTTGTTCAGGTCGCGCTTGTCCACCCCGCAACCCATGGTGGCATTGCCCTGGGGGTCGAGGTCGATGAGCAGGATCTTGCGTTTGGTCGCGGCCAGTGAGGCAGCGAGGTTCACGGCGGTCGTGGTCTTGCCCACGCCACCTTTCTGGTTGGCGACCGCGATGATGCCTTTCATGGGGAGGCGCAGATTGCAGGAATCTGCGGCCAAAGGCAAAGGCGCGGGCCAGATCAGCCCGCCCGGCCCCGGCGGATGAGCTCGATCAGGTGCCGCTCGGCCTGGAGTCCCGGCACCGTCAGGCGGTGGACGGCCGCGGCCTCCCAGCCCCTGGGCAGCGCCGCCATCTCCTCCCCGGGGACACGCCCCTTCATGGCCCACAAACGCCCGCCCGGCGCACACAGGTGGCCGGCCACCCGGATGAAGCCGGCGAGGTCCGCGACCGCCCGACAGATCACGTCCGTGTAGGGCGCCTCGCCTCGCCAGGCCTCCGCCCGGGCATTGACCACCTTCACGTTGGCGAGCCCGAGAGTTTCCACCGCATGCTCGACGAAGCGGGCCTTCTTGCCGATGGACTCCAGCAGCGTGAACTGCCAGCCCGGGTTGGCGATAGCGAGAGGCAGGCCGGGAAAACCCGCGCCGGTGCCCACATCCGCCACCCGTGGCCCACGCAGGAAGGGCTGCACAGACAATGAATCAAGCAGGTGGCGGGTGATGGCCTCATCACGGTCGCGGATGGCGGTGAGGTTGATTCGCGTGTTCCAGTCGAGCAACTCATCGAGCAGGCGGAGCAGTGCAGCCTGGGCCGCTTCATCCAGGGTGATCCCGAGCGCTGTCAGCCCTGCGGCCAGGCGGGCGGCCGGGCTCATGCCCGCTGCAGCCAGACTTCCAGCCCCTGCACGTTCAGCTCGATGTCGTCGTCGAGCAGCGCGTGACGTCGCGCTGGGTCTCGATCAAAGCCGTGCGCATCCAGCCAGCCGCCCAGCAGGTCGAACATGCCGCTGCGCAGGGCCGCGGTGCGGTGGCTGTCGTTCGCCACGCGGCGGGTCAGGTCGACGAAGGCATCGATGCGCTCGCCCAGCTCCACCGACAGGCGCGACAGGTCGCGGACCTCGGCGTAATGGGTGAGATAAGCAGCCACCGGCCGGTAGGACAT
>Ga0222714_10005705_pt1 | contig 11760 bp, 18 predicted proteins | sample C33_3DmetaG_FD_165048 | JGI IMG/M metagenome (GOLD analysis project Ga0222714, IMG submission 165048) | Estuarine water microbial communities from San Francisco Bay, California, United States - C33_3D | ecosystem: Environmental > Aquatic > Marine > Unclassified | place: USA: California... | reverse complement strand
TGCAAGCTACTGGCACTTTGGACTCTCAAGGAATGGTTTCTTCTGTTGCGAGAGATGCGGGTCAAGGTGGCATCTCAATGGCTGTTGCTTCTATCATCAAGAAGTACAAGAGAACATTGGTCAACTTCCAAGAAGACTTTATGATTCCCTTCATTATGAAGGCGGCATATCGTTATATGCAGTTTGACCCAGAGAGATACCCTACTGTTGACCTGAAGTTTATTCCTACGGCGGCATTGGGTATCATTGCTAGAGAGCATGAGCAACAACAGTTCATCTCCTTGCTCCAGACTCTTGGCCCAAATACACCTGTTTTGCCAGTAATTCTCAAGGGAATTATGACCAATTCATCCTTGTCTAACAGACATGAGTTGATTCAGATGTTGGATCAAATGGCTCAACCTGATCCACAAGCACAACAGATGCAACAAGCACAGCAAGAGTTGGCTCTACAAGCGGCACAGGCACAGATTGCAGTTCAGACTACTCAAGCAGAGCAAAATCGTGCTGAAGCGGCTAAATTGATGACTGAAGCCCAGTTAATGCCTCAAGAAATCCAAGCCAAGACACTTGCTGCAACGACCAAGAACTTGCCTGACAATGACGCTTTGGCTGAAAAAGAGTTCAATAAGCGTGTCAAAATCGCAGAATTGATGCTCAAAGAAAAAGACATTGAGAACAAGTTGAAGGTTGTTGAATTGCAAAACATGGACAAGAACGAGCAAAAAGCAAAAGACACCAACTTTCTCAAGAGTTTTGTTAATCAATGATGGATATTAAGCAGATACTGCTATCAGATGCGTCAACTGATGCAAAGTTGTCTGCATTGGCAATTCTGCTTGATAAACAACTTCCTAAACTTGAAAGCCATGTCCTTGATGTAAAGAAACTTAAAGGACCACAGGGTGATCGTGGCGCTGATGGCAAGGATGGAAAAGACGGTCCTAAAGGCAAAGATGGTCGAGATGGGGTTGATGGAAAAAATGGCAAAGATGGAATTGATGGTGATGATGGAGACAATGGAGTTTCTATCGTTGGAGCAAAGATTGATTTCGATGGCTCTTTAGTTCTGACATTTTCTGACGGGACACAATTAAATGTTGGTGAAGTAGTTGGTGAGCGTGGTGCGGCAGGTTTGACAGGCGCACAAGGACCTACGGGACCGACTGGCACTACTGGTCAAACTGGACCCACAGGGGCTACTGGACAGATTGGACCTACTGGAGCTACAGGAATTCAAGGTCCAACAGGCCCTCAAGGTTCGCAAGGTGCTCAAGGACCAACAGGTCCACAAGGCGTTCAAGGCATACAAGGTATACAGGGTGATCAAGGCATCCAAGGCCCAACTGGAGCTGTTGGACCAACTGGTCCTACCGGAGCGACTGGTACTCAAGGTGCTACTGGCCCCACGGGTTCTACAGGTTTGACTGGTGCTACAGGTCCCACAGGAGCCACAGGTTCTACCGGACTGACTGGACCAACTGGTCCAACAGGTAATACAGGAGCAACTGGTCCTACGGGAACAACTGGCCCAACAGGCCCTACTGGTCCACAAGGGCAAGGCATCATAATTAAAGGTGCGGTTGCTACAGTTGGCGATTTGCCATCATCAGGAAATACACCTGGCGATGCTTACATTGTTGAATCTACAGGTAATTTGTATGTTTGGAATGGTTCAGCTTGGACTGATGCTGGTCAGTTAGTCGGACCAACTGGACCAACGGGTGCTACAGGTCTTACTGGCGCAACTGGTCCAACTGGAGCTGTAGGACCAACGGGACCAACTGGCTCAACTGGTGCTACAGGCGCTATTGGTCCTACTGGTTCTATCGGGCCAACAGGTCCAACTGGTATGATAGGACCTACAGGCGCTATCGGACCTACAGGTGCTACCGGAGAAACAGGATTAACTGGTCCGACTGGTCCACAGGGTAATATCGGGCCTACTGGCCCACAGGGTATTCAAGGTATTCAAGGTATTCAAGGCATTCAAGGGCCAACTGGTCCTATTGGTAATCAAGGCCCAACTGGAGCCACAGGGCCAACAGGTGCAATAGGACCAACAGGTGCGGCTGGCGCTGGTTTGCTTAATCTTGATGGCGGGTATCCTAACAGCATATACGGCGGCGTTAACCCAATAGATGCAGGTGGTGTGTAATGACAGTTCAAATTCAAATTCGCAGAGGAACAGCCGCAACATGGACTTCGGTTAACCCTTTATTAGCAGAGGGAGAGCTTGGTGTCGAGCTTGATACGGATAAGTTCAAGATTGGTGATGGCACAAGCAATTGGAATTCCTTGCCTTACGCTACTGGTCCGACAGGTCCTACTGGTCCCACAGGACCAACGGGGCCAACTGGAGCTGCCTCAACAGTGGTAGGTCCAACAGGTCCTACAGGAGCAACAGGTTTGACAGGACCGACAGGCCCCACAGGTGCTACGGGACTGACAGGTCCTACTGGACCGACTGGGTCTACAGGTCCTACAGGTCCTACAGGCCCGACTGGAGATACTGGAGCAATAGGTCCAACGGGTCCTACGGGTGCTACTGGAGTCGCTGGTCCAATTGGCCCAACTGGTGCAACGGGTTTAACCGGACCAACCGGACCAACAGGTGCGATTGGGCCAACAGGTCCTACTGGCGATACTGGTGCGGCTGGTCCGACAGGACCAACTGGAGCCGTAGGCGCTACTGGCCCGACCGGACCTACTGGACCTACTGGACCAACGGGACCAAGCATTACCGTTCAGGATGAAGGTTCTACACTTACTACTGCATTAACTAGTTTAAACTTTACAGGTACTGGTGTTACAGCGACAAATACGGGTGGTGCTGTTACAGTTGCTGTTTCAGGTGGCGGCGGTTCATCATCCCCTATTCCTAAATTACAATCTTGGTCAATTGGAGCAATGTAAATGGCACAGAACACAAACCCTATTTTTCCGCTAATCCCTGTTAACTCTTGGGTTAGTGGAACAGCCGCAACTGCGGGTACTCCTGGCCTAACAGCCAACACCACCACAGACCTGACCAGCGGCACAATCTACGGCCCGATTGAAACAGCAGGTGCGGTAGAAGGCTCACGGCTCGACTTTATTAAGGTCAGGTCACTTGGCACTAATGTGGCGACTGTTATTCGCATTTGGATCAACAACGGTTCTGTAACTACAACAGCAGCCAACAACACGCTGTATCTTGAGCGCACACTGTCTGCAACTACTGTATCCCAAACATCAGAACAGCCCGACATCATCTTGCCTCTGAACATTAGTTTGGCGGCAGGTTATCGTGTGTACGCTACATTTGGTACGGCAGTAGCGGCAGGTTTCCACCTGACTGCTGTTGGTGGGGATTACTAATGTTTACGGGGTTTGCATCCGAGAACACACCTGCAATTCAGGTGCATGACTTCTTTAGGGCTTTTGCAAGTACGGGTGCTAATCGCTCAGTATCTTTGCCAGATGATTGCGCTCCAATTCAAGTATTTCGTACAGGCGCAACAACTACTTCCCTTCGTGTGTATTTGCCAACAGCACCGATAGAAGGCAAACAAATAACGATTGTTAATCAACGATATGCTTCGAATTCACAAAGTATTACAATTTATTCATCAGATGTAAGTGGTTCTGGTACAAATACTTTTGTACCTATTATGACTCTTGGACAAGGCGATTCAATAACCCTTGTTTATTCAAAACAATGTATTTCTAATGGTACAAGTTCTGGTTATTTAGAGACGGGTTGGCTGTCGCTAAATAGAGCCTCTATTACTGCGGCCAATTATGGCTCCGCAACAGTAGGAGGAGATAGCAATGCTGCATCAGGTCAATATTGTTTTATTGGTGGTGGAGCAGGTCATATAGCAAATGGCTCATACTCTACTGTTGTTGGGGGTAACAGCAGCACAGCAAGCGGGTCTAGTGCTTCCGTTGTTGGTGGCTCAAGCAACACAGCAAGCGGGTCTGGTGCTGGTATTTTTGGTGGTCAAAGCAACAATGCAAACGCTTCTCAAGCTGTTGTAGTTGGTGGGGTAAGTAACGTAGCAGATGCCGCAAACAATGCGGTTGTTGGCGGTAATTCCGGAACAACAAGAGGAATTATTGGAAATTTTGTTACACCAGCAAGTAGTGTTCCTATTATTAACTCAATCGGAAAGCAACAACTTGCCACACTATTGCTTGGTCGTGAAACTACAAACGCAACTGCCACAGTTTTGGCAAGCAACGTATCTACGGCATCCACAACCAACCAAGTAATCCTTCCAAACAACAGCGCATATACATTCCAAGGCACTTGCATCGCAGCAAGAACTGCTGCTGGCGATACATCATCGTGGAAGTTTGAGGGCGCAATTAAGCGTGGTGCTAATGCCGCTTCTACTGCCTTGGTTGCCGCTGTGACTCCAACAGTCATTGCACAAGACGCTGGTGCTTCCACATGGGTTTTGGCTATCACGGCAGACACAACCAATGGTGGTATCGCAGTAACTGTTACTGGTCAAGCGGCTACCACAATCCGATGGGTAGCAAAAATCGAAACAACTGAGGTAACTTTCTAATGGCTCTGAAAATCTCTATCCCAACAAGTAGCGTAGGCGTTCCATTCACAGACGCTTATGCTCGTATCACCAACATCTTTGGCAACAAAGACCAAGTGCAATACCAAGTGTCTGTGTCTGCTAATGCTGATGCAAGGCACGCAAACGCTCAAGAAGTGGCTCAACACGCTTTTTATTGCCCAACCCCACAGGGTAATCTGATGGATGGTCTATATGCTGATTTAAAACAGCAAGTTGGTTTTGAGGATGCACAAGACTGTTAATTATGAAAATCTGCGTCTACGCTATCAGTAAAAACGAAGGGCATTTCGTTAAGCGATTTTGCGATTCGGCTAAAGATGCTGATTTGATTTTGATTGCTGATACAGGATCTACAGACGACACGATTGAGCAAGCTATGAACGCTGGCGCAAAGGTCTATGATATATGCGTCAAACCTTGGCGATTTGACAAAGCAAGAGATACCGCTTTAGCTCTTGTTCCTAGTGACTATGACATCTGCATATCACTAGATTTGGACGAAGTGATGGAGCCAGGTTGGCGACAAGAGATTGAGAAAGTTTGGACAGAAAATACTACCCGTTTACGCTATAAGTTTGATTGGAGTAATGGCGTGGTGTTTTACAGCGAGAAAATCCACCACCGTTACGGATACCATTGGCATCATCCAATCCATGAGTACATTAGGGCTGATGGAAGAATTCCAGAGGTCTATGCTCACACGGATATGCTCTTGGTGAGCCACCATCCTGATGAAACAAAATCTCGTAGCCAATACTTGCCATTGCTTGAGTTGGCGGTCAAAGAAGACCCATATTGCCACCGCAATGCCTTCTACTATGCTAGAGAGTTGACTTTTTATGCTCAATGGAAAGATGCTATTCCTGCGCTCAAGAAGTATCTCACTATGCCTCAAGCTGTTTGGAGCCATGAGCGATGCTACGCTATGCGTTTGCTTGGTAAATCCCATGAAAACTTGGGTGAAATAAGTGAAGCGGCAAAGTGGTATCGAGCAGCTTGCCTAGAAGAACCAAATACCCGTGAGCCTTGGGTTGATTACGCTATGTATTGTTACAACATCCAAGATTGGGATTCTTGTTACTTTGCAACAACTACAGCATTAAAAATCACCCAAAAGTTAGAGGTATACACAGTTGATCCAGAGGCGTGGGCTGATAAACCTCACGATCTTTGTAGTATTGCGGCTTGGCATCTTGGATACAAAGATAAAGCAAGACAAGAACTTGATGAGGCTTTAAAGTTTAAGCCACATGACCAGAGATTACTTGCCAACAAGGAATGGATGAAATGACTCCAGAACTCGAAAAGTACTATACAGATCGGTTTGACATGATGTCTACCGAGGGTTGGAAAGATTTAATCGAAGATATTGACAAAATCATAGCCTCTATAAATAATATATCAACGATAGATACCGAAAAAGACCTACAATTCAAAAAAGGTGAGCTATCTATACTTACTTGGCTGAAAAATCTTAAAGAGATCAGCGAAAGAGCATATGAAGAAATTTTATGATTATGTCTGTGAAAACGGACACAAAACAGAGAGATTCGTTGATTATGAGGCAACGGGTCTAATGTGTGAGTGTGGTGCAAATGCAACACGTTCATTATCTGCGCCAGCGTTTCGACTTGAAGGATGGTCTGGTTCTTTTCCATCGGCTTATGCCAAATTTGGAAAGAGCCATGTCGACAAGTTGAAATCTGAACGCAAACTCAACTCATAAGCAATTATGCCGAGTTGAATCTCCTACAACCGAAAGCGGCAGGAAAAAGGAAAAAGTATGTTGATTGATGAAGAGCCAAATGAACTTGAAGCGGTAGAGCAACAACAGAAGCCAGAACTCCCCGAGAAATATCGGGATAAAAGTTTGGATGAAGTCGTGCGTATGCACCAAGAGGCTGAAAAGCTAATTGGTAAGCAAGCACAAGAGGTCGGAGAAGTCCGAAAGCTCGCTGATGAACTCATTAGGCAGAACCTCACTGTTAAACAACAGCAACAGACTAGAGATGTAGAGCCTGAAATAGATTTTTTTGAGAATCCACAGAAGGCAGTACAGAGAACTGTTGATAGTCACCCTGACATCCTTGCGGCGCGTCAAGCCACGCTAGAGATTAAAAGGGCGCAGATTCAGCAAAAGTTGGCACAAGAACACCCTGATTTTGGCGATATTGCTAAAAACGAGGACTTTGCAAATTGGGTTAAATCTAGCCCTGTACGCATTGATTTGTTCAAGAAAGCTGATGCAGAATTCGACTATGATTCAGCCAATGAACTGTTATCTACTTACAAAGAACTTCGCTCTGTAAAACAGAAGCAAACAAGCAATGCTGGTGAGGCAACTCGCAAACAGAACTTGAAAGCGGCGGGGGTTGATGTGGGTGGTTCTGGAGAAGCATCAAAGAGGGTCTATCGTAGGGCAGACCTTATTCGGCTGAAAATGCAAGATCCTTCTCGCTATGAGGCGCTTTCTGAAGAAATCATGCAAGCGTATCAAGAGGGTAGGGTCAAGTAAACTTAACTTTTTGGAGATTTAATTATGGCAAATACCGCCTTTTCCCCCACAAATAGTGTAACCACTACTTCCGCAGCTAACTTTATTCCAGAGATTTGGAGTGATGAAATTGTTGCTTCCTATAAAAAGAACCTCGTTTTGGCCAATTTGGTCAAGAAGATGTCTTTCAAAGGTAAGAAAGGTGACACCGTCAATATCCCTAGCCCTGCTCGTGGTTCTGCTTCTGCAAAAGCCGCTACAGACGCTGTGACTTTGATTGCTGAAAGCGACACAAATATTCAAGTGTTGATCAACAACCACTATGAGTACTCACGCTTGATCGAGGACATCGTTGAAGTGCAAGCCCTGACATCTTTGCGTTCTTTCTACACAGAAGACGCAGGTTACGCCTTGGCTCGCCGTATTGACACAGACTTGGTTCGTTTGGGCCGTGCATTTAACGGTGCTACTGTCGGTACTGATGACTATGCTACAAGCAATACAACCACCAAAGCCTATATTGGTTCTGATGGTACTACTGCTTACAACAGCACATCCTCTAACGCCGCCGCTTTGACTGATGCCGCTATTCGCCGCACCATTCAGCGTTTGGACGACAACGACATTCCTATGGACGGTCGCTTCTTCCTGATCCCACCTTCAAGCCGTAACACCTTGATGGGTCTGGCTCGTTACACCGAGCAAGCATTCGTTGGTAACGGCGATGCGATCCGCAATGGTGAAATCGGTCAGTTGTATGGCATGGCTGTGTTTGCCTCATCTAACGCTGATACTGGTGCTGGTAACTCTGGCGCTGACCGTATCTGCTTGATGGGTCACAAAGACTCTATGGTGTTGGTTGAGCAGTTGGGCATTCGTTCACAGACTCAGTACAAACAAGAGTACCTTGGTACATTGTTTACTGCTGACACCATTTATGGTGTGAAGGCTCTGCGTACTAGTGCGACTAGCTCTGCTGCTAACGCTTCTGGTGCTTTTGCCTTGGCAGTACCAGCCTAATTGCAGTTGCGCCCCCTGCTGTAATGGTGGGGGGACTTTTTAAACTTAATTAGGAGAAATATTATGGCAACCGCATCAGCAGTCGTATCTCGTAGAGGTAATGACCAGTTCCGTGGCCTGTTCAGCGATACATGGGCAGTTACTTGCACCATGAACGCTGGCTCTTTGGCTGACGGAGCAGGTGAGACAGACGACATCACAGTACCAGGCGTGGCCTTGGGCGATATGGTCATTGGCGCATCTTTGGGTGTGGACTTGGTTGGTTTGACAGTAACAGGATATGTTTCTGCCGCAAACACAGTCAAGTTCCGTATTCAGAACGAGTCAGGTACTGGCCCTGTTGACTTAGCATCTACAACAATGAAGATTGTTGTTGTTCGCATGGTCTAATCTAAAAGGGGGCTAAAAACCCCCTTTTTAACGGAGTTCTTATGGCAACCTTTCGGTGTTTAGCAAGCGGTCAGACTGTTACATTTACGCAACAGCACGATATTGATTCAATGAAGGGTCATCAGGGCTATGTCAGAATCGACCAAGAAGAAGTGGTCGAAAACAATGATAAACCTGTTGTTTTAGCGCCACCAACACCTATTAAGAAGTTAGGTAGGCCAAAGAAAGTAGCAAATGTCTGAGATTGACCCACGAGAGTTTGGCAAACTAGAAGCCCAAGTTCAGGCGCTTCAAACAGAAGTTCATGCCATGCGAGAAGATATTAAATTGCTTTTGGAGATGGCCAACAAATCCAAGGGTGGTATGTTTGTAGGAATGGCTATTGCCTCTGTTCTAGGTGGCATAGTTTCCTTTGTTGCAACTAAACTCATAAGGTGATGATATGTACGGTAAAACCAAAATGACCAGTTCAAAGATGCCTAAAAAGGCTAAAGGTATGCCTGTAGCTATTATGGTTGCTGTTGGTAAGCCAAGAGCTATGCCTGTGCGTGGTAGCCGTACCGCTACTAACATGATGAAAAAGTCAGGTCGTAGCAAATGAAAAAGACTGCCCGTCAAGCCAAAATCAGCAAAGTTATGCGTGAGTTTAAGGCGGGTGAGTTGCACTCTGGCAAAGGTGGCCCTGTGGTCAAGAATCCTAAACAAGCGATTGCCATTTCTTTAAGTGAGGCTGGCATGACCAAAAAGATGCCAAAGAAGAAATGAAGACTCCTGCTTGGCAAAGAAAAGAAGGAAAATCTCCTTCTGGGGGATTGAATGCCAAGGGAAGAGCATCGTATAATGCAGAAACAGGTGGCAATTTAAAAGCACCAGTAAAGTCAGGCGACAACCCGAGAAGGGCCTCCTTTTTAGCACGTATGGGCAATATGCCTGGCGCTGAGATGAAAGATGGAAAGCCTACTCGACTTCTATTATCTCTTAGAGCTTGGGGCGCATCGTCCAAGGAAGACGCTAAAGCAAAAGCTAAAGCGATCTCTAAGAGGAATAAATGAGACCAGTATCCGTTGGAGTTAGTCCTAGTGCCGCTACGCTGACTACTGTTTACACAGTACCAACGGGGTATTACGCCAAATTCACAGTCATGTACATCCACAATACTGGTGGATCGACAAAACACATTACTGTTCAATGGTATGACGCTAGTTTAAATACCACTTACGACATTCTTACCCAATATAACTTTACTGCTAAAGACTATCTTCAGTTTAATGGTAGTGCTTATATTGTTTTGGAAGAAGGCGATAGAATTCAAATTACAACTGAAGCTGGCAGTACATTCAGTTTTATAGGAACCTTTGAGGTTCAAGGAGCGCAACGAGCATGACCTACTTAGAGCTTGTCAACGATGTATTGACACGATTGCGTGAAACTAATGTTTCTACTGTTTCCGAGACAACCTACTCTGCTTTGATTGGCAAGTTTGTCAACGATGCCAAACGCCAGATTGAAGACTCTTACACTTGGAATTGTCTGTCTCAAACAATAACTGTCACTACTGCGGGTGGCACTACTTCTTACGCTTTAACTGGTGTTGGTCAGAAGTTCCGTGTAATGGATGCTATCAATGTCACCAACAATGTTGGATTGACCGATATTCCATTTACTGTGATGAATCGTAAGTTGAACTTCACAACGCCTGTCTCTGGTGTGCCAACTGAATACTGTTTCAATGGTGTTGATGGAAATGGAGACACAAAGATTGATGTCTACCCTCCTCCTGATGGCGTTTATACGATCTACTTTGATGTGATTGTTCCACAAGCTGCTTTGGCTTCTGATGGCACATCTGTGAAGGTCTTGGACTATTTGGTTGCTCAGAGTGCCTATGCTCGTGCTTTGATTGAGCGTGGCGAGGATGGTGGCACTAATAGTTCAGAGGCTTATGCTTTATTCCGTGGGATGTTGTCTGATGCCATTGCAACAGAGAGCACCCGTTACCCTGAAGAAACAAGTTTTGAGGCAGTTTAATGGCTTCACCACTACAAAGTAACAGCGTAAGCGCACCAGGCTTTTATGGCCTGAATACGCAAGACTCTCCGTTGGATTTGTCTTCTGGCTTTGCTTTGGTTGCCTCTAATTGCGTGATTGACCAATATGGACGCATTGGTGCTCGCAAGGGCTATACATTGGTTAATCCTTCATCTGGAAACCTTGGCTCAAACGATGTAACTGTTATCCATGAGTTAGTACAGATTGATGGCACATTGACTGTGTTGTTTGCTGGCAACAATAAGTTGTTTAAACTTGGTACTTCCAATGCTGTGACTGAGTTGACATATGGGGGGGGTGGTTCTGCTCCTACCATTACTGCTAGTAATTGGCATTGTGCTTCTTTGAATGGAATAACTTATTTTTTCCAATCTGGACACGATCCATTGATTTACGACCCAGCGGTGAGTACAACCACTTATCGCAGAGTTTCTGAGAAAACAGGTTATGTAGGAACTGTTCCACAAGCAAATATCTGTATTTCTGCATTTGGTCGATTGTGGGTTGCCAATACATCTACTGACAAGGTAACGATTACTTTCTCTGACCTGATTGCGGGTCATGTGTGGTCTGGTGGTACTACTGGTACTTTGGATGTCTCTCGTGTATGGCCTAATGGGTCTGATGAGATCATGGGATTGGCGGCACACAATGATTTTCTATTTATCTTTGGTAAGCGGCAAATTCTTGTTTATGCTGGTGCTACTACTCCTTCTACTCTTGCTATAAGTGACACAGTAGGCTCTATTGGATGTATCGCTAGGGACTCTATTCAGAGTATTGGTACTGATGTAATTTTCTTGTCAGACTCTGGTGTTCGTTCGTTGATGAGGACTATTCAAGAGAAGTCTGCTCCTTTGAGAGACATCTCTAAGAATGTTCGTTCCGATTTGATAGGTTCTTTGGCTGTAGAGACATTGGCTAACCTAAAGTCTGTTTACTCAGAGAGAAATGCTTTTTATTTATTGGTTTTGCCTACATCTGCACAAGTCTATTGCTTCGATACAAAGATGCAATTGCAAGATGGGTCTAACAGAGTAACCAAGTGGGATTCCATCACTCCTAAGTCTTTGTATGCTCTTAGAAATGGTGATTTGTACATTGGTAAGACTGGATACATTGGTAAGTATGATGGTTACTTAGATAACACATCTACTTATCGGATGGCGTACTACACGAACCATGCTGATTTGGGTAATGAGAATCAGATTTCTGTTCTCAAGAGGA
>Ga0222714_10005704_pt1 | contig 11763 bp, 16 predicted proteins | sample C33_3DmetaG_FD_165048 | JGI IMG/M metagenome (GOLD analysis project Ga0222714, IMG submission 165048) | Estuarine water microbial communities from San Francisco Bay, California, United States - C33_3D | ecosystem: Environmental > Aquatic > Marine > Unclassified | place: USA: California... | reverse complement strand
TCGACATTGATGTAATCGATTGTGTTATCTTGTACGGTCTTTAGGAAGTCCATACAATCTTTATTTTCAATGTGGATATTACTCATTATTCAAAAGTTCACTAATAGGGATAATATAGTTGGGTACGTGCTCTAAGTCAAAGGTTATCCAATAAGTTTCAGTTGCATCACCACCACCATGTTGTCCGTGACCGTCAATCATGATGTAGGTTTTTGCGTCCTCCTTAGTACAATAAAACAGAAGTTCTTCATTAGGAAGAATGAATTGAAAGATGATGATATCATACTCTTGGTCTCGGATTTGTTGGAAAGTAAAATTTGTACCTTCCCCCCACATGGTTGATGTTTTCACTTCAGCTCGAAGACCCATAGACTTTAGATACAAATCATAGTTACTCAACTTGATGGTTACATCCACCAATTTTTCTTTACGGGCTTGTTTTGAGGAACAGACATCCACACCATTTAATTCTAGGGATGAACCAACCATTAACTCACCAGCCTTTCCCTTTCGTTTGGATGACAATCGTTTGAACCACTCATTTCGTGACCCAATGTAGGGGTCTCTGTTGACAACTTCCTTGAAGTCTTCCAACAATGTTACATAACTCATGGAGCTAAGTTACAAAATATCTTCGTAAAAAACAACTTCCACACCACTTTCTTTGAACATTTGTAAACTTCTTTTAGCGTGTTCATCCCAATGGTCTCTATTTCTTGTGGTATCTTCAGTTTTACAATAAATGGTTTTGACACCTGAGGAGATTATACCACGAGCACAATCACTACATGGAATACCACAGGTGAGATACATTGTAGTATCTCTTAGACTCACACCAATACGAGCCGCATTATAGATGGCATTTCGTTCAGCATGTTCAAACCAATAATATTTCTCAGGTCTGACTTGGCGTTCTTCAACATCATCATTAATCCCTCGAGGAAATGAGTTATATCCTGTAGACACAATCTCATGGTCTTTACCAACGATTACCGCACCAATGTTGGTACGTTTGTCTTTTGATTTGAGTTTTACTTGCTCAGCAATTCCTAAGAAATAATCCGCCCAATTCATTGTGAAACTTTTGAAATGTTATCTTCTTTTTTGATTCTAACAATATTGTCAGACCAGTTAGCAACCAATGGGTTGTGGGTGATAACAAAAATCTTTTCGAAGTATTCTTTGATTTTTGTAAAGAACTCTCCCACCATCTCCAAATTATCATTGGAAATCTTTCCAAACACTTCATCGAAAACAATTACGTTTGGTTTGGGTAAAGAACAAATCTTTGAAAGTACTGCTCTCAAAGCCAATGAAGCTATTGTCTTTTCATATCCCGAACCTGACACCATAAGTTTCTCAACACCTGTTGAGTTATCAATCATAACAAACTCTACTTCGTTCTTATCCGAAATTCTAATTTCCAACCTGAAATATGCCGAATCTTGGAGAAGTCGTTGAAGTTCTGAATTGATAAGTGGCATCATAGTTCTCATAATAATCTTACTTATACCATTCTTTCCAAACACTTCGAGGAACATCTTGTAGATTTTTTCTCTTTCATACTCTTGAGCAATCTTCAAAATAATATCATTGTTCCTTTGAATTTGTTTCTCCAAAGTTTCAATCTGTGAAAGATTGACACCTTTTTCACGTTCTAACTTTGTTTCTTCACTTGAGAGTTCTGACAATCTTTGACCAGCTTTCAGAATAGTTTCATCCAACTTTTTGTTTTCTTCAATCTTTGACTTTTGTTCGAAATATTTTTTCTTGGTTACCGTTTTAGCCTCTAATTTCAAAGTTGTAGATTCAAGAGCGGCTTCATATTTTTCCTTTATGAGTTTGTTTTTTTCATACTCATCAAAATCTTTCTTAAGTTGAATATATGATTTGTCTTTTGATTCAAGTGTTGCAATCTCGATTGCTAACTGATTCAAATTTACAACCAGCTCATCCTTCTCAGCAATTCGTGCCTTTGTAAGTTCAGCGTTGATAAGTTCAATACCACAATGTTCACATTTAATTCCACCTGCAACTGACGCCGATAATTTATCAATACCTTCAATTTTTATTGAAATATGAGACTTAGATATGTGTTTGTCTGATAATTCTTTACGAATTGTATCATGGACGTCTTCGTGGTAATATTCTTTGGGTTCTTCAACTTTGATGGATTTAATTTGTTCCTCTTGGGAATTTTTCTGTCCAATCAAAGAATCAATCTCCTGTTCCAAAACACTTACGTTTAGGATGGCAATCTCTTGGTCGATATCTGAATGTTTCTGAGATACTAATGTATCTCTATAATCAATACCTTTTTGAATTCTTTCTTTGACATCTTTGAGTTCGTTATCAATCTCAATATTTCTGTCTTTAAATTCTTTAATTTTGGTATTAGAGTCTTCGTTATCTTGGTTCAATTGTTCCGTTGAGTATACATTCGACAACATGGTTTTGGTAAAGTCCGAAGATAACTCCTTTCCAACAGTTTCCTTAATTTTCAAAAACTCTAACCCTAAGAATCTTGAAAGAACTTGACCACGAGCAGTTGGTTTTGCTTCAAGTAACTCCTCTAAGTTTGAAGATGTTGTAAGGATTGTCATTAAGAAATCCTCTTGAGTACCAATAGATGTTTTGATAAACTTCTCAGTTTCTCTTCTTTGTTCACCGGTAAAATTTTGAAGTTGACCGTCAGCTAATTTTTTAAAGAAGTCTAATTCGGTTTTTGTATTCCACTCACCAGCCTTAGATTTTTTTCTTTCAAGTTTTCTAACAATAATATAATCTTCACCATCAATAGTGATTTCACCTTTTACATTAACTTCATTTTTCTCTGTAAATCGGTTGAAGATTTCTTCAGCCTTTGTTGTTTTAGTCGTTGTATTGAAGAATAAGAACATCATTAGGTCCACAGTCAACACAGTTTTACCACCAAAGTTTGGTGGGTCTGATTCAACCGCAGTAATACCATCACACTTACCAAAATCTAAAACTTGATTCTCACCATAAGATAAAAAGTTACTAAATTCAATTTTTTTGATATACCACTTTTTGAAGGCGGATACATCTTCATTTTCAGCACTAATTTTACTCTCAACCAAACGGTCAATTTCCATTACTTTATCTGTGGAGTCTTCCCAACCTTTAGACTTCAAATAACTTTTAATAAGTTCAGCTTGATAGTTTTTATCCATAATGTTGAGGGACACATCTACAGTTTGTGCAACATCCTCATCAACATTTTTAAGTTTGGTAACTACGTTTACATTAGTAGTTGAATACTTTTTTTGAAAGTATTGTTTGACACTTCTGATTCTTTCTTGGGTAAAATTATCTGGTGTATCCTCCCATACAACTTGTACGTAAGGATTTTCAAGTTCACCTAAATCAATCTTCTTTGCCATATTGAAATTGTACGGAGGATTAAATAAATTAAACTCCTGCCTCTGTTGATGAGAATGGATTTTCTGTCGCACCGCTCGTAGTTTGTTTATGCTCGTCTACCAAAGATTGAAGTTGTTTCTTCATAATCTCATCATACATTTTATTGTAAATCTTTTGAGCAGCTTTGATTTTGTTATTACGTTTCAACACTTTCTTTCTGTGTTCCTTTTCTCTTTTACCCATTTTTATTATTTTTTTGTTGTTTATAATCTAAGAAAAAACCAATAGCTACAATTATATTCATTCCTAATGACATAATCAACTCATGGATATCTTCATATACGGTTGTCATAAGATGCACATGCCCAACCATCCAAAATGGCACGGACAAATTTTGGCTAATCCATATGACTAAAAATTTTAAAAAGTCTTTCATCTTATACAATATACATCATCTTTTTCTACCCAAATCACATAACCAATTTTTTCTAATTTGAATAATAAATCATTATACATTTTGGTATAATAAGATTGGTCCATCCCAACATAGTCAACATTTGATTCTATACCTGAAAAATGTATATGTTCAAACTTAATAACATCCGGTAATATTTTAAAAGAATAATTCAATAAAATAACACCGTCATTACCTTCAGTATCTACCTTTAGTAAGTTAATATGTTCAACTTGATGTTTATCAATCAAATCATCTAAAGACATTGTTGGAACTTCGAATGTTGTTAATTTATCTTTATAATGAGGGTGATGAAGAGGGTTTGGTGAATTTTTTATCCCACTCATTCCAATCTGTACATTACTCTCAACAAAAAAATTAGGGTCTGTAACCATAATAAAGTCTTCAACACCTTGTTTATTATGAATGGCAACAAACTCTTTTATCAAATTCGGATGGTCAGGAATTTCACTTAATAATTCTCTCATTGGGTCCACCATAATTCCTTTCCACCCACCCTGAATTAAAGGATAGAGTGTGTTAAAATTAGCAACACCTATTTCGATAAAAAATTTCATTGCTTCCAATTATCTGTTGGTAATTCATGAGGTTCTTGATTATCTCTTACCATCCACTCCGTGAAATGTCTACGGTTTTCTTTTGGAACCCAAAGTTCATGTCCAGCCAATGAAGAGTGGTCAACTTCAATCCAATTGGGAAGTAGGTTTTTTTGTTTTACTTCCCATAAAAAATAAGTCATTTCTTCAATCTCCCAATTCTTTAAAAAAGATAATTCAGGAAAATCTTTGTCAATGATATTTCTGTGTGTTTCCCATTCATACAAATGAGTAATATTCCTTACAAATCTATTTCGTGTTGAATAATCTTTGATTTCATCAATATTCTTATAGGTGAAAACCACTAAAACATCTTGTAAATAATGTGCAATATTATGAAGATGTGAAGATTGGGAAGGTCCAAATATAACCCAACTTTCATCTTTAAGTCTTTCATGGAAAGAAAATAAACCCATTGGTTCTGGGTCTTTATAATCCCATGACTTCCAAGTTTGTTCACCTCTTATATATGGTAAATCAAAATCATTACTAATAATTGTTGCAGTAATTTTATTACCAGCACCATGCGGACCAGTAACCAAAACTTTCTTAAATTTTGATATTACATCTTTTTGGTCAAAATAGTTTCTATTCATGTGGTTCTATTACCTTCCCAATACTCTACTAAAGAGTTTATAAACCAAACCGCACCTGAAGCCAACATTCCGTCAAAAAACCAATTTATAATCGGTGTGGTACCAAGATAATATTCCGCAGGTGAGAAGAAAACTACCGACATGAAAAATCCTACCCATGTTGAGGTACACATCATACAAATGATTAATCCTGATAGAAATTTTCCGACCGATTGAAATGGTGCTAATTCATTCATACCCCATTCATGGATTGAGTCTCTAAAACTTGAAAAGATTGACCCCCACACTAAGATGTTTGTCATTCCGTAAGCGGCAACCGCCCATAACAATAATTCCATTTTACTTTCGTTTTAATACTTTATTTAAGTTAGACCCTTCTAAATACACACTTTGTCTACCACTAATAGTTTGTAGTTCTTGTATAGTATTTATTAGGTCTTTAATTTCTTTGTTCTTTAATTGTAACTCATTTCTGAGTTTTTGTATAGTCTCTTCTAAGGCTTTTTGTTTGGTGAGGTCAACTGTTGTCTTTTCTACAACAGTTGGAATTTCTTTGATGATTTCAACAGGAGGTTTAGCTAAAAGTTCATCTAAAGTATGTTTAAGTTCATCTAGTTCTTTTTCTTTTTTAGACATTCCATTTTCCAACTCGGTAATTTTACTGCCAAGTTCTTTTACCTGTTGGTCGTCTGTTATGTAAACCTCTTTCTCCACAATAACTTCAACAGGAACCTCTTTTACAAAGACTCTTTCGATTGGTACCTCCTTTATAACCTCAATTACTTTGTCAACTGGAACTTCTTTTACAATATCAACATATTCAATTACTGGTACTTCAATAACTTTCTCAATTTCTTTGTAAACAATTTTTTCAACCTCTTTTTCTATTATCTGAGGTGTTGAACCATCGAGTAATCCAAACTTCTCAATCTCGTATCCTTTGGTTAGACAATCTTGAAGAAATATATCAATATCTTCAATTTTGTTTAACTTACAGAATTCCGAAACATCTTTAATTTGTTTACGGGTAAGATTAATAGTTGACCAATTTTTCGTTTCCATTTACAATATCATCAATAGATTGAATCTTGAAAGATAAGAATGGTTTGTTGTTTGGTAAATCTTGAAACACATATTCATTCGTATCTACACTATAAGTACCATACCCGTGCTTCCTCACTGTTTCACCAAAGTTTTGTTGAATAGTCGACCCAACCATGTAAGCCTTCTTATTACCGGGAATATCAAAAACTTGACGCTTATGAATATCACCACAAAGAACAAGGTCACAACCGGTAAAACGACTAGTATCGAAACCATCCTCAAACTTGTAACCAATATCTGTCGACAACCCAACCACAGGTCCGTGAAATAAACCAATTTTAACATTTTTAGATTCAGGTATTTCAGGTGGTACATTGTGGTCGACTAAAGAATATACAACCCAATCGATATTCTCGTCTGTATATACCCCCCTGTTTTTATAATAAATAATTTTATCATTCTTCAAAGAATCAATAATTGGTGTCAATGCATCCAATCGAGACATATTGTTCTCCAAGAAATCGTGGTTTCCGATTATAAGAATTGTTTTGGCGATTTTGGAACATTCCGTAAGAACCCATGAAACCATTTCAATTAGTTCAGGTGTCATTTGATTTTTGGAATGAACTAAATCACCTGTAAAGACAATACGGTCGGGTTGAGCATCACTAAACTGTTGTAACATATTTGTTACAATTTCACGATATAATTCGTGGTCTTTGAATAGTCGGATATGTAAATCCGAAAAATGTACAATTTTATTTATCATAAACAACTTAGATATCTTTCACCTCTATCACAGAGGATAGTTACAATATTTTTACTGTTAGTTTCTTGAGCATATCTCAAAGAACCTAATACATTTGCAGCACCACTTATACCTATAAATAAGCCAAAGTCTTTGGACAATTTGCTCACCATTTCTTTAGCTTCGTCTGTAGAGATAGTGATAACTCTGGATACTCTACTCAAGTCCACCATAAATTTTGAACCATCACCAATTCCTTGTATACCATGAAGACCAGGTTCTCCACCACTCATTACAGGAGATTCTGCGGGTTCAACAGCCACGAGTTTAGTATTGGGGAGATAGTTCTCTAAAACGTCTCCTACACCCATTAGAGTCCCTCCTGTACCAGTTCCTGCAACAAAAGCTTCAGGGTAAAAACAATTTGCATCACATTGATAAATAATTTCAACACCAGTGGTTTCCCTATGAGCCTCTACGTTCCATTCAGAATTAAATTGGTTTCCATTGAACCATCCATTTTTATCAGATAACTCATTTCTCAAACGAATTGCCTCATCAAAATTTCCAGCTTCAACTTCAATTAGTTCTGCACCATAAAGACGTAACATTTGTTTTCGTTCTTCACTCATATTTGACGGCATGACAATTACACACTTGAGTTTGAATTCAGCACAATACATGGCGAAGGATATACCTGCGTTACCACTCGTAGCCTCAACAACAGTATCACCCTCCTTTAGTAAACCATTCTCAAACCCTCTTTTTAAAATATTAAAAATGGGTCTATCCTTAACAGAACCAGATGGATTCAAAAACTCCGCTTTACCCCAAATAGTAATATCATCAAACCTTAGAGGAATCATTGGAGTCTGACCGACCTTTAATCTAGTTTCCATTAGTTTTCAAACACTTTGAACTCTTCATTTACGTGCCCACATTTATCACAACAATAAGTTGGAAATGGAACGATGGTATCTTGTGAAGAACCGGTGTATAGTTTTGATACTTTTTTTATCATGGTAACTTCGCGGAAGAATTCACTTCCACACTCTTCACAAACCACAGATGGTTGTTCACGAAGGTCTAGCTTTATTTCAGAATTTGATGATTGCATAATATAATATTTCTAATTACAATTTAAGTTTTTCGTTGAAAGATTCAATAGTTAGGACCAACCTATTTAGGGTCTCATTGTAGTCTTCCTCTTTTACATTCAAGAGTTTAAAAGATTGGTGAATCTCCTTGATATCTATTTTGTTTAGATATTTTGAAATTTGGTCAATCTTATCCTTAGCTAATTTCTTTTTGTGTAGACTGACAGAAAAAAATCTAATATAATAGTGAATTGTTGTAAGGGTTTCCAAATCCAAATCAGAATTCATAAGACTATTCGTGTTATGATTAACATCTTGGGAACAGAAAGTTTGAATTGGATTCATAAGAACTCCGTTTGCATGGCTTGGCAAGAAAAACGCAATTTTATCCCAAACATTTTTTTTCTGTCTTTTTTTCAACAAATAATAAAGGTATCCTCCTCTGAAATAACTGATAAAAGTACTTTCATTATGTTTGGATGCGGTACACCATCTTGTGTTGGCACCATATTTCAAGGAACCCTTATGAGTGATTGGACGTAGTAAGATATAGTCATCATTTTCAACAACTACTTGAATATGTTCTTCTCTTTTGAATTCTTTATCTTCTTTTTTTTCTTGAGCGATACCAATAGCACTGACTAAACTTACCCAAGAATTTTGATGATAAAATATATCTTTTATCTCCATATATGGAAGTAGTTTATCAAACTCGTTGACATACTTGATTAGCTCCTTAGTCGTCTTAGGTTTTTGGTAGCTTGGAAATGGTCTGGTTCTATGCCAAACTTTATACATAAATTCCAAGTATTTTGTGGTTGGTGTTTTATCACCTTCAGCAAGTGCGTTTAATGCCACCCTACTAATTTTAGGCTTCCAAGCCTCCATTAATTTTTCTTTTTTTGACATGTCCCAAATATATAGGACTACATTCAATGAGTCAAATTATTTTTTCAAGTTGCAAAACGACACTATAATGTATCGTTGTCCATGTTCTACAGGTAATCCACCGTGACGATGAGTAAGTTGACCAGGGTGAATAGAAACGTGACCTTTTAGTCCTTTTAGTTTTGTTCTTTGTTTTGAGAAGTATGTACCACCACCTTCGAAGTCTTCATTCAAAGTAACTACAGTTGTAATTGCAGATGAATCATGGTGAAGAGCCAAGTGATACTGAGCATACGGATGATAACGAGCCAAAAAGTTCTCGGAATTCAAATCAACCCATTGTGGTTCTTCAAGTTTGAACAAGTGAGCAGCACATGGCCAAAAATATTCTTTGAGGATTTCATGGTAAGTGTTATGCATACCAATCTCAGTAATCAACATATCTGTTGTTGGATAGTGTTCATGACGGTCAACGGTCCATCGGTTAGAAGCCTCAGCCTCATCAATCATAAAATCACAGAACTCTTCCGTAAATGCAGGAATAGTATAAATGTTTGTAATTTCCTCTTGAGCGTATAAATCCCAATTTTTACTTCTAAGTTCAGGAGTTAAAAATCTTTGTTTCCATTTTTCAGGTTCTGAAAAATAGGTAAACAGTTCTGGGTGCATTTGTGGTTTAATGGGCATAACAATATATATTCAACAAGTATCTATCATGATTTTTTATTCTTCTCATTCCGTAACGGTGAGTGATTTGTCCAGGAAATATGTAAACGTGTCCTTGTTGTTGGATAATATTACCATACTTTTCAAAGACCAATTCACCACCTCTTGAGGTATCATCCAATAAACAAGAGATTGAGATAGAACAAAAATCGTGGTGTAATCTCAAATCTTGACCTGGCTTGAATTTAAGAATTTGAGGGTCCACATTTAAATCTTTCCATTTATACCCTTCAATTCTCCAATAGTGAAACATAATTGGATAGAAAAACTCTTCAACCAATTTCAACATCTGGTTGAACATGTTGATACTTTCCATGGATTTAATATCCGTTGGTGTACCCCATCTATCTGATTGGTGAAACTTCTCATCCTTAAGGTTTTCAACAAACTTATCACAAAACTCTTGTGTAAAAGTAGGAATTGAAATCACATCAGGGAGTTCTTCCCGTGTCATTAAATCCCACTCTCGGGATAGTAATTCTTTACGAAGGTATTTTTGTTTCCAACCATCAAAATCAGTGGTATCGAAAATTTCAGGATATTTCATGAGTAAAAATTAACATCTTTATAATATATGTCAACTTAAATACATTCCCATATCCATTTCAATAATAGTATCTATAACATCTTTTGGTACACGGAATTCTTGGTATTCAGTATCTTCCTTCAATAAGACCACAATACAACCCAATAATCTAATATTTTCATACTTTGTACCTTCCAACATTTTCATAATTAATTTACCATAAAAAGGTAATTGAAGATAATAGTGACCCAAAGCATTGTTAGGATAGTTTTGAAATGGTGGATACATGGGTTTGGTAAAATCATTCTTCTTGAAGTTTTTTTCCTTGTTAGTCTTCCAATCGGTAATGAGCAATCCATAACCATTACCACTGGCATTCTCTGTCAACCACACCTTATCAGGTTGTCCTACATAACCCAACTCAGGGTCACCCAAAACCATTTCGGTGTCCAATAAAACCAAGTTTCGTTTTTCACATAAATCCAAGTACTTTTTACCCGCAACTACCATACAATCACTAGTTGCTGATTGGAATAAGTCACAATCATACTCGGGTTGACGGACTTGTTTGTAAGCACCATTTCTCTCGATAGTTTCACTCTCCAATAGGAAGTGAGTTCGAGAACCCATGTTAGTTGCATAATCACCAGCAGCCGACCATTCTTTGAGTAGCCGTTTCATCTCATCGATATTACCCTGGGCTTTCTTATATGCAATACCTTCAGAATCGAATGGTTCATAAAAATGTTTCAATATTTTGGATACCGATGGAAAATCACTTCGGACATTCCCATCTTTATCTTTCATATGATAAATGTGGTTTTCCTCAAGAAAGTCCAAAGCAATACTTTTTCTTTTCTCATCCAAAATTTCTCTAATCTCTTTTGCTACTTCATCTAAATTCATCGCATCAAATCTATATAATATTCATTTATTTCACCTTTCAAATCACAAACGTCTTTATACTTAGGTGGACGTATAATCTTAATTCTACCATACAACGCACCCCCATTGAGTTCGTGAAACAACTTTTGAGCATCATCCCAAGCATCACCATCCAAACATATATGAATCTCAGATAAAGACTCGTTATATAACCGTTCAAACAACAAAGGAGATACGTGTTTTCCCAACAGTGGAATTGCATTATCTAAGAACAACATATCAAGAGCGCCTTCTACCAAATAAATAGGTTTGGTGAAATCAATATTACTCTCATTGAAAATCACGGTGTCTTTGGGAACCGTAGGATTTTTATATTTCATCTTATTGGGAACCCAACTTCGAGCAATAAAATAATTCAACTCCATGTCTTTATCATAAGACGGAATAATAACTCTAAAGGCAAAGTCACCCTCAGCAGTGTACCCTATCTTATATTTCTCAATAACCTCATCAGTTATTCCTCGAGAATATAGATATCTCAACGCTTCTCGATGGGGAATATATCGTTCATGAGAGTCTTTGAATTGTTTGTACCCCTGAGGTAATTTTACCGTTACTTTAGGTGCAACATATTTCTCATCCTTAGGACGGACCAAGTTATAGGTTTTCTTACCCATCTTGGTTCCAAACCTATCAAATAACTTACCCAAAGGACCTTGGGTTCCGTGAGTCTCCCCACAACTCCAACATTTATAAAGGTGCCGACAATAATTAATTTCTAAGTTACCCTTACCATCA